>LWDU01033718.1_pt1 | contig 10793 bp, 11 predicted proteins | sample 727161 | NCBI WGS metagenome assembly LWDU01 (sample SAMN04566230, study PRJNA314399) | hydrothermal vent metagenome | isolation source: deep sea hydrothermal plume seawater | place: Mexico: Gulf of California, Guaymas Basin | collected 2004-07-11 | reverse complement strand
CTTTAACTTTTTTTGCAGAAGATATTAGTTTTTCTTTTATATTTTCTACAGCTGCTTCAATTCCTCTTCTAACATCCATTGGATTCATTCCAGCAGTTACGTATTTACAGCCTTCTTTAACAATTGATTGAGCTAAAATTGTTGCAGTTGTTGTTCCATCACCAGCTTCATCATTTGTTTTGTTGGCAACTTCTTTAACCATTTGAGCTCCCATATTTTCAAACTTATCTTCAAGCTCAATTTCTTTTGCAACTGTAACACCATCCTTAGTTGATCTTGGGGCACCATAAGATTTGTCTATGACAACATTTCTTCCTTTAGGTCCAAGAGTTACCTTTACTGTGTTTGCAAGAATATCAACTCCTTTTAACATCGCTGATCTTGCTTCAGAGTCGAATTTTATTATTTTTGCCATTATAAAATCTCCTTATTTAAATTATTTACTTGTTGAAATACCCATAATGTCAGACTCTTTCATTATGCTGTACTCTTTGCCATCAATTTTGACTTCAGTTCCTGACCATTTGCCAAATAGAACTTTGTCTCCAACTTTAACATCCATTGGAATTATTTTTCCATCTTCAGTTTTTGCTCCCCCACCAATAGCTACCACTTTACCTTCTTGAGGTTTTTCTTGAGCTGTGTCTGGAATAATTATTCCTCCAGCAGTTTTTTCACTGCCATCTAATACTTCAATTAAAACTCTGTCATGTAACGGTTTAAATTTCATATAAAACTCCTATAAATATTGAGTTCATATAAATATGGCATCTTGCGATTTCAAGACGTTACGCAAAATATAAACTAGCAAAAAAACGAAGAAATTAGCTTATTTTTGCGATATATCTGCCAAATGACTAAAGACTTAAATGGATTAGGTGTGAGAACAATTGCAAATCAATATGATTTATTTTTTATTGATTTATGGGGAGTTGTTCACAATGGCATAGAACTTTATGATAATTCAATTTATGTATTAGAAGAGCTTAATAGGTTAAAAAAAGAACTTATACTACTTACTAATGCACCTAGGCCCAATGATGATGTTAAAAGCTTTTTATTAAAATTAGGTTTGAGTAATGACTTTTCAAATAAAGTTTTTACATCTGGCCAAGCAGCGTTAAGTTATTTGTTATCAAATTATAAAGATAAAACTTTTTTTCATATAGGACCTCCAAGAGATTTTAATTTATTTACACAATTTAAGAAAAATAAATTAGAAAAAATAAATGATGCAGAATATTTATTATGCACAGGTTTGTTTGATCACCTTGATCAAGACTTATTGTATTATAAAAAAATGTTACAATCAGAATTAAATAAAATTATGATTTGTACAAATCCTGATTTAATAGTTGAAAGGGGAGAAGCTCGAGAATATTGTGCGGGATCCGTAGCTAAAGTATTTGAGGAAATTGGTGGGAAAGTTGAATATTTTGGAAAACCTTATTCAAAAGTTTATAATCTGGCTACGAAAATAGAAAAAAAGAAAGTATTATGTATAGGAGATAATTTAAACACTGATATTAGAGGAGCAAATTTACAAAAATTTAACTCTTTATTAATTTCAAATGGAATTCATAAAGAGGAAATAAAAAAAGAGAACTTAGAAAATTTATTTTTAAAATACAATGTTAAAGTTGACTATATTCAATCAAGTTTAAAATGGTAAAAAAATTAAAAATATATAAAAATTTTAATATTTTAAAAAAACATCAAAATTCTATTTTGCTTGTTGGAAACTTCGATGGTTTACATTTGGGACATCAAAAATTATTTAATTTAGCAAAAAAATATAAAAAAGAAAAAAAAGTAAAATTAGGTGTTATAACCTTTGATCCAATTCCTAAAATGTTTTTTAATAAAGAATTAAAAAATTATAGAATTTCTAACCTAAATCAAAAAATTAATTATTTTTCAAAATATAATGTAGATTTTGTAATTATTAAAAAATTTAATAATAAATTTTCAAAAATAAAATCTTTAAATTTTATTAATAAAATTTTATATAAAAAACTTAAATCAAAATATATATTTGTAAGTAATAATTTTAGATTTGGAAATAAAAGAGAGGGCGATGTAAAATTATTGAAATCTGTAGAAAGCAAATATAATTTTAAGATAATAAATCCAAAACCATTAAAGAAAAAAAATAAAATTATTTCCTCCAGCCTAATAAGAAAACTAATTTCAAAAGGAGATCTTAAAAAAGCAAATAAATATTTAAATAGAAACTGGTCAATTGAAGGGACTGTTTTGCAAGGAAGAAAAATGGGGAGAAAAATTGGATTTCCGACGTGTAATATTGATTTGATTGATTATGTTATTGCTAAAACAGGAGTATATGCAGTTAAAGTTTATCTAGAAAATAAATCAAATTTTTTAAGAGGAATAGCAAATTTAGGTTATCGACCAACATTTAATCAGAAAAAAATACTTTTAGAGGTTAATTTATTTAATTTTTCTGGAAATCTTTATAATAAGAAATTAAGAGTAGAATTCTTAAAGTTTATTAGAAAAGAAGTAAAATTTAAAGGAATTGATCAACTTAAAAAACAAATTAATTTAGATTTAAAAATTGCTAAAAAAGTAAAATAAGTATTATGAGTAAAGAAAATATAAATTTACCTAAAACTCAATTTTCTATGAAAGCAAATCTTCCAGCTAAGGAACCTGGTCTTGTAGATCATTGGAAAGAGATCAATCTGTATAAAAAATTAAGAGACTCAAGTAAAGGAAAAGAAAAATTCATTCTTCATGACGGACCACCATATGCAAACGGCAATATTCATATGGGAACTGCTTTAAATAAAATTTTAAAAGATTTAATTACAAAATTTCACCAGATGGATGGAAAAGATTCTGTATATGTGCCAGGATGGGATTGTCATGGACTACCTATAGAATGGAAAATCGAAGAACAATATAAAAAAAATAAAAAAAATAAAAATGATGTACCAATAGTAGAATTTAGAAAAGAATGTAGAGATTTTGCTTCAAAGTGGATTGAAATTCACAAACGCCAGTTTAGTAGACTGGGAGTCATTGGAGATTGGGAAAACTATTATTCAACAATGAGTTTTGATGCTGAAGCTCAGATAGTAAGAGAACTTGGAAAATTTCTTAAGCAAGGAAGTCTATACAGGGGATACAAACCAGTTCTATGGTCGACAGTTGAGAAAACTGCTCTATCTGATGCTGAAGTAGAATATTTTGATCATGTATCTGACACAATATATGCATCCTTCCCAGTAAAAAAAACAAATTTTAAAGATTTAAACAACTGTGAAGTAATTATTTGGACAACAACTCCTTGGACAATTCCTGCAAATAAAGCTTTAGCATATAATAATGGTTTAACTTACATAATTATAGAAATAAATGATGATAATGATTTTAAAGGTAGAAAAATTGTAGTTACAAAAAATTTATCAGAGACTGTTATAAAAGATAACAAAATTGAAAATTATAAAATTATAAATGAATTTTCTGGAAAAGAATTAAAAGGTACAATTTGTAGTCATCCTTTTCTATCCATAGGTTACAATTTTGATGTGCCGATGTTAGACGCAAGGTTTGTTACAACAGAGCAAGGAACAGGAATTGTACACTGTGCTCCTAGCCATGGACCAGATGACTTTAACCTTTGTTTAAATAATGGGATTAAAGCATTAGAAACTGTAGACGATGATGGAAAATATACAAAAAACATACCAATCTTTGAAGGTACTCATATCTTTAAAGCCAATCCAATAGTTATAGAAAAATTAAAAAACGAAAAAAAACTTCTATCAAATGGCAAATTAAAACATTCTTATCCACATTCTTGGAGATCAAAAGCTCCTCTGGTGCATAGAGCAACAGTACAATGGTTTATATCAATGGAGAGTCATGGATTAAGAAAAACTGCGCTTAAAGCAATTGATGAAACCACATTTTATCCAAGCAAAGCAAAGGAAAGATTAAAATCAATGATAGAAACACGACCAGACTGGTGTGTTTCAAGACAAAGAGTATGGGGCGTTCCACTTCCAATATTTATTTCGAAAAAAGATGGAAAAGCATTGATTGATGATGAAGTCACGGAGAATATTGCAAAAATTTATGAAAAAGAAGGTTCTGATTGCTGGTTTTCTGATGATCCTCAAAGATTTTTAGGAAAAAAATATAAAGCATCTGATTATAATAAATTGAGCGATATTGTTGAAGTATGGTTCGATAGTGGCTCAACTCATTCCTATGTATTAGAAAAAAGAAATGATTTGAAATGGCCTGCAAGCATGTATTTAGAAGGTTCAGATCAACATAGAGGCTGGTTCCATTCCTCACTTTTAGAATCTTGTGCTACTAGAGGAAGAGCTCCATTTGAAAATATATTATCTCATGGCTTTGTAGTAGATGGAAAAGGATTAAAAATGTCAAAATCATTGGGAAATATTATTTCTCCCGATGACATACTTAAAAAATATGGAGCAGATATTTTAAGAATTTGGGTAGCCGCATCAAACTATGCTGAAGATTTAAGAATAGATTACTCTATTTTAGAACAACATGCAGAAGGATACAGAAAAATTAGAAATACATTTAGATATTTATTGGGAAATCTTAACGATAATTTTACTGAAGTAAATTTTAATGACTTAGATTTGAAAAAACTTCCTGAGCTTGAGCAATATATGTTGAATAGAATTTTTATTTTAAATGAAAACTTTCAAAAGCATTTTAAAGCCTATAACTTTCATACTTTATTTAAAGAGTTGTTAAATTTTTGTACCGTCGATCTTTCAGCATTTTATTTTGATATAAGAAAAGACACTCTTTATTGTGATACAAAAGATTCAGAAAAAAGAAAAAATTGTATTGTTATTTTAAATATAATTTTAGAATGTTTATTAAAATGGTTAGCTCCAATTTTATCTTTCACGACTGAGGAAATATTTTCAATAATTAATAAAGAAAATAAAAGTATTCACTTAGAAAAGTTTGCAAAAATTCCGAATTCTTGGAATAATAATAAACTTGATGAAAAATGGAATATTTTAAAAAAAATAAGAGATAATTGCAATATTAGTATTGAAAAGAAAAGAGCTGAGAAAGTAATTGGATCAAGTTTAGAAGCTAAAATAGATTTAAAATTGAGTAATAATTTGTATGACCTTGCAAAGAATATTGATTTTGCAGAACTTTGCATTACCTCAGAAGCACAAGTTTTTTATGCTAATAAAAATAAACAAGAAATAATTGTTGAAACTTTTAAAGCAGAAGGCAAGAAGTGTCCTATTTGTTGGAAAATAAGAAAAAACAAATGTGAAAGACATGGGCATTTATTATAATAAATGATTCAGTTAAATTTAAAAAAAATCCTTATTCAATTTTTTATAATAGTAATCATTTTTTTAATAGACAGACTAAGTAAAATTTATATTTTAAATATCATTGGAGAAGTTGATATTTATATAAATTCCTTTTTAAGTTTTTTTTTAGCTTGGAATACTGGAATTGGATTTGGATTATTTTCTTTTGAACAGTCAACAATTTATAATTTTATTACTGCATTAATTGTTATTATTAATTTAATGATAATCTATTTAATTTTTAAATCTAAAGATATCAGAGCTTATTTTTTTTTGATTATTTTAGGTGGTTCTTTAGGTAATTTATTTGACAGAATCTATTATTCAGCTGTACCTGATTTTATAGACTTAAATTATAATGGATATCATTGGTTTATTTTTAATGTAGCGGATATATTCATTACTTTTGGAATTATTTGTCTTATTTTTGTTGAATTACTAAATTATAAAAAAGGCTAATGAAATTTAAAAATTTAATAATAATAATAATTACATTAATTTTTGTTTTCTCGTGTAGTGGAGCTAAGGATGCGCTACAAGGCAAAAAAAGATCTGAACAAAGTGATGAATTTTTAGTAGAAAAAAAAAATCCTTTAGAGTTACCACCTGATTTTGGCGATTTACCTGTGCCACTAGAACAAGGCGAAGGAGAAATTATTCAAGCAAATAATGAACAAGACATAAAAAATATTTTACAAATAGACACAAATGAAGAAAATTGTCAAGAAATCAATAATCAATCCTTAGAGCAATTAATTTTAGAAAAAATAAATTAATTTAATGTTAACTCCAAGAATTAAATTTGTTAATTTTCAAATTGCAAAAAGTAAAAAAATTAAAATTTCATCTAATTTCTTTAAAATAAAAAATTTAATTAGTAAGTATAAATTTCTAATAACATTAACCTCTTTTTATAAATATGGATATTCAAAAAAATTAGTAAAAAATTTAAAAAAAAATTCTGTTTTTAGATTAATTGGAATGGGAGGCTCCACTCTAGGTGCAGAAACAATCTATCAATTTTTAAGAAATTATACGAATAAGGAATTTATCTTTATTAATAATTTAAAACCTAATTTAACTAAATATGAAAAAAATACTAAAGCTATAAACTTAATTATTTCAAAATCTGGAAATACTCTAGAAACAATATCTAATTCTAATTCGCTATTCAAAAAAAATAAAAATATTTTTATAACCGAAAAAAAAAATAGTTATTTATTTAACCTTGCAAATAATCTTAAGTCAGAAATTATAGAACATAAAAATTATATTGGGGGAAGGTATTCAGTTTTGTCCGAAGTAGGAATGTTGCCAGCTGAATTAATGGGTTTTAAAGAAAAAAAATTTAAAAAATTAAATTATTTAGTAAAAAACAAATCTTTTTTGAAAAGTTTAATAAATAATGTAAGTTCGATTTTAACGTTTATTAAACAAGGTAAATTTAATTCTATAATTTTAAATTATGACGAACAATCAGATAATTTATTTAAATGGTATCAACAACTAATAGCCGAAAGTCTTGGCAAAAAATCAAAAGGAATTCTACCTATAATTTCTACAATGCCTAAAGATAACCATAGTTTATTACAATTATATTTAGATGGTCCAAAAACAAACTTTTTTACTTTTTTTAACGTAGTTGAAAAAAAATCAGAAAAATTTAATAAAATTATTAATGATAATTCTTTAGACTATTTAAAAAATAAATCATTTTTTGAAATTTTGAGAGCTCAACAACAGGCAACTCAAAATATTTTTAAATTAAAAAAAATACCTTTTAGAAGTTTTGAAATAATTAAAAGAAATGAAGAAACTCTTGGTGAGTTATTTTGTTTTTTTATATTGGAGACGATATTATTAGGGAATGCTTTAAAAGTTAATCCATTTGATCAACCATCTGTAGAACTAATTAAAAAAGAAACAACAAAAATATTATTTTAACTTTAAAAAAAAAATCTTTGAAATTCCATAATTTCTAGTGTCAATAATTTTAAAGTTATCTGGGAATATGTCTTGGCTTTTTTTATTTCTATGTATAATAATAAACCCTTTTTGATCTAAAATTTTATTCTCAAAAATAATATTAAATAGTTCTTTAATTTTTTCTTCACTATATGGTGGATCCAAAAAAATTATATCAAATTTTTTATCTATATAGTTGAAGGTATTTTTATCAAAAATATCCTTTTCAATAATTTTAAAATTATCTTTAAGATTTAATAAATTAATATTTTTTTTTAGTGTATTTACTGCAGGTTTGTAATTTTCAATAAATGTTACATGTCTTGAGTATCTTGACAAACATTCAATACCAAATGAGCCCGATCCGGCAAATAAGTCTAAAATAATTGATTTTTCAAAATCTACATCAATAAATTTTGAGTGAACTATTAAATTAAATATAGACTCCTTTGTTATATCTTTTAAGGGTCTTGTATTTTTATCCAAAGGCTGAATTAATTTTTTTCCTTTGAATTTTCCTGAAATAATTCTCATTTGTCTATAACTTGATATCCAATATCTCTTCTATAATATTTATTGCTCCAATCTAAATTATCTAAAATCTCTAATGCTTTATTTCTTGCTGTTTCAAGATTAGAGTCAACAACAGTTGAGTTTAAAACTCTTCCTCCGTGTGAATATATTTTGCCATCATTTTTCTTTATAGTTCCAGCATGGAATAACTGTTTCTTATTATTTGATTTAATCATGTGAATATTTTTTATTTCTTTTAATTTTTCAAAATTTCCAGGGTATCCTTTACTTGCTGCAACAATTGTTATTCCAGGTTCTTTAGTCCAAGAAACTTTTTTATTTAGAAGAGTTTTATTAAAAGTTGCAGTGATTAAATCTATTAAGTCATTTTCAAGTCTCATCATTAGAATTTGACACTCAGGATCTCCAAAACGAATATTATATTCAATTAGTTTTGGCTCTGAATTTTCTATCATAAGACCTGCATATAAAATTCCCTTATAAGGACATCCAATTTCTTTCATTCCTTTTAAGGTAGGCTCTATGATTTTTTGTTTTATTTTTTCTTCTACTTCAGCAGTTATTAAAAATGATGGCGAATAGGCTCCCATACCTCCGGTATTTGGTCCAGTGTCGTTTTCTCCAATTCTTTTATGATCTTGCGCAGTTCCAATTGGAATATAATTTTCACCATCTGTAATTATAAAATAACTTGCTTCTTCTCCCTCTAAAAATTCTTCTATTACGACTTTTTTTGATAATTTAAATTTTCCATTCAATATATCTTTTATATCTTTAATAGCTTTTTCCCTTGAATCACAAATCGTAACTCCTTTTCCAGCGGCCAAACCATCAGATTTTACAACAATGGGTAAGTTGAATTCTTCAATGAATTTTTCTGCGTCATTTATATTTGTAATTTCTTTATATTTTGCTGAAGGAATATTAAAATCTTTACATATTTTTTTCATGAATGCTTTTGAGCCTTCAAGCATAGAAGCCTTTTTGCTTGGCCCAAATACCTTTATTTTTTTTTCTTCAAAGAAATCAGTTATTCCATTTACGAGAGGTATTTCAGGACCTACTATCAATATATCAATTTTCTTATTTTTAATTATTTCATAGAGCTTTTTAAAATCATTTATATCAACATCAATATTTTGACTTATTTCTGAAGTACCTGCATTACCAGGCAAGCAATATAAATTATTTATTTTATTTGATTGTTTTAATTTAAAACAAATCGAGTGTTCTCTTCCTCCACTTCCAATTATACCAATATTCATGTAATACTTTATAAACTATAAATGTTTAAAAAATTAGCAAAATTAAAATATCTACCGAATAATTTTAAAATAATCGAAGAAGGCGACTATGTAATTTGTGCAGTTTCAGGTAAAAAAATTAGCCTAAACCATCTAATTTATTGGAATGTAGATTTACAAGAGTCTTATTTTTCATATGTAGAGGCAGACATAAAAAGAGGTAAAAAATAAAAAAATTTTATTTCCACCTATCATGAGACCAAATCCATTGGTCGGTATTTTTTAGTATCATTTTTTCTAGTGTATTATTCAACTTAGTAGTTATTTCAAAAATCGACAAACTTTTTTCAAAATTTAAAGGTTCATAAAAATACATTTTAAAATTGATCTTATTTATTCTTTCTACGTAAACTGGCACTACATCACATTCATACTTTTTAACAAGCTGAGCGGGAATAGTTGTTGTTAAACAATTCCTATTAAATAATTTTACAGAAATTCCTTCACTAACTCTTTGATCAATCATCAACGCGATTGAGTAACCATTTTTAAACATTTCAATAAGCTTTCTAGTGCCCGCTTTCCCTTTTTTTATCTGGTTATTGCATATATTTTTTATTCTAATTCTCTCCATAGTTTTATTCAAAAATACATTATTCAAAGGTCTATATATCGCAGCAACATCAATACCAAAGTTTTCAATTTGCATTGCCATTAGTTCGAAATTATTGAAATGACCAGATATAAATACAACTTGTTTTTTATTTTTTTTAATTTTTTCTAAATGCTCTAGTCCTTCTATTTCAAGATAATTATTATAATCACCATTTTTAAATTTTTTTAAAAAGTTATATTCTGCTAAAATCCTTCCATAATTTCCCCACATTTTATTTATTATTGAATTTCTTTCCTCATCAGAATTTCCAATATTTGAATCTTTTAAATTATTAATTATTTTATTTCTTGATCTAAAAATTGGACCAAATAGTCTGCCAATTTTTTCACCTAAATTTGAAGCTGTTTTATATCCTAATATTTGAAATTTAAAAAATAAGAGCTTAATAAAAATGTATTCAATAAAATATTTTATTATTTTCATATACTTTTTTTAATTAAATTTATAAATTCCTCTTTACTATCTATTTCTAAATCAACATCTAACTTTTCAATACCTTTTCTAAAATCAATATCAATTCTGCAATAATCTTTTTCAGTTGTTAGCAATAGTGCATTTAGTTCCTTAGCTTTAGATTTAAGATTATCAAGATCTTTTTTTTTATAATTATAATGATCAGGAAAAGATTGATAATTTAATAGCTGTAAATTATTTTTTTTTAATAATTCAAAAAAATTTAAAGGATTTCCTATTCCCGCAAAAGCAAAAATTTTTTTGTCTTTTAATATTTCCAAATTCTTTGGTTTGTATTTTGTGTAAAAAATTTTTAATTGCTTTATTTTGTTTATTTGATTTTCAATTATATTATCTTTATCACCATTAATAACTATACAGTCAGCTCTTTTGATAGATGAAAGTCTTTCTCTCAATGGACCAGATGGGATAAGAAATCCATTGCCAATCCATTGTTTTTGATTAAAACACAGAATTGAAAAATTTTTTCTAATTGAAGAGTCTTGAAAACCATCATCTAAAATTGCTATATTATTATTATTTTTTATAAGAAGTTCTATTCCTTCG
>LWDU01032617.1_pt1 | contig 10795 bp, 12 predicted proteins | sample 727161 | NCBI WGS metagenome assembly LWDU01 (sample SAMN04566230, study PRJNA314399) | hydrothermal vent metagenome | isolation source: deep sea hydrothermal plume seawater | place: Mexico: Gulf of California, Guaymas Basin | collected 2004-07-11 | reverse complement strand
ATTTATTACAAATACGAGAATTATATGCTAATAGTGTAGAAAAATTAGCGTTTATTTTTTTACCAGCTACAGTTTTACTGGCTTTGATTGCAAAACCATTAATTTTAACATTATTTACTGATAATTATGAAGACACAGTCCCCATTTTTTCAATTTATTTACTCTTACTTCCAACTTATGCTTTAAATTTAGGTTGGATTTTGATGGCAAGCGGGCAAACAAAATTTTTATTGCGTTTAGCAATGTTCATGTCTATAATTAATATAATTTTAAGTTACGGATTTTTAACAACATTAGAAGGAGACAATAGATTATTAGGAATTCCATTTGCAACAGTCGCAGTAACTTGGATTTCAACAATAGTAGTAATGTATAAATCACTCAATACATTAGAATCCACATTATCCGAATCATATCATTGGAAAAAAATGGTAACAATTGGTGCGATTTCTGCACTATCAGCCATTCCAATTATTGCATTGTTATCTTTGGAATTAGAAAATAAAATATTTTTAATTTCCTCAATAGTAATTTATGGAATAACTTTTCTTTTCACTTCTTTTAAATTTAATATCTTAAATGATAATGAGATTAATTTGGTAAAATCATTTTTACCTTTTAAAAATTAATTTGATTGAACAATTTCTAACAATACACCGCCGGTATCTTTAGGATGGAAAAAAGCTATGAGTGTATTGTCTGCTCCAGGCCGTGGAGCTTTTCCAATTGGTTCTAACCCATTCTTTTTGGCCTTTGCTAGAGATTCTTCAATATCGCCTACTTCTAATGCTAAGTGATGAATTCCCGGACCTTTTTTATCTATAAATTTTCCCACTGGCGTTTCTTTGCCCATAGGCTCCAACAATTCAATTTCATACCCTCCAACTTTCAGATGTGCTGTAGTAACCCCTTCAGAATCAACTTTTTCAGTATGATCTAGTTTAAGGCCAAACGATTCCCAAACAGATAATCTTTTTTCGATAGAATCAACTGCAATACCAATATGTCGGATTTTCACAAATATTAAACAAAGAGCTACTATTTCAAGATTATCAATATTTAGCAGCCTCTAGGTAATTGTGAGTGTCTCATAGCATAACCGTTCTGAAATCTAAGTTGCATAACGCAAGAGTAACGCATGCTTTGAAAGATTATGAAGGTTCAGTTGCCTTAAGTCCCGAATTAATCAAATTAGGAAAATTCTCAATGCATGAACAGGTTCATTTATGGAATATTACTCAAGGCACAAGACTAATCACATATGTTATGGAATACGAAGGGAATGAGGAAGGAATAATCTGTGTTAATGGGGCTGCAGCTCATAAAGCAAATCCAGGTGATCGAATAATTTTAGCCACATTTGCTGAGATAAATTCACAAGAATCCAAAGATTGGAAACCTCTTATTGTTATAATGAATAAAAATAATACTCAGAAAGGTTAGTCTTTCAGTATTTTTCTAACAACTATTTTCAATTCTTCACCAAATTTGATGTGTTGTTCAGCATCCCAATGGACGCCCTCACTTTTACTTGGATTTACAATCTTAGCAGCATCTAGAAAATGGATTCCCAATTCAGAAGCAGCTTTTTCATAATGTTCAGCAAATTGGAATGATTGTTTTCTAGCCTTATCAAAAAATTCTTTATCTGACGAAATGACCTCATCAAACTCTGGAATTACATAATCTCCGATAAGGGTAGGAGATATCAACAATATTTCCGGAGGCTGCTCTTCCAAATATTCAGAATTTATTATCATCTCACAAAGAGTTTTTACTCCTTGGGTAATATCCTCAATAGTGAGATTAAACTCAACTTTAAGATCATTAGTACCGAGCATAATTACAACCAAATCTAAAGGCCTATGACTTTCAAGAATGATTGGCAAAACATCAGAACCACTACGAAAAGGCCTTTCATCCTCATTGATGAAGGTCGTACGCCCATTCAAACCTTCTTCTACAATATGATAATTCGAGCCTAGTGATTTCTGCAACACCCCGGTCCATCGAATATCTAATGGATATCTTGTACCATCTACTGGGGAATAGCCCCAAGTGTTCGAATCTCCAAAACACAGGATATTTTTCATAGGTATCTTATATTTTGATGTAGAACTTAAACTAATGGGGTAAAGCAATCCATATTGCTACAAGAATCAACATAAGTCCCATAACTTGATTGATTCGGTGGTTAGATTCTTCTCCACTAAACGTTTTTCTAAGAACAGTTCCAAATGCCGCCCAACTTAAAACAGCCATAAGACCAAAGAAAAGATTCAAAATAACAAGAGCTGCTTTCGCATCATATCCCGGACCGAAAAGGGTTCCAAAAGTAGTCATTAGTACAACAAAGTGAATCCAAGCTTTACCATTAACAACTTGAAGTATAATTCCAGTAAAGAATCCAAAATGCTCGTCAGAAGTATCTTTCTTATCAATAGTTTCAGAAGAAGCTACTTTGTATCCCAAATATGCAATATAAATTGCTCCAATATAACTTAAAATGGTAAAAATAATTTCATTTTCTTTTAGAAATTCAGCACCTGCAGCAAGTCCCAAACCAAGAATAGACCATCCAATCCCCATTCCGGCAATAAGAGGTAATGTTTTTTGGAAGCCATAGCGAGAACCATGGGCTGCACATAGTACATTATTCGGACCAGGCGTAAAACACATAGGAACGATAAAAGCTAAAGTTGCTAAAAGAAGAGGAATATCTAAACTCATTTTTGTAAATTAATCCCAATCCAAATGGCCACTCCAAAAAGAGATAATCCCATAATTCGATTAATTAAAATCCCCGATTTCGGATCACTAAATATCTGTTTCAATCCGCTTCCACAAGCTCCCCAGAGAAGCCATCCAATTAATTTGACTAGACCATTTACAAGAGCAATCATCATTTTCCCAGCAATGCCTCCGCCAAATACATGTCCAAAAGTAGTCATTAAGATTAATAAATGAATAAAAGCCTTGCCATTTACAACCTGTAGAAGGATTCCAGTGGAGGTGCTTTCTTCATTAGAATCTCCTTCTTCAAGCAAATGGGCAGTTGCAATCTTATAAGATAAATAGATGATATATCCAATTCCAATATAGGTAAGAGAGGTTAATAGGTTTTGATTTTCTTCTATAAACAAAGCCCCATATCCAACAATTGTCCCTAATAAAATCCATCCTAGAATCATTCCCAATATTAAAGGTAAAGTATTTCGAAATCCATGTTGAGAACTATGTGCGGCTGAAAGAAGATTATTTGGCCCTGGTAAAAATGAAATGGGTAATGTAAATGCCAACATCAATAACAATTCAGTCGTATCCATCAATAACCACAGAGTCCTTAACTTATTACTTTCGAATTTTTTTGAATAACTCTTAAATACGTCACTAACCAAACAACAATATGAACAAAATCGCAATTGTAGCGCTATTAGCGACAATTTTGCTTTCAGCATCAGCCAGTACTGCTGTAGAAGATTCAACTTTTGCAGTTGGAGATGAGTGGGCTTTTGGTAAAGAAATTGATATGATGGAAGAAGCGAGTTCAGAAATATCTGAATTAGAAAACAAAATTACCGCTCTAATATCTGGAGAAGAAGCTGAAATGGTCAAAAATATGTCCGGCCTCGAATTAAAATCTTTTGATCTTAATAATGAAGCCATTATAGGTTTCTATTATACTGGGGATGTGGTCGACGATTTCGATCAAATGATACATATGCAAACAGAACAATCTCTTTATTCACACACAGTATTAGGTACCACAATCACAAGCATGTTCCCTGCTGAAGGCACACATGAATTAAGATTAGAGTGCACAGAAAGTGAAGAAGAGGAAGAAATTCCAGATTGTAACTTACTCGACAATACAACGGGAGAACGGCTAGATCTTGAAGAAATAACCACAGAAATCGGAGGAAGCATGCACTATGTTGCTAAGGTTACACAAGACACTTGGTGGACCCAAGACACACACGAATTGGCAAGAACAGAAATCACAGTTGCGATCGGTGTAGCAGGCGGAATCACAATTATAAACGTCCCCAACCTCACCTTTGATGGCGTTTCAATTCTAGACATGGGCGAGAATGAAGGCGAGGATGAAGGTCCTTCGTTCGTCTGTGGCAACGGTGAGGAGGTTCCTTTCGATTGGGTCAATGATGGTTATGAGGACTGCTCAGATGGTTCTGACGAGCAACAATATGATTCCGAAGGCAACAAGATCAATTGGTTCGACTGCCATGATGGTAGCGAGGTCTGGGTAGACCAAGTTAATGATGGTTACGAGGACTGCCCTGATGGTGAGGACGAAGGCTATGGTGTTGATGAAGGGCCCTTTAGTGATTGCGAAGAAGAAGAAGAAGAGTCAAGGGTTTGCTACGAAACAATAGACATAAAATTAGAAACGGCTGTTTTCGAGATGTCGTCCGAAGCAAGCATCCACTTAGTTTTTGATTTTGGAGATGACCCAATGAATGTATTGGACCTTCCTTTAGATGAAAACAAATATTGGGACGGTGAAATGTCTCGGTTAACAGTTAGTGGAGACGTAGGTGGACAAGTAGATATTGCAAAACCACAACTGAGTTTATGTCCGGATTTAGATTGTGATCAACTACCTGAAATGCAAGAACTTTATTCTGAATTAACAAATGCAATTCAGGAACTTCATGATAACGAAGAATTTAGCATAACTGTGGATAGAGATGGGGATGGACTTCCAGACGTAATCACAGAGTGGAATAACTTATTCCCAATGTATATTCCAGAAACTTGGATGGATCAAATATTTCAGGAAATTGTAGATCAGATAGCATGTGAAGATGACGAATCTGCTCAAGAAGGAGAAGATTGTGACGAAACCGCTGAAGAAGAGTTCGAAAAATTAAATTTACGAATAGAAAATAATAGATTTGCTTTCGGTCCTTATGCACTTCATGAAATTGAAGACTTTGAACCACTTCCATATGCATTTGAAACTGGTGAAAAAGAGACTGTCCAAGCTACTGATGGTACAACATATGAAGGATACCAAGTATTCCCGACAGATGAGTGTTCAGATAATAATCCAGATGAAGATGCTTGTAATGGTGAAGAAGATGACGGCGATGATGATGGCGGCATAGTTCCAGGCAGTAGAGCTGGAGAGGAAGACTACAATGATTGCGAAGGCGATATTTTCTGCGATTCAGAAATAATCTGGTTCCATGATGCAAAAACAGGACATCCTGCTTACATCAATATGGATATGCCTAATCTAAGAGAAGATGGCTATAGAATTGAGATGATGCCAATCGACTCAGCTACAGCTGACGCGCAAGTAGCTGCAAATGCCGATACAGATAATCCTGAAAAGACAACCTTGATAGAAATTCCTAAAGAGGAAGTTGAGGAAGATTCATTATTGCCAGGCTTCGGAATAATAGCAGCAGGCTCATCATTATTGTTTGTAAGTCGTAGATTTAAGAGTTAAGCGGTCCTTGTATGGACCCTGTAGAAATTTTCCGCATTGCAGTAGGTGCAGTTATTCTAGCATATGTTGGATACTGTTTGCTTAATCAAAAAGTATGGGTTCGAGGGGCGATTGGTTTGAAGAGCACTGTTTTTGCATGGAGTGAGAGAGCAGACCATCCAACGATATTCATCCTTCACACCATTACTGGAACGGTATTAGGAATCTATATGATTGCAAATCCGTTCTTATGGTAAAATTAGAAGGTTTACACGTAGTAACTGGAGCCTTTGGCTACACAGGACGTTGGATTGCCCATAAACTCTTAGAAAAGGGAAAAAAGGTGCGTACCTTGACCAACGCAATCGGGCGAGATGATCCCTTTGACGGACAGGTAGAGATTCATCCACTGGACTTTGAGGATAAGGCTGCATTGGTAGAATCATTACGAGGGGCAGACGTATTGTACAATACATACTGGGTACGTTACAATCATCATAGCAAGAATTTTGACCATGCCATCGCCACCAAGAATTGCAAGATTATATTTGAAGCAGCTATTGAAGCCAAGGTACGCCGAGTTGTTCATTTTAGTGTGGCTCATCCCGATCAAGCACCAGGGTGGTCTTACTTCCGTGGAAAGGTTGAAAGCGAGAAGAACCTGAGAGAATGTGGCATATCTTATGCCATCATTCGACCCACCGTCCTATATGGAGGTGGGCGCAACATCCTAGTCAATAACATTGCATGGATGCTACGTTACACGCCCGTGTTCGGCGTTTTTGGATGGGGAAATTATCCTATTCAACCCGTTCACGTCAAAGATGTTGCTCGGATTGCCATTGAATTAGGTGCCAGTCATGAAAACATTACAAGAGACGCGACCGGCCCTGAAACATTCCGGTACAAAGACTTCGTCAAACGGATTGCATTTAGTATGGGAGTACGCAGACTTATTGTGCCTATTCCACCACTCATTGGTTGGCTGGCTGGCTGGACAATGGGCAAGTTCCTGAAAGACACAGTAATCACTCGTGCAGAGATCCGTGGCCTGATGCGCGGGCTCGTGGCCTCAGAGGAGGAACCGATGGGCACCATCAAATTCAGTGAATGGATTGCTGAAAAAGGCACTGAGATTGGTCTCCATTATCACAACGACCTGAAAGAACGTCGTTATTCCAAATGATTAGAAAATATGTAAAGTGATATTTACAACCCAATTTTTAATAGAGTAGAGATGTCACCCGGACAAGGAGAACCTCGCTATGATGGAATGGCACAAAGCCGCCCCGAGCAGACGGAAGAGGAAAGAGCCAGAGCCGAAGCACTCAGGAGATGGAAGGAAGGCGATTCTCCCAAGGAGAGAAAAAAAGGAATTTTTGGTACCTCAGACCTCCCCTACAGAGCACAGAGCCTCGGCTCCTTGACATTGCTTGAACAATGGCAACTGAAGGCCGGAACTTCTTTGGGAATCACCTCCATGCTTCTAATCCCTTATTTCAGTTATTGGATCTGGTTCGTACTTTTACCACCTCTCAGGGTGATTGTTCCCTCTTCGCCGTCACTCCAGCTCGATGTATTCTCAGGTAATTTCCGTGAACCCTCCATTTGGGGCCAGTGGATTGTGGAAGGTGGGAGTTATTTGCCCTCAATCCTCGGATTTCTGTTATTTTTCACGTATTTCTATTTTTTGGCCAATATGTTCATCCCCGAATACAAAATGAAGCAACATGTGTTCATCAACATGCTTTGGATCTGGTTCTTTATTTCCTGGGCAATAGGAGTACCACCCTCTTCCTTTGAGTGGTTCTTCACGGACATTTAGTGGAGGAACCGACTTGATTGATGTAAAAATTAACCTTGACAAAGTTGGAGAACTTCTTGAATTGGCCGATTGTCGTATATTATCAAAAATCGAAGACCTTTCCGGCGGTTGGGCGAATTCAAATTATCTAGTAACATGTGATGATGGAACAAAAGTTGTACTGAAAATTTGGCGAGAAAAAACTCCTGATGAGGTCCAAGAAATGAATTCAAAGATAGATTGGATTGTAAAACACGGGGTATCAACTCCAGCCCCACTCAAATTGAAAAATGGGGAAAGCATGATTGTAGTCGATGGTTTTGCTTGGATTCTGATTCCATTCATTAATGCTCCATGGATCTCACAAGATGTGGCCTCATTGGAATCTCTTGGCCTTGCCATTGCTAGTCTTCACGCCGTCCCTAATACCGGACATTTTGGGACCTATTATTCGATGGGGGTCGATATTTGGCCGGAACTTTTTGAACGTGCAGAATCTGAAGATAAATGGTCGCCGTTCCTAAGAATGTTAGAAGAAGAATTTATCAAATTAGATGAAAAAATTCCTTTAAATTTACCCAAAGGCGTGATTCATGGCGATCTGTTTCAAGACAATATCCTAGGGCACCCTGGCGAAGTTTTAGCGATTCTTGATTTTGAGGATATGTGTTTTAACACACTGGCAATCGATTTGGTTGTAGCGTTCATCGGATGCTGCTGGATTGATGAAAAACCTGTCGAAGAATTGTGGTTTTCACTCTTATCTGGCTATGAATCGGTACGTCCACTTTCGTCAGAAGAAAGAGCCGCTTTACCTGAATTATATCGATATGCTAGCCTCTCAGTTGCTGCTTGGCGTTATCGAAAATTTATATTAGATGCAGAAGATTCGGAACATGCTGGAAGATATTTATTGATTATGAAACGATTGGAAGAATCGGTTGAATTTCTAACGGAAATTCGAAAATAAGGAATTTGGGATAAAAAGAAATTATTATAATCACTCCACAGAAGGCAATCTGTGATAGACCTTCGTAGCGATACGGTAACCCAGCCCACGAAAGGCATGCGAAAAGCAATGTCTAACGCAGTTGTTGGAGATGACGTATTAGGAGATGATCCAACAGTAATTGAATTACAGAATCAGGTTGCTTCATTACTTGGCAAAGAGGATGGACTATTCGTTCCATCAGGTACAATGTCCAATATTGTTGCAACTAGAACACACACTTCTCCTGGTGATGAAATAATCACAGAATACAAGAGTCATATTTACAAATATGAAGGTGGAGCATTTGCAGCCTTATCGGGTTGTTCAATAGCTTTAGTTCCTGGAAAAAACGGATTAATGGATCCTGAAGATGTTTCTAATGCAATAAGAAAATCAGAAGGAAGTTTATCTCATTATCCAAATGGAAGTTTAGTTTGTGTCGAAAATACAGCACAAGGTGGCGGAGGAACGGTATATTCACAAGAATCTTTAGATGAGATTTGTAAAATCGCTAAAGGAAAAGATTGTAAATTACATTTGGATGGGGCTCGTTTATTCCACGCAGCCACTGCAAGCGGGACCTCATTATCTAGAATAGTTCGAGATTTTGATACAATTTCTATTTGTTTGTCTAAAGGATTGGGGGCACCAGTTGGGTCAGTCTTAGTTGGAACTAAGAAAACGTTAGCACAAGCCCATCGTTGGAGAAAGATGTTTGGGGGTGGTATGAGACAGGCTGGAATAATAGCTGCAGCAGGCATCTATGCGCTCGAGAACAATGTAGATAGGCTACATGAGGATCATAGAAGAGCAAGGCAATTTGCGGAAGCATTGGAAGGTATGCCTAGTTTTTCAGTTAATTTAGAAACAGTTCAATCAAATATTGTCTTTATTGGAGTGGGAAAAGGAAATACAAAAAGAGTTATTGCTGAGCTTTCGAAGAATGGCGTTGAGATATTAGAGACTGACGATTCAACAATTCGTGCAGTATTCCATCTTAATATTACAGATGAAGATTTACAGAAAAGCATAGATGTTTTCAATAATGAAAATATCAGATATCTAAAGTAGTTTGTTCTTCATCCTTGAGAATTTTAGCAACGCACGCATCATTTCCAATCTCATAGTTAACAGATTCGAAAGCCCTCCACGCATCTAACCCTCTATCCTTAGGAGAATTAGTGTAGTGCTGATCTTTATCAGAGGTATATTCCATGAGTTCACTTAACATTCTCCAACCAATTTGATCCATTGGAACAACTACAGTTCCATTTGAAAAATCAGACCTAGGTAGAAAAGTTTGGTAATGTATGGAAGTTACACCCTCATTATCTGATTTATAGCCAATATCAAAGCCGTGGTCGGTGAGAATACGAATAGTTTCAGCTGTTGCAGGATCACTACATTCAAACAAATATGCATGTACGATATCATTGTCTTCTTCATCAGAGGATTGCCTTGCATCTAAGTAATAGTCTGGATCATCTGCTACTTCATTTATAACTGCAAGAGCGGCCCAGCTTTGGAGTCTGACTCTTTCAGAATATTCTTCAGAAACGGCAGATTCAAAGAGAAGACTTACAGAACCATGTACTGCAAAATGGTTACGATGTATACTTGAATCTTGGGAACTTGTTGTTGGAGGATAATTAGTAACACTCCCGAATCCCCATTCATCACTAATTGCTTCAATAACGTCAGTTTCTAAAACATAAGAAGCCAGAAGAACATCTTGGTGAGTAGCCGGATTTTGCGGTGCCGCTACTTGAAAAATAATAGTGCCAGCTCCTCCAAATTCGTGCATATCTATAGTTACCGAAGGGTGAACTTTATGGAATGCATAATGCATTGCTTTACCTTCAGGTTCAAGCAATTTCATATGATCACGATTAAGGTCTGTTCCGTTAGAGTTTTCTCTTGTTGCATTATCTCTTCCATCTGGATTAACCATTAGAAAAACTGCAATGTTTATTCTTTCTAAAATAGGATCGATTTCTTCAGGTGCTGCTCTAGCAAAATGCCTAGCTAGCAAATATGCAGAATCTACTGAGGCAGGCTCATTGCCGTGCTGCGCAGCTACAAAATATACCGTAGGAAATCTCCAAATTCGACTAAAAGCAAGGGTTGATTATTGATGCTGTATCCAATTTCAGTCAGATTTGTGACTCTAGGGCTCTTTTCAAAGTCGGATGTCATATTGATGATATCAGAAGCCGAAGTTTGATTTAGAGGAATATCATTCCACAAGTCTTCAAGAGTTAAATCAAATTCAAAGGGAATTACCTCTGGTTCATCTTCACCAAAGAATCCTCCTGGTCCAGTACAACCAGTAGTTATTATGAAAAATATTAGACTTACAGGAACTGTGTTTTTCATTTCAACTCGCAATTAAAAGTACGAGGCATTGATAAGATTTTCTAAAGAGCTCAAGTGAGGCTGTCTACAAATTTTCGAAAATTGATATATTATCTTCCAAATAGCCAAGAAAAGAAACCACCAATATCTGGTTTTTCACAGGAGCATCGTTGATTCTTTGGTATGCCTC
>LWDU01041471.1_pt1 | contig 10799 bp, 10 predicted proteins | sample 727161 | NCBI WGS metagenome assembly LWDU01 (sample SAMN04566230, study PRJNA314399) | hydrothermal vent metagenome | isolation source: deep sea hydrothermal plume seawater | place: Mexico: Gulf of California, Guaymas Basin | collected 2004-07-11 | reverse complement strand
TGGAATCAGCGCCCATGATGCGTGTCGCTGCCAGATCGAGAACCTGGAAGCGGAATACAGCGAAGTTGACTTCTTCCAGGACCTGAGCTCCGTCGAGCAGCAGAAGTTCGTGAAGCAGGTGACCAACCACTGTCGAAGGAATCTGCTCGAATCACCCCTCGACTAACACCGCCCGAAGGCCCACCAACCCCCGAGTCGATTCCACCTGGCTCCACCAGTTCGGTCTCCGGCGAGAAGCCAGATATTTCAGGCCTCGGCAACGGGCGCCTAGCCAGGCCGGTGCCCATGGGGTCACGGTAGTCAACGGACCGACTTGCCCATTGGCCGCGTGATGAGCATGCTGCCCGTCCCGACCATCGCGAAGGAGGAAGGTAACACCGTGGACCGAGCGCTCACCCGCTTCCAGGGGTCGATGCTGGTCCTGGCTGCGGGGACCACCTTCAGTTTCGGACCGCTGACCTTCCGCGCTCTGCTGGAGGCCGACGCCTGGCAGTACCTGTTCTACCGGAGCTTCTCGGCCGCTGTGGTCGCCACGCTGACCATCATGGTCCTAGGTCGGAATCCGATCCGGTCGATCGTCGAAGCGGGCCCTTGGCAAGCGGTGGCCGGCCTGGCTCTAGGAAGCTGCTTTGTCCTGTTCATCCTGTCGCTCAGCCGGGCCACCGCTGCGTTCGTCCTGTTGTTGCAGTGCACCAGCCCGTTCGTCGCGGCGATTCTTGGTCGTGTGTTCCTCCGGGAGAGGGTCCGACGGGACACGGTGGCAGCCATGCTCGTGGCGTCGATCGGTGTGGCGATCATGGTGGGAGGGGGGCTTGATGGCGGTGATCGCCTCGGGATCCTGTTCTCTCTCCTGCTTCCGGTCTGCCTGGGCGGATACACGGTCCTGATCCGTAGTTCCCCGGCCCGGGACCCGGGGGTCCCGACTGTGATCGGGGGCTTCATGGTCGCCTTGGTTGCCGGCCTGGTGTCACTGGTTGGACCGGGCCTCGACCTGCCGATCCGGGACGTGGCTATGGGTTGTATCGCCGGGGGACTACTGATCGGCCTGGGCACACCGGTGTTCAACTACGCCCATCGATTCGTGCCCCCGGCGGAGACCTCTTTGCTCCTGATCGCCGAGATCGTGCTGGCGCCGCTCTGGTTGTGGGCCTGGCCCGGCGAGGTTCCGGCGACCAGCACCCTGGTCGGGGGCGGGGTGGCTCTGTCCGCGGTGGCATGGCTGACCGTCCGGTCTGCGCTCCAGGAAGGTTCTACTCGCCTCCGATGGTCGCATGGCCTCCACGCCGGCGCGGTAGCTGCCGAGCCCGATCACCTCGACCGGTAGCGTCAGGATCGTGCGAGCGCCCGAGTCGATTTTCTGATTCGCTGAGAGGGTTTGGGTACCCCGTAGGCCCCTATTCCTGTTCGGTGCTGTCAGCCGGCCCATATCTGAGGAGCGGAGAGGCGCTCTGCCGGGGAGCTGGGGTACGGGGTTGGGCCGGGGGTGCCTTTAGCAGGGCCATGGTCCTCCCAGTTGCCGTATCGGTGCGGCAACCCGGGTATTGGGGGAAATCTGCATGTACCTCTGGAATCGGCTTCTAATGGCGAGTCCTGCGGAGTTCACTGAAGTTGCGCCCGCTCTTGTTGATGCGGTCGAGTACGTGAACTCCGTTTCTGCCTACGACTTCTCGCCCTGGGCATCAGTCCTCGGACAGACCAGTCAGTTCGGCGTGTCTGCTCTTTGTCCAGACTTCGGCCCGGTTTCAGATGAGATGGCCCAGCGCGGCAGGGCGGACGAGACCTTCGGGGCAAGGTCGCAGCCGTCTTGGCCTGGGCGGTTGATCTGACTACTCATCTCGGAGAACAGCACGGTGCGGTCTCAGCGGTGGGCGCTAGTGCCTGGGGTCGTCCCAACTCGGCGAGAATGATCTTCGGTTGCGACTCGGTCCAGTCGTTCCAGGAACGGATCGAGGCGGCCCAGGAAGATGCCGGTTTCAATGAGCGGTTTGCTGCTGGTGCCGAACCTGGTCAGCCGGTGAACTTGGAGACGAACCTATTGCGTCGACTTATCTAGCCGTCTGCTTTTCATTCGATCTGGAAACCGCCTGAGTGATCTCCGAGGACTAGGCACGCCGTCCCTTCTGGTCGGCTCTGCGCATGTCACAACCCGTGTTACAGAATGCACACCACCGGACGGACACAGACCTACTCGACAGACACACGGGCCTGATTCCACGGGTTGGAGCGGTCCAGGCGGACGTCTCGGACAGATTCCTGTGAGTCGAATCCCCACGGCCCACCGGACCCCCACGCGAGGGGTGGCAGACTCCCACCGTGACCAGGGAGCAACCAGAACGCCCGATCTTCGGACCTGAGGACCCGCGCCTCGATCCTCCGAACCCGCCGGAGATCCGGCCGGTGCGCTCGATCGTCAAGGCGATCTCCTGGCGGACGGTGGGGACGCTCGACACGCTGCTCCTGTCCTTCGTGGTCCTGAGCCTCCTGGGTCCGTTCTTCGGCCTGGAGGAGGTGAATGCCGCCGACAGGGCGAAGATCGCCGCCTCCATCGCCCTGACCGAGGTGGCGACCAAGATGACGCTCTACTACCTGCATGAGCGTTTCTGGTCCCGGTTGCACTGGGACCGCTCCCTGGACGAGGAGGGCCACCACCGGGACGGTCGGCGGCGCTCGGCCACCAAGACGGCGACCTGGCGGCTGATCGCAAGCGTGGACACCATGGTGCTCGGGTTCGTCCGACCGCCATCTCGATCGGCGGGTTCGAAATCTTCACGAAGCTGGTGCTCTATTTCTTCCACGAGCGCTACTGGGCGCGGATCCGCTGGGGTATTATCCCGGGCAATGCATAAGGTTCGGGCGTGAGGCTGGCGATCCTCGTGGTGGTCCCGGCGGTCCTCCTCATGGCTTCTGCCTGTGCGGGCGTTTCGAACACGGTCGCTTCAACGACGACGGTTGTTCCGACGACGACGGTTGCTTCCACCACGACCTCGACGCCCGTGGTTCCCACGACGACGACGGTTGCTTCCACCACGACCTCGACGCCCGTGGTTCCCACCACGACCTCGACGACCGTGGTTGCCACCACGACAGCGGCTCCGACGACGGTTGCTTCCACCACGACCTCGACGACCGTGGTTGCCACCACGACAGCGGCTCCGACGACGACGGTTGCTTCCACCACGACCTCGACGACCGTGGTTGCCACCACGACGGCGGCTCCGACGACGACGGTTGCTTCCACCACGACCACGCTGCCGCCGCTGGTCGAGGTGGTCATCTCCGGCTTCTCGTTCGGATCGCCCATACAGGCCTCTACCGGTCAGACGATCCGGTTCACCAACCTGGACGGCGCCTCCCATACGGCGACGTCGGGTGCATTCGACTCGGGACGCATTGGCAGCGGCCGGTTCGCTGAGATCACCCTCGACACGTCGGGTAACTACACCTACTTCTGCTCGTACCACCCCCACATGACCGGCACGATCATCGTCGTGGAGGGCTAGGTCGCGTATCTGGAACCTCTGGGGGTTGTCCACTGGCATCCGACCGGCCGCGGTACCGTTATTCCTATGACCAGCCCGGCGGAGTTCGACGCGGTCACCGCCCGGTTCGAGGTGATTCGTGCCGAGTCGGGCAGGACGCTCGATCATGCGTGGCATCGCCGCCGGCATCTCGCGGGCGCCGACACTCCGGCGCACCAATCCGCTGAAGAGTCGCCAGCAGCGTGACCTGTGGGGACAGTTGGCGGACGAGGCGACGGCGCGACCCGAACACGTGGGTTTTGTGCTCCTCGGCGACGAGGGCCTACGCGAACTCGCCGAACGCCTGGGCGCGCGGCCGACGACGCTTACCGAGCGCCTCGCCGGCTGGAGTCGGACACGCCCCCGGATGCTGCAGGCCTACCACGGGCGCAGGGTCAAGGGCGTGGCGCCATTGCTGGCTGTCCAGATCCCAGTGGCCACCGACCTGGTGCTCTGGGCCGCAGTGACACGCTCCACCCTGGATGCCGTCGACGGACGCTTCCCCCACCCGCTCCTGGTGGCCGATGCCGTCGAGCGGGTGGCGATGCTGGGGACCACCGGTCCCGTGTACGAGACCTGGCCACTCCTGGACGACGCCGTCGAGGACCTCGGAGCCGCCATTCTCCGCAAGGGCGGCGAGCCGCCCCGCCGACGCCTGGAAACGGGCCGGAAACGCTGATTCCGCGGGGTCCGGAGACGTGGACCGCCGCAGCCCACAGGAGCAGTGAATCTGGTTCTTCGGTCACACCTCCGCCCCCCTGACCCTCCCAGCCTCTAGCGTTTTGACGTGGCAACTTCTCAGAACTCCGGGGGCACGCGTCCCGACCTCCGCAACGTCGCCGTGATCGCACACGTCGACCACGGCAAGACGACCCTCGTCGACGCCCTCCTCCGCCAGTCGGGCGTATTCCGGGCCAACGAAGAGGTGGCCGAGCGGATCATGGACTCCATGGACCTGGAGCGTGAGAAGGGCATCACCATCCTCGCCAAGAACGCAGCGGTCCGCCGGGGCGACGTGAAGATCAACATCGTCGACACCCCCGGTCACGCCGACTTCGGAGGAGAGGTGGAGCGGGCCCTGACCATGGTCGACGGGGTGATCCTGCTCGTCGACTCCGCCGAGGGACCACGCCCGCAGACCCGGTTCGTGCTCCGCAAGGCGCTCGAGGCCGGCCTCGCCATCGTGCTCGTCGTGAACAAGATCGACCGACCCGATGCCCGCATCGCTGAGGTGATCGACGAGACCTACGAGCTTTTCCTGGACCTGGACGCAACCGAGGACCAGATCGAGTTCCCGATCGTCTACACCGACGCCCGCGCCGGAACGGCAACGCTGGACCCGGCCGTGCCCGGCACAAACATGGATCCCTTCTTTGACGTGGTCATCGAGAACGTGCCGCCGCCCAGCTACGACGAGGACGCCCCGTTACGGGTGCACGTGACCAACCTGGACGCCTCGCCCTACCTGGGCCGGATCGCCATCTGCCGGATCGACAGCGGCACCCTGAAGCGCGGGGCGGCGGTGGCATGGTGCAGGACCGACGGTTCGATCCAGCCGGCACGCATCGCCACCCTCACGCTCACCGAGGACCTCGGCCAGGTCGACGTGGAGGAAGCCGGCCCCGGCGAGATCGCCTATGTGTCAGGGATCGACGGCGTCACCATCGGCGAGACGCTCGCCGACCCGGCTGATCCCCGGCCCCTGCCGGTCATCACGGTCGACGAGCCGACCCTCTCCATGGCGATCGGGGTGAACACCTCGCCGGTCGCCGGCCCGCCAGATCAAGGCACGGCTGGATGTGGAGCTGGTCGGAAACGTCTCGATCCGCGTACTTCCCACCGAGCGCCCCGACACCTGGGAGGTCCAGGGCAGGGGCGAGCTGCAGTTGGCGATCCTCGTCGAGACCATGCGGCGCGAGGGATTCGAGATGACCGTGGGCAAGCCGGCGGTGCTGCTCCGGGAGATCGACGACACCCTCCACGAGCCGACCGAGCGTCTCTCCATCGACGTCCCGGAGGAGCACGTGGGGGCCGTCACCCAGATGCTGGGCGAGCGCAAGGCCCGACTGGACGACATGACCAACCACGGCACCGGCTGGGTCCGCCTGGACTACGTGGTGGCTGCCCGGGCGCTCATCGGATTCCGGACCGAGTTCCTGACCGAGACACGCGGCACCGGCATGCTCCACCACGTGTTCGAGGGTTGGGAGCCGTGGATGGGCGAGCTGCGCATCCGCAAGGGCGGCAGCATCGTGGCCGACCGTCGCGGTGTCGCCACGCCGTATGCCATCACCGGCCTCCAGGAGCGCACGACGCTCTTCATCGGTCCCACCGAGGCGGTCTACGGCGGGATGATCGTCGGCCAGAACCCCCGGGCAGAGGACATGGACGTGAACATCTGCCGTGAGAAGAAGCTCACCAACGTGAGGGCCTCGTCGTCGGACGACACCATCCGCCTCACCCCGCCACGTCGGATGTCCCTCGAACAGGCCCTCGAGTACATCGCCGACGACGAGTGCGTCGAGGTGACGCCCGCCATCCTGCGCCTCCGCAAGGTGGAGCTGGACGCCGGAGCACGTGCCCGCACCGTCAAGAAGCTCAAGAGCGCCAGGGTCTGAACTCCCGATGGCCGTGAACGTGCTGGGCACCCCACTCCAGGAGTGCGGTACCGATCCCCTGACCGGATTCTTCCGGGACGGGTGCTGCAACACCGGTGCCGACGACATGGGCATCCACACGGTGTGCGCCCTCATGACCGAGGAGTTCCTGGAGTTCTCGGCCAGTGCCGGCAACGACCTGTCCACCCCCCGTCCCGGCTTCGCCGGGTTGAAGCCCGGGGACCGCTGGTGCCTCTGTGCCCCCAGGTGGCAGGAGGCCCACGAGGCTGGAATGGCTCCTCAGGTACTACTGGCCGCCACCCACATCCTGAGCCTGGAGTGGGTGGACGCCGAGGCCCTCAGGGCAGCCGGGGTGGACCGCCCCGACTGAGTCCGGCCGTCGCCGGGCCTCCAGCAGCTGGGTCCGTCATTGGGCCAGCTCGTCAGCCAGCCTGGGAATCAGGAGGTCGAAGGCTGCACGCCAGTCGCCGACCATTCCGATGTCGCAGGCCGACCACAGCTCGCAGTCCGGGTCGGGGTTGATGCCCACGACCGTTCCCGCCGAGCGGATGCCCACCGTGTGGTTGAACTTCCCGGAGGTTCCGATGGCCAGGTAGAGCCGTGGCGCGATGGAGTGGCCTGTTATCCCCACCTGCCGGGCACGGGGCATCCAGCCGGCGTCGGTGACCCTGCGGGTGGCGCACAACTCCGCGCCGATCGCCGCAGCGTGGGCCTCGATCTCGGGTAGGTCGGTCGGGTCCACGCCCACCCCGACACCGATCACGACGTCGGCATTGGCCAGCTGGTCGCGATCGTCGTCGCGGTGACGCTCGATGATCCGCGTCCGCGATCCGGGGACCGCCTCCAGGTGTTCGACGGCGAAGGGCCCGTTCGGTCTGGGGCGGAGCGCGGGGAGGATCCCCGGGCGGACCGTCGCCATCTGGACGGCCGACTTACACGTGATCTCGGCCACCATCCGACCACCGAACGCCGGCTTGAAGGCCACCAGGCGTCCATCCCGGACCTCCAACCCGATGGCGTCACCGGTCAGGCCGGCCCCCATGCGGGTGGCGAGGCGTGCCGCCACCTCACGTCCCCACGCCGTCCCCGGGGCCAGCACGGCCCACGGTGGTTCGCGGGTGAGGCGGCCCTCGAGCATCCGGGCAACGTCCTCGGCGCCGGTGGTGCCGGCATGCCTGAGGACCCTGTCGACGCCCTGCCCGCTGAGCGCCTCCCAGTCATCCACAACGTCGATGGACATGACGCACCGCCCCCCGATAGCGGCCGCCAGGCCGGCTCCCGCTCCGAGGAGCTCGGAGTTCACCCGGTGGCGGCCGGGTTCGCCCAGCACCACCACGTCTCCACCCCCACCGTCCCCGACCGGCCGGGCCACCTCATCGACAGGGCCCTCCACCTGCATGTCGAAGGCGCCCCGGGCCCGGAGCACCTCGACAACCCTGTCCACCTGCCCGGGCCCGACTCCGTCGAGGCGCTCGCCTGACCGGTCCACGTCCAGCACCCTTGTCCGGCCGACCACCGTCGGGCTGCCAGCTGCCCCCCACGGGCCGGGTCCCAGGTCGGCAGCGTCGACCACCTCGATGCGGGCCGGGTCGACGGTGGCCCAGGCCTCCGGGTCCTTGACCTTGCACGGGTCACAGAGCCGCTCGGCGCACGACAAGACGGCGGGAAGCTCCACCTCCACCCGCACCCACTCGTCGTCGTGTTCTAGTAGGGCGTGGACCGTGTCACCGTCCACCTCCAGCTGGCGTGCCCCGGTGAGGAGGGGAAGCCCCAGCATTTCAGCCAACTGGACGGGTACCTGGCCGGTGTCGGCGTCCACCGAGTTGCGGCCGCAGAGCACCAGGTCCCAGGGGCCGCCGCGATCCAGGGCCGCGGCGAGTGCCCGTGCCGTGGCCAGGGTGTCGCTCCCGGCGAAGGCCGGATCCGACACGTGGATGCCGCCTGTGCAGCCACACAGGATCGCCTCGCGCAGCACGGTGTCGGCCGACGGCGGGCCGAGCGTGATGGCCGTACACGACCCTCCCGACGCCTCGGCCAGGTCGCAGCCTGCCCGGACGCCTCGACGGCAGTAGTCGTTCATGTGGAGTTCCAGGCCGTTGCGGACCAGGCGGCCGTCGGCACCCAGCCGCATCTCGACGAACTTGGGTATCTGCTTCACCAGTGCGGCGATCCGCAGCGGTCGGTCACCTCCCGTGTGGGCCATCGGGCCAACGTACCGGCGCGTGGGGTTGCGTCGGGACGACGGGTGGCCATACGGGAGGCCGGTAGCGTCAATGTCGTGGCCAGTTTCGAGAGCGAGAACTTCCTTGTTGCCGCCGACGACCCCGCCGACCTGATCGAGGCGCTCCTCGAGGTTGCCGGCCAGCCCGGCTCGTGGTTGAACATCGAACCGGACGTCCAGGACTCCCTGCGCGCCGATGTGTCCGGGCTGTTCTCCTGGTTCTCAGCGCGGGGGGCTCAGGTCCCGGTCGGCACGCTGGTTGCGGCTTCCGCCCGGAACCCGGCCTCCATAGGCATAGACCATGGTTCAGGTCGGGGCGCAGGCGACCGCCTCGTCGCTGCAGGCATTGCAGGTCCATCCGGTTGGGTCCTGCGCCAGGACCATCCGAAACGGGGCCTCGTGTGGGAGTCGCCGGCGGGACCCGGGAACTCCAGGGATGCTGCGGCCGTGGCCAGCCTTTTCATGGAGGCGACCGAACTGTTCTGCCAGCTCCCGGTTCCCGGGCGTTGGAGGGTCGGGATCCACACGCCGAAGGGCTGAGGCCCCACGGCAGGCTCAGGCCACCCGGACCGCCTCCATGACCAGGGCGATGACGGCGTCGGCGTCCACGCCGTAGGCGACCCGGCAGTTGGCCTCGGCCGAGGCCCTGGGTCCCCGTTCGTCCACCAGGGTCATGCCCCGCGTGTGGGTGCCGGCCAGCTCAACCTGGACGGAGCGGGCCTCCAGCGTGAACAGCTCCGGGTGGGTCACGGCCAGTACGGCGCAGGGGTCGTGCACCGGACCGTCGGCCACATCCTCCTCGGCCAGGTGGAACACCGTGTAGAACTCCAGCAGCCCGGCCATGGCATCGCCGACCGGCGAACCGATGGTTCGGCACTCTGCGGCGTGGATCGCTCCCATCCGGACCTGGTGGGTGAGGTTCAGGCCCAGCATCACCAGCGGGGCGCCGCTCCGGAAGACCTCGTCAGCCGCCTCCGGGTCGGCGAAGGCGTTGAACTCGGCCGCCGCCGAGACGTTTCCGACCCCCATGGCGCTGCCGCCCATGAGGGTGATGGACGCCACCCGGTGGGCCAGGCCCGGATCGGCCCGTAGGGCCAGCGCCACGTTGGTGAGGGGACCGATCGGCACGAGGTGCAGGCCCTCCTCCGAGCGGGTGGTCTCGACCAGGTACCCGACGGCGTCGTCGGAGTCCGGCCCGCGATCGGGCTCGGGGAGGACCACGTCTCCCAACCCGGTCTCGCCGTGGACGTGCCTGGCGAACTCCTGCTCTCCCACGAGCGGTCCGTCGGCCCCGGCATGGACCTCCACGTCGAGGCCCAGCAGCGACCTCAGCCGACAGGCGTTGGCGGTGGTGTGCTCCAGCGGGACGTTGCCGGCCACGGTGGTGATGCCGACGAGGTCGGCCCAGCGGGCGGCGGCGATGATCGCCATGGCGTCATCCACCCCGGGATCGCAGTCGATGATCATTCGCGGCCTTGCGGGCGTGGGTTCCGACATGCTCAGAGTGTGCCCGCCCGCCCGGACATTGAAGCCTCGATATCGGCGGTCGTGGGCATGGCGGGTTGGGCGCCCGGTCGGGTGGCGGTCACCGCTCCGGCGTGGACGGCCCTCTCCACGGCGGCGCTGAGATCCACCCCGCGGGCCAGTGCCTCCGCCAGCGCTCCGCAGAAGGAGTCACCGGCCCCGGTCGTGTCCAACGGGTGGATGGTGGGGGCGGGGACCACCAGGTGGTCATCGGCGCTGACCAGCAGTGCTCCGGCGGCCCCCATGGTCACCACGACGGTGTCCACCGGAAGCGAGCGGGCCTGGGCCACCACCTCGTCCAGGTCGCCGCCCGGTTCGGCCCCGACCAGCTGGGCCAGCTCGATGGCGTTGGGAACCAGTACGTCGACCAGCCGGAGCAGGGCGTCCGGAAGCGGAGCGGCCGGCGCCGGGTTCAGGACCACCATTCCGGAGGCCACCCGGGCAGCAGCCGAGACGGCCTCCATCGGCACCTCGAGCTGCAGGAGGAGCACCGTGGCATCCCGGATGACGGTCTCCGCGTCTGCGACGTCCTCCGGGCTCACGCGTCCGTTGGCTCCCGGGCTGACCACGATTGCGTTGTCACCGGCCTCGTCCACGCCGATCAGGGCGATTCCGCTCGGCGCTCCGGCGTCATCGCGGAGGAATGTGGTATCCACGCCCGCTGCCTCCAGCGACTCCCGGAGGGTCACGCCGGCATCGTCGGAACCGAGGCGTCCCACGAAGGACACGTCGGCGCCCAGCCTGGCTGCGGCGACCGCCTGGTTGGCGCCCTTTCCACCCGGTACCAGGGCGTGGTCGCCGCCCATGACCGTCTCGCCGGTCACCGGATGGTGGGGGACGGGAACGACTATGTCGAGGTTGGCCGATCCGAGGACGGCGACGGTTCCAGGATTCTCCACAGGTGCAGCATGGCACCCG
>LWDU01038720.1_pt1 | contig 10799 bp, 9 predicted proteins | sample 727161 | NCBI WGS metagenome assembly LWDU01 (sample SAMN04566230, study PRJNA314399) | hydrothermal vent metagenome | isolation source: deep sea hydrothermal plume seawater | place: Mexico: Gulf of California, Guaymas Basin | collected 2004-07-11 | reverse complement strand
ATAACATCCGTTATCTACAAAAGCAAGCCATTAACGCTGTGGTTTCTTTTGCCACTTCTGGCGGTTCGTGGTCGCTTCCCTACTTCATTCGGCTAGCGTTGCTCACTATGCCACGGATAGAAATTGAACTCACCAGCACGCGCGACGACGGTACCTGGACATGGCGGGCCGCCGGAGCAAAATTACCCAAAGGTTCGCTCGACGGAGCCCTGCTTAACGGCGGTGAATCTGTAGGAGATGTCCTCAAAGTTGAGACCGAACAGTTTGTCGACGGCATCACCGTCACCTCAGTTTTGACCACCCGTGCACCGCGATCCGCACCGGAACTCTTAGAGATGCTTGGCAGCGGCAAAGAAACGCCATTGGTCACCAGCACCCTGGCCTCCAAAAAAGGACGCCGCGGCGACAATGACCGACGTGACGACAACCGCCGAAACAAAAAAGACGGCGATCGCCGTGGTCCCCGCAACCGCACCGATCGCAAACCGCGACGCGAAAACAAAGACGGCGACCGCAAAGACAGCCGCAAGCCTCGCCAAGATCGCCCACAGCGGACTGCTCCCCCACGAGCCAAACGTCTGCGCCCTCGTCACACCCATCGTGACGCCGCGGTGGCTGCCCTTCCTGAAGAACTTCAACTCTTGGGCCGCCAACTTTCTCGCAACGGCGTCCCCGGGCTGCGCACCGAAATCGCTAAACAAAACGCCGCAGCTGAAGCAGCCGGCGAACCAGCCGTCCCCGAAGCCCTCTTGTTGAAACTGGCCGAACGCATTCAACCATCCTTGCGCACCGCCGACTGGCAGGACCGGGCCGAAGCAGCCCTCAAAGGCGTTGCCGACCTCGACCTTCGTGACCTGCGCTCGGTGGTAGTGGCCGCCGAGACAGCCGCCAAAACCGATGACACCCGAGAACTCGCCGAGCAACTCCGTACAGAACTAACCGGTCGTGTTGACCGTGAGCACGCCAAATGGCAAGCCGAAGTAGCGAGCACTCTGGCCGATGGCCGCATGGTGCGAGCCCTTCGCCTGAGCTCCCGCCCCCCTAAGGCCGGCGCACCTCTCCCTGGTGACCTGTTAGAAAAACTCGCCCAAGGCGCCGCCGAAGGGCTCAGCAGCGACACCGGCCAAGACCGTTGGGGTACCGTGCTTGACGCCGTAGCCCTCTCCCCTGTTCGCGGACGAGTAGTCCCCGCCGGCATCCCGGCCGAACCCAACAAAGAACTTCTGGAGTTAGTGACCCGCCTGTCTATGCAGGTTCCGGCCATTGCCGCACTCTTCGGCATCGCCCCCACCGCTCCGCCACGAAACAAACGCCGCCGCGGCCCCCGCTCGTAAGCGTTAAATCAGCGAGCGCTGCACCACGATTGCTCGAGCCACCATTTTTTGGCTCTCAAAAAAGTTTTTGGTCATTCGGTCCCCCGGGAGAGCCAGCGCATCAATGGCCACCGCTCCCCTACTTTTGGACCACGCAATAAGTTCATTTACTACCGCTTCGCCAACCCCCACCGACCGCGCTTCTGGCTCCACAAAAATCGCTTCAATGGTGGCCTGCAGTTGTTGATCGGCCGCGGTATAAACCCGAACCAACCCGTAGGCCACCGGCGTGTCTTCGTAGCAACCCAACACCACCAAGCGTTGAGCATCAGCGAGCGCTTGACGCATCTCCCCCGCCACATCAAGGCGAAACGGGTCTAACCGGTCAAGGGTGTCTCCGCCTCGTTTTTCCACCATTTCCTGGCGAGCTCGTTGACCGAGGTCAACTAACGCCGCAAGGTCGTCCGCCGTTGCTTTTCGGGCGGATTCCATGGCGCCTATGAAATAGGGCCACCACAGTGGCCGCATTCACCGGTCTCAGCAACAGTTTTTGCCTCCACCAGTAAAAAGCAATGAGGGCAATGCATTTCGGTCTTTTGGCGTTCTTGCACATCGTCAGTTGGCTTAGCCACCACCGCGACTACGCCGTCTTCGCCGTCTTCGTCGTCTTCGTCGGCGGCGATACGGTCACGCAAAATGGCTTCAAGGTCGGCTTCAACCTCGTCGTCGTCAAGGTCCTCGTCGTCAGCATCATCTGACGTCTCTTGCCCTTTTTCATCGTCATCGTCATCGTCATCTGCGTTGACGTCTTCGCCTTCACCGTCGACTTCTTCGTCGGTGTCGCCGTCGAATTCCTCGTCGGCTCCTTCTTCAAGTTCTTCTTCTGTTTCTTCGCTCATTTGATCCTCAATAATATTAAATCGTTCGCCGCCGGATCATAGACACACCAGCGGCCATCACCACGTCTTTTCTTACAAAGGTGACTTCATGGGTAATTTAAGTAAGGGGTTTTCCAGTATGCCTACCACAGCGGGGTCCGTTTGTCGGAGATCATCAGGGGTACAGGGGCGCCATTCGTGAGAAATCTCTTGACACCGTTCCGGCCCCACTGCGACCTGTAACCCAAGTAACGTGGTGTGTGCCCAATAAAAGTATTCAGTAACCATGCACCCGTAGTCACAGGTTCGGTCGTCATAGCTGTACCAGGCGGCAGATGGGTAAGGGTTTGGTACCGAAGTGAAGTGCCCGCCCCGAGCAATATCCATGGCCTCCGACAGCGCAGAGCCTTCTCGAGCAAAATACTCGGGGTAAACCACCGCCCAACCTCGGTCATAAATCAAGTGGTGCACTTCTTCTAAAGCAAAATCAAAAGAACCCGGTTGCGCTGTTTCGTTGGCATACAACTCTTGAAAGGGAGAAAAACCTGCCTCTTCGAGTTCTCCGAAGGCTTCCCAAATTTCGTCTCGATCTATGTCCTGGTTTGATGCCCCCATCATCACTCCCGAACGGGCGTCCAAGAGAGCAGAAAGAACCGCTGGGTCATCTACATTGCCGTCTTGATCGTTATCTAAATAGCCACGCAGTACTTGTGCAGCATGCAGAATCTTCGCCGGGTCAGTGGCGGGGGTCGCCACGATGGGCACGCCGAAGACGCTTACATGCTGGGCAAAGAGCCCATCTAGCGCTCCAAAATTACTAGGCAAAACAGTCACCACCATAGGTTCAAGCGGTGGATGGGTGACCGGCACGGCATTCGGCTCTTCGCTAGGTGCCCCGGTCAGCGAAGTGGTTATGCCATCAGGCAAGGCCGTTGGAGTCACCGTTTCCTCAGAAGAAACAGTGACATCAGGGCCTTGCCCCAAAACTACCGTCGTTGTCGAGGGTCGGGCTTCGCTGCCAGAGCAAGCCCCCAAGAGCAGGACGCCAGCCAAACAAAAACCGACCGATGCTGCCCTCACTAGCGTGCCTGGTCCCGTTGGGTCCGTTTCTGTTCGGCACGACGCTCAGACTCCAAGCGTTCTAAATCAAGTTCTGAAGAATGATCCACGAAGGTCATCATTTCGGCAATAGCTCGGTGGCCGGCCACGTCAGAAATCAAGTGATGCATTTGCTGGCCGACTTCTCGGTAAGCCGGATGCCCCTGCGGGCTAGTGCGCAACTCTAAAAGGTGCATGGCCTCTCGAGCATTCATGTGCATGAGGTAACGCACCCGGTAAGCCAACGACACGGCGTACGAGGCCTGGTCAGGAAACGGGCCCTCAAGAGCCTGATGCAGGTTCGCCGAACGTTCCATAACCGCATCAAACTGGTCGCTTAGCCCCGCCTCATCAATATCTGGAGGCCGTACAAAACCGTGAGCCGCCGAGAGGCGCTGCCACTCAATGGTCAACATGCGGTGACGTTGCAGATCTCGAAAAGCGCCGTAGTCCGACAAAACATCAAAGCGGTAAGATGGCCTTTCCAGCGCACGGCCCGGTCGGTGGCGCCGGTTGCCCCGCTCCCCCACCATGGCCCGTAAAACACTCACCCGCTCATCCACCGTCATCATATGTACCCGTTGTTCAACCACTCGGTCGCTGTGCTGGGTATGTGGGTACAGCGCCGAGGCCACCAATTTTATTTCTGCATCTGGGTCGAAGTCAGTTAAATCAACCAACGGAGCAGCAGCAATGGTTTGCGTCTCGGGGAAAAATCCTTCGGCGAGTTCTTCTAAACGTTGACGGTTTTCGTCTTGATACTCGCCTATCGCTTCACCACGGTCGGGCAGGTCAACCCGCGTTAAAAACGAGGGCACGACTTTACGTAATTCTTTAAGAATCAACTCGGCGTAGGAACGAGCCTCTGGCAATGGATGCGACCGCATACGAATAAGCAGCGCTTCGTAGGCCTGACCGGTCCCATAAATACCCACGTTAGAAAGTGATGCCGCCGGCAGCACGCCCCGCACCGCATCAAACGATTTAGCCGAAAGGGCCTGTCGATAAATGAAGTCAGAGTCATCCGGTCCTTGCGGCACATTGCGTCGATAAAACTCACGCATACTGCCCACCATGGACGAGTAGGCCTCAAACTGCCGATCCAAATCGGCGATGTAACGCGCCCCCAAAGCAGACGACAACACCTCGGGGTCTCGGTAATAACGGAAACGCCCACCAGGCCGATCGTCGTAAGCGATGTACCGGGTTGACTGTTCAAGGTAAGCCATCAAACGGCCCCACTCAAGAATTTTTGTCAACACATTTGACGACTGTTCGCAGGCCAGATGCACCCCGCCCAGTTGAGCCACGCTGTCATCGCCGAATTCAAAAAACACTTTGTCATAAAGTTCTTCGGCCCGACGCAACCCCATGGTGGCGTCAATCGTTTCATCACCGCTGACATCTAACTCGCCCACAAACTCATCAAGAAAAAGCCGACGCAAACTAAGTGATGTGCGCGAGTAACGAGCAAACAACGCTCCTTTGACCACCTCGGGCAAGTTGACCAAGGCAAAGACTGGTTCATCCAAGTTCGTGAAATAGCGTCGAAGAACATCAGACTCTTCGGTGGTAAATTCTTCCGCGGTATAGGGGGTCACAAAAGGTGAGGCTAGGTGGTCGCAAAGCCTGAAGCGCGGACACCGCCCGCAGCAAGAAACGCTGTTTCAGCGTCCGCTAAAATCTCTGGCTTCGTCCAACAATCAATAACCGTCATGGCCATGGCTTTCGCCCCGTCAATGACCCCCTGGTCGCCTTGAGGCCCGCCAGCGCATTGCTCAAAATCCACAGTGTGGATAGCGGTTTCTTCGGGAGCCACTTTGATCATGGGGTGTATTGAGGGCACGGCATAACTCACGTTGCCCATATCGGTACTCCCCACAATGGCGGTTTCGCTCTCGGGGCGTGGGTCTCGACCGAGAGACTGCGCATTGGCGATGTAAGCCTCCAGCAACGGGCGGCTATCAATGACATCGTCGTAAGGACGCTCGACCCAGGTGTGTTCCATGGTGCAACCCGCAGCCAAAGCGCCCGCTTCTAAACAGCGCACCACCCGATCTTTCAAAGCCGCTAACCCGACTCGGGTAGGCGAACGCATATACCAGTTCGCTCCAGCATGATGAGGAACAATGTTTGCTTTGGCCGGGCCATCAGTAAAGATTCCGTGGATGCGTTCGTCGGGGGCAATGTGTTGACGTAACGCAGCAATGTTGTTGTAGCCCAACACCGCGCCGTCGAGTGCATTAATACCTTTTTCGGGGGCCGCGGCGGCGTGCGAAGCTTTACCGGTGTAACGCACCTCGAGTTGTTCGATGGCCAAACTGGTGATGCGCTCCACCTCAGACCCAGCCGGGTGCACCATCATGGCGGCGTCGACATCAACAAAAGCCCCACGCTGCAACATCAACACTTTGCCGCCACCGCCTTCTTCGGCCGGCGTGCCTAAAACCCGTAGTTGCCCACCTAATTGTTCAGCCAACGGAGCCAAAGCTAAACCAGCACCCAATCCAGCAGTAGCGATGACGTTGTGGCCACAAGCATGGCCAATGTCTGGCAGGGCGTCGTATTCGCAGAGCACAGCAATCACCGGGCCCTGAGAGCCCGCCCGGGCTTCAAAGGCCGTGTCAAGCCCGTAGGCCGCTCGTTGAGTTTCTAGCCCATTGCTTTCCAGTACCGAGGTCAAGAGGTCATGGGCATGGTGTTCTTTAAAATTTAACTCTGGGTTGGCGTGAATTTCGTGTGAAGCATTGATCAATACTTCGGCTAAAGCATCAATAGAAGCGCAAGCTTGTTTTTTGGCGGCCGAAGCATCAAAGTTGGTCATGGGAAGGACTTTAGTTCTTAGATCACCACATGGAGGGCTTCGGGCTCAAGACGAACCGAAAGGTCTCGGGCCTCCCCCACCGGTTGGCCATCTAACCAAAGACCAGTGCCGGGCGCCAAAGTGATTTGCATCGCCGCAACGCGACGCACCGTAAGTCCGGAATGAGGTAAATGGGTGCCGGAAGCTAAACGCGATCGGGCCTTTATCCGCTGCCCCAAAGGGAGGTTTCCTGAGATGACGTCCAGCAGTCCATCACCCGGGTGGGCTCGCGGCGCCAGATTCCAGTTGCCATGGTGTGCAGCATTTGCGGCCAGCCAAACCTGTCCCCGCCACCAGCTTTTTCGAGCGACCGCATGGGCCACAAACCAATGGATTTTTCCGTCCACCAACACCGACCCCACATCAATTTTTAGGTGTTGCGCTTCTGCTGTTTGCAATCGTGACTGCTGCTTGGTGCCGCCCAGGGTTCGCCAAAGGTCGCCACCCGCTAAGCCCACCGTGGGCAATTCTTGGTTACCGCGTCGGCAATCTTCGACCAACTTCTGCAGTTCGGCATTGTTGTGAACTACCACCCCATCAGCAGGCAGGGGGCCGTTTTGCCCCCAATCTTGGCCTCGCTTAATGCTCATCTGCTTCCTCAGGCGGTTCTTCTTCGCCCTCGTCTGGTGTCTCTTCTTCGCCTTCATCAGTGCCCAAAGCGGCCGAAATGCTTACCACGCCGCGCTCCAATGCTTCGATCGCTTCGGCAGCCGTGCGTTGCAAGGCCGGTGGCCCCACTTTGCGTAGTTGCCCAATGAGGTCAACGACCAGCCGTACGTTACGCACAAATTCGCCGCCATTTATTTCTTGGTCAAGAACTTGGTCAAGGTCGCCCCCGGCCGCCCAGCCATGAATCACCTCAGCAAAACCGTGGTCCGGTTCAGAAACCGAGGGCAACCCATAGCGCTCTTCGACCTCCGCTATCTCTTCCCAAAGCGCCGCAATGCTGTGCAGTCGCTCTGCCATGGGGCCGCTCAGTCTTAACGGTCCAGACTCCCCTGGGCCACGATGCCCGTAAGTAAGGGTTGACACTACGCCCGCCAACTCTGCCGGGTTCAAACCATCAAAAAGCCCGTTGTTTAAAGCCTCGACAACCACCAGGTCGGCTTCGTTATAGATGCGGGTCAAGGGGAGCCCTGCGTCCGTCAATGCCCAGCCATCGGCCAAACCTCGTTCCTCTAACACCCCGGTGGTGGCCGCCATACGGGCCACCAGACTTTCCCCTTCTGCCTGTTTTTGCATGCGTTTAATATCTCGTTTCAAACGAAAGATGCGCCGCTGGCGTTTACCGTCGTCGCTGGCATCGCCTCGCACATACGGCGACAACAGCGCAGCCACTTCTCGCCGGTGCAAACGAATAGAAGGGTCCGGCACTTTGGGGATAAATATGGTGTCCAACAAGCGGGGTTCCAAATTTAGGTCTTGCGCTTCTCGTGTCTCCAACTTGTTTTTCTCATTGATGGTGCGCAATTTGACGCGCCCACCTTTGCGGTTAGCCACCGAGATCACGCCGTGTACTAACCCATTGTCGAGGACCACCACATCGCCGGGCCGCAAGGAAGCCATCGGGCAAGCTTTGCCCCGTTTCTCAGGATTACGAGGGGTTATCGCCTGGAGTTCTTCAAGCTCTCTTTGTGCTACTTCTTGACGCCCCGATGAAAGAGCCGATTGCCGATCTACCTGGAACTGGCCAAAGGAGCGCCCCAAGAGAAGCTCTGCTTCGCTCTGCGAACGGCTATGCATCAAGTTGGCCACCATGTTGTAGGTGGGGCGAAAAGCGGAACGCAAAACAAAGTCGCTGCTCATAGTCAACCCCGCAACCTGAGGAAAGCGCACAAAGGGCGACCACAGCACCAAAGCATGACCGATGGTGTCGAGGCCGCGCCGCCCCGCCCGCCCGGTTAACTGGGTGAACTGGCCCGGGGTCAGCATTTCGTGACCATCGCCGGTGAATTTGGTGAGTTTGTCTATAACCACTGATCGGGCGGGCAAGTTAACCCCCAAGGCCAGAGTTTCGGTGGCGTAAACCATTTTCAGTAGGCCGGCGATAAAGAGTTCTTCAGTTATTTCTTTAAAGAGCGGGACCAAACCTGCATGGTGCGAGGCCACCCCACGGCAGAGACCCGCCGCCCATTGGTCCACCTCAAGGGCCAAGAGGTCATCGGCATCCACCTGAGCCAAACGCTCTTGCAAAAGTGCTTCGACGGCGGCCGTTTCTTCGGGCGTGTTTAGCGAAATACCCGACTGCAAAACCCGATCACGCGCCTCGTCGCACCCGGCCCGACTAAAAATAAAATGAATGCTGGGCAGCAACTCTTGCTTTTGTAGTTCCTCGAGTACCTCGTCGCGGCGGGGCGTGGCGTAATCGGATCGCTGGCCATGATGTCCGCCTCGTTGCCCCTCAGAGTCGAAACGGCGCCCTTGTGGGTTGGCTTGGTTCTCTACCAGCACCGGTAGGCGGTGCAAACGCCGGTATTTGCGTCGCTCGGTGACCATGTAATGCACCTTTAGCGGGACCGGTCGTTTGCGTTCTACGACCACTTCAATTTCACCGCGAACGGCTCTCAGCCAGTCGCCCAGCTCATCGGCATTCGAAACAGTGGCCGAAAGCGCCACCACCCCCACCGAGCGATCCAACCCTAAAATTACCTCTTCCCAAACCGGGCCACGGTAGGGGTCTTCTAAAAAATGCACTTCATCAAGCACTACCCAGCCCAAGTCGTTCACCGCGGAAGAGCCGGCATACAACATGTTGCGCAGCACCTCGGTGGTCATCACCACTACCGGAGCATCGCCGTTAATGTTGTTGTCTCCGGTAAGCAGCCCTACTTTGTCCCAGCCCAACCTTTGCCCCAGGTCACGGAACTTTTGGTTAGAGAGAGCTTTGATGGGCGTGGTGTAAAAAGTACGTTTTCCCGCTTTCAGAGCACAATCAATAGCGTGTTCGGCCACCAAAGTTTTACCGCTTGAGGTAGGGGCAGAAACCAAAACGGAACGACCAGCATCAATAGCTTCCATTGCTTCGAGTTGAAAACGGTCAAGATCAAACGGGTGGTCGGTCATTGCGGTCTACTCGTCTACTCGTCGTTGACGGCGGTCTCTAAGACGCCCAAACAAAATGGCTGCTTCGTAAAAAATTATCATGGGCACCGACAAAACCAACAAAGTAAACGGGTCCCCGCTGGGGGTCAGTACCGCCACCAACGCCACAATTCCCACAATGGCGAAGCGGCGATTTTTTCTCAAAACCTTATTGCTTAAAATGCCAACCATTTGCAACATGATGAGCACCAAAGGAAACTCAAAGCCGATGCCAAAAGCAATGGTCATCTTGACCACGAACCCTAAATATTTGGCCGGGGAAAACACGCTCACTAGGTCGGGGCCACCAATACTGACCAGAAAATCCAACGCACGCGGGATACTCCAATAAGCCAAAGCCATTCCCGAAACAAAAAGCACCATCCCAGAAAGAACAAAAGGCACCGCCCAGCGCCGCTCTTTGGGGTACAAACCCGGGGCGACAAAACGCCAAAGTTGCCACAAAATAACCGGCATAGCCAGAGCTACCCCTCCGTAGCCAGCCACAGTCATTCTTACCCCAAACGGCTCCAAGGGGTCGGTGACCAAGAGTTCACAACTTTGACCAAAAACAGAACTACTGGGCATAGTCAGACGAACCTGACAGTACGGGCGAAGAAGAAAATCAAGAATCTGGGGGTAAAAAATCCAACAAACGATTGCCCCGAGCACCACCGCTCCCGCCACCACCAATAAGCGGCGGCGTAGTTCCTCCAGGTGAGAAACAAGAGTCATTTGGCTACTTTTCATGGCTACAGGTTCACGGAGTCCAAATCGTCTGGATGCTCTTGTTCAGATAGCTCTTCTGGGGCCTCGGACCGCGGCGAAATATTCTCTTCTGTTTGCGCTTTTTCTTCGGCTACTAACTCATCTCCACGAGCTCGTGCTTGCAGTTCAGCTACCGGGTCGTCAATTGCTGCCTGCAGTTCGGCTTGAAATCCTCGAGTAACCTGACGCACCTGCTGGAGCGCTTTACCAATTTGGCGGGTCACTTCGGGAAGACGGGTCGGGCCTAGAACCATCAATGCCAGAAGCAAAATAACCATTACTTCACCGCCACCAAGATTTCCCATGAGGCGACTCTACCAGCGCCATAATGCCCCCTACCCAGATATATCGGCCATGATGGTAGGTATGCCGTCTTATTTGCCACCGCCCTCCCAGCGGCCCATTCTGTTTGCCCATCGCGGCGGCAAGGCCCATGGCCCAGAAAACACTTTGCCTACCTTCCAAACGGCCCTCTCCATGGGAGCCACCGGGCTAGAGAGCGATGCCTGGCTGACCTCCGACGGACAGGTGGTTCTTGACCACCGGGGGCACCTCGGCCCCTTCTTTCGCAAACGCCGACTCTCTCAAATGAATCTGACCGACCTCCCCGATCACCTCCCTACGTTGAATGCCCTCTATGAGTCGGTGGGTACCAATTTTGATCTTTCCCTTGACGTCAAGGACCCGGCGGCCTTCACCGCCATTTTAAAAATCGCCGCTTCGTTTCAAGCCACCTCTCGTCTCTGGCTTTGTTTTCCCCATTGGGAAACCGCCGCCACATGGAGAGAACACAACCAA
>LWDU01038550.1_pt1 | contig 10801 bp, 8 predicted proteins | sample 727161 | NCBI WGS metagenome assembly LWDU01 (sample SAMN04566230, study PRJNA314399) | hydrothermal vent metagenome | isolation source: deep sea hydrothermal plume seawater | place: Mexico: Gulf of California, Guaymas Basin | collected 2004-07-11 | reverse complement strand
TCCAAACGCTCATCCTCGACGAGACCGCGCAGGAAACCGTGACGTTCAAATCACTCAACGCCCAAGCTAAGGATTACACCGTGCGCGTGCGACTGGCGCGCTAACTGAAAAAAACTATGAAAAAAATTGCACTGCTCATTCCCGCTTTGTTAATGGTCGGCTGCGCTGGCCCCTCGAATCCTTCACGAAATGCGATGGTGGTTTTCAAACAAACCGCCGCGCCGGTGGAAGGAAAAAAATACGTGTACACCGTGTCGCCCTCCGTGCCGCTTTCGCAAATTTACAATGCGCAGCAAGCGCAGCAAATCGTGGAGGATTTCCGCGCGGCCTATGTGAAGCTCGGCGCGCCGCGCATCAACATCAACGTAAACCTTCCACAAGGCGCTTTTGAAGTGCCGCAGATTCCCACCGTGAGTGTGGGCGGCACGCCGCAGATTGATCCCGCCACGGGCCTGCCGATGCCCGTCGGAGTGGGCGGTGCCGCGCCGGTCGTGCCCGCCGGGCCGCGCATTTTTGACACAGACGAATTGTCGACACGCCAAACCAAGCGCGAGGTGGAATTGCTCTTTGGCCGGCCGCTGCGGTTGGCGGGGGCCACGCTGATTGATCCCGCGCAAACAAATCTGCCGGAACTTACGCTGGAAATTTTGTTGGGCGAACGCGAGATCAACGTGCCGGGCATCAACGGCCCCAAAACGCACACCGTGCCGGACATCATCGTCACCGCCACGCGCGCCGCCGATGGGCAAGTGCTGGGGCAAGCCACGGTGCTGGATCTTTTCAAACACCAAGCCGCCGCCGCGCGGATGTTGCAGCGTTACAACATCCAGCAACTCACCGAGGCCACCGCATTGGCGTTGATGAAGGATATTGCATCCACGGCGAAATAACTACTTCACCCCCACGTTAATCGTCATCGCGCTGCCGAGGATTCGGTGGATGGCAACTTCCTTGCAGCCGAGTTCGCGCATTGCTTTTTCCACGCCATCCTGAGTGGGATAATTTTCGAGGGATTCGTGGATGTACGCGTAGGCCGGAGCATCGCGGCAAATGAGGCGGCCAAACCACGGAACGATCCATTTTAGGTAACGAAAATAAATCCATCGCCACGGCGCGAAGCCGGGTTTGCCAAAATCGAGCACCAGCATTTTGCCGCCGGGCTTGGTGAGGCGATGCATTTCGCGCAGGCCATTTTCAAAACTGGCGAGGTTGCGCAAGCCGAAGGCGATGGTGGTGCAATCGAAGTGCCCATCGGGCAGGCCGGTGTCCAGCGCGTCGCCTTCGCGGAAAGTAACGGTGAGATCGCGGTTGCGGCGGATGGCTTGATCGAGCATCGGTTTGCTGAAATCGAGGCCGACGACGTCCGCACCGTTCCGCGCCAGTGCGAAGGCGATGTCGCCGGTGCCGCAGCAAAGATCGAGCGCGCGCTGGTCGGCGCGGGCATCGGCAAGGGCGACGAGGCGTTTTTTCCAGTGCCGATGGAGGCCGAGGCTCTGCAAATCGTTGATGAGATCGTAGCGGGGGGCAATGGCGTCAAAGAGGTCGCGCACACGCTCGGCGCGTGTTGCGTCATTGGAAAAATAACCCTCGGCCATCGCGGCGAAGGGTAGCACGATGAGGGCGGCAGGGCTGTGCAAAAAAGTTTTTTCAATGAAACGGCCCGTGGGTGCGTCTGGAAAAAGAGGTTGCCAAAAGGCCGTTGGGCCACTACACCCCGCCGCAACGTTTGCAACAAATGGGCAAAACACTAGTCATCGCTGAGAAGCCGTCGGTCCAAACGGACCTTGCCCGAGTTCTGGGCAAGACGCTGGGCAAGTTCGAGCGGAAGGGCAAGGACCGCAACAGCTACTTCGAAAACGATAACGCGATTGTCACCTCGGCGGTGGGGCATTTGGTGGAGCTGAAAATGCCGGAGGGGCCAAATGGCAAAAAGTTGCCGTGGGGCATCAAGCATCTGCCGATCATCCCGGATAAGTTTGAGCTGCAGCCGATTGAAAAAAGCGAGTCGCGGCTGAACCTTTTGCTGCGGTTGATCAAGCGCAAGGAGGTTGACCAAATCATCAACGCCTGCGACGCGGGCCGCGAGGGGGAATTGATTTTCCGATACATCATGGCGCTGGCCGGCGTGGACAAACCGATGAAGCGAATGTGGATGCAGTCGATGACCGACGGTGCAATTGTCGAGGCGTTCCAGAAATTGCGCGAGGATGACCGGATGCAGCCGCTGGCGGACGCGGCGCTGTGCCGCTCGGAGAGCGATTGGCTGGTGGGGCTCAATGGCTCGCGCGCATTGACAGCGTTCAACTCGCGGCACGGTGGATTTAATATGACAAGCGCCGGCCGCGTGCAGACGCCCACGCTCACGATCCTCAGCGAACGCGAGCGATTGGTTCGCGATTTTGTGCCGCGCGATTATTGGGAGGTGCACGCGGAATTTGAAGTGTTGGCCGGCACGTACGCAAGCCGCTGGTTCCGCGAGGATTTTAAGAAGGACGAAAACGACGACCAAACGCGCGCCGAACGCATTTGGACCGAGGCCGAAGCCAAGGTAATCGTCGGCCGTTGCGCCGGCAAAACGGGCATCGTCGAGGAAATCAAAAAGCCCGCCAAGCAAGCGCCGCCGCAGCTTTACGATCTCACCACTCTGCAGCGCGAGGCCAGCAACCGCTTTGGCTTCAGCGCGCGCAACACGCTCGGCATCGCGCAGTCGCTTTACGAACGCCACAAGCTGCTGACCTATCCGCGCACGGACTCGAAATGTCTGCCGGAAGATTACATCGACACCGTGCGCAGCCATCTCGCCGGCTTCGCCAAGGCCAAGTCCAACGCCACTTTGGCACCGGAAGTCATCGCCGCTTGCTCCAAAGTCTTGAGCAATGGTTGGGTGACGGCGAGCAAACGCATTTTTAATAACGCAAAAATCAGTGATCACTTTGCGATTATCCCAACCGGAAAAATTCCCGCGGGCGGGCTCAAGGAACAGGAGCAAAAAATTTATGACCTCGTGACGCGGCGCTTTGTCGCGATCTTTTTTCCGTCAGCAGAATTTGAAAACACCCGCCGCATCACGCGCATTGCGGACGATTCATTTCTGACCACCGGTAAAGTTTTGGTGGTGCCCGGTTATCTTGAAGTGTACGGCCGCCGCCCGGGCGTGGCCACGGAGAAGGACGAGCTCGTGCCCGCCCAATCCGGCGAGGAAGCCCAGGCGAAGGAAGTAATTCTCAAAGGCGAACACACTAAACCGCCCGCGCGTTACACGGAGGCGACGCTGCTTTCCGCGATGGAAACTGCCGGCAAACGCGTGGACGACGATGAACTGCGCGAGGCAATGAGCGAGCGCGGCCTCGGCACGCCCGCCACCCGCGCGGCCATCATCGAAGGGCTCATCGCGCACAAATATGTTTTCCGCCACGAACAACAAAAGCGTGACCTCGTGGTTTCCAACAAAGGCCTCGCGTTGATTGATTTGCTGGAGGACATCGGCATCGAGGCGCTCACTTCGCCGGAGTTGACCGGTGAATGGGAGTACAAACTCAAGCAAATGGAAGCCGGCGCGCTCAGTCGCGAGGTGTTCATGGGTGAAATTAAATCGCTCGCTCGGGACATCGTGAAGCGCACCGTCGGTAAAATGACCGAGCTGGCCAATCGCACCTATCCCGACCTCGAAGCCATCTGCCCCAGCTGCGGCTCCACCACGCTCAAGCAAACCGACGGCAACTACGAATGCACCGGCGCGGACTGCAAATTCAAACTCAACAAATACATCGCCAGCCACAAACTTGTGCCCGCCGAGGCGAAAGCCTTGCTGGAGAAAGGCCGCGTGGGGCCGTTCGAAGATTTCAAAAACCGCTTCGGCCAACCGTTCGTCGCTGAAATACAAATGGCCGAAGGCAAACGTGGCGCGTGGAAGCCGGAATTCGTTTTCGAAGGCGACGAGGAACGCGAAGCCGAATCCAAAAATCTCACCGACGACCAACTCCTTTGCGAAACCACCCTCGCCGATGGCACGGCCGCCAAGGTGTACGAGACCGAGCGCGCCTTCCTTTGCCCCGATATGGCGCGCGACAAACAAAAGAACGGCACCCGCATCGCCAAGGAAATTCTAAAAAAAGAAATCCCCGCCGAACAAGCCGCCAAACTTTTCACCGACGGCAAGACCGATGTCATCGCCGGTTTCATCTCCAAAAAAGGCCGCCCCTTCAGCGCCTATTTGTTGCTCGATAAAACCACCGGCAAACTCGCTTGGGAATTTCCACCGCGCCCCAAGAAGGCGAAGAAAGGTGCAAAGGCACAGGGGGACAAAAGGACAGGGAAAGCTACGGACTAACCCCTCTGTGCCTTTGTGCCTTTCAAAAAAACCGCAGCTCTGTTAGGTTCCCTTCATGCCGAGGAGGGCAGTAGATTCCATTATTGAAGAGGATGCATTTGTGTCGTCGTTTCTCGATTATTTGCATATCGAGGCGGGCGCGTCCGTGTATACGCAACGAAATTACCGGCAGTCACTCACGGAATTTTCGCGATGGTACTTGGGCGAACGCAATGCCGCGCCGGATTGGTTGCGCTTAAAAAAACTCGATTTCCGCGGCTACCTGCGCTTCCTCGGGCGCGGCAATCTCAGCCGCTCGGCGGTGCAGTTGCGCTTCTCCGCGCTACGCTCATTTTACAAACACCTCATGCGACGCGGCAAACTGGATGCCTCGCCGGTCAAAGAAATCACGCTGCCCAAAAAAGAAAAACGCTTGCCCCAATTCCTCACGCCCGCGCAAATGCTCGCGCTGCTCGAGGCGCCCTTGCGTGAATTGGAAGCCGCCCGCTCCGCCGACGACGAGGAGGAAATCGACCCCGCGCCGTACCTGCGCGATGCCGCCATCCTCGAGGCCATTTATTCTTGCGGCCTGCGCATCAGCGAAGTGTGCGGGCTGCGCGTGCTCGATCTCGATCGTACCGAGCGCTTGCTGCGCGTCCACGGCAAAGGCAAAAAGGAACGCCAAGTGCCCATCGGCAAACCCGCCGTGGCGGCCATCGAACGTTATTGGAACGCGCTGGAACATCCGCCCACCGACGAGATGCCCGTTTTCCTCGCCAACCCCAACGACCTCCGCCCCGTTTATCCGCGCCTCGTGCAATTGCATTTCAAGCACTACCTCGCCGCCGCCAATCTTGATCCCACCCTCACCCCGCACAAACTCCGCCACAGTTACGCCACCCATCTGCTCAACGCCGGCGCCGACCTCCGCAGCGTTCAAGAACTCCTCGGACACGAGAACCTCGTCACCACCCAAATCTACACCCACCTCACCACCGACCGCCTCAAACAAGCCTACGACGACGCCCACCCGCGCGCCAAAGCAAAGCCGCAGTGATTGCCACCCGCCCCCGCTTCAGCCCATAGTCCCTCGTGCACTTGGGCCATTTGCGATTGCGGGATTTCCGAAACTACCGGCGGCTCGATGCCGACTTCGGGCCGGGCTTTCACGTGCTGCTCGGCCGCAACGCGCAGGGCAAAACCAACCTACTCGAAGCCGTTCATTTGCTCGCCACCTTGCGGAGCTTTCGCGGCGTGGGCAGCGCCGCCATGGTACGCCACGGCCAACCCGGCTGGTTCGTAGGCGGCCGCGCTATCGCCACCGCCTCCCACGCCATCAAACTTTACTGGAGCAAAAACGAACGCCGCCTCACCCTCAACGATCAACCCATCCGCAAGCTCACCGATTACCTCGGCACACTCCGCACCGTCGCCTTTTCCACCGAGGACCTCCAGCTCATCAAAGGCGCAGGACGCGGCCGGCGGCGGTTCCTTGATTTTCTCCTCACCCAAACCCTGCCCACTTACCTGCCCCTTTTGCAAAACTATACCCGCGCCGTGCGCTCCCGCAATGCGCTCCTCAAAAAACGCCCCATCGATGAGGCCACCCTCGAAAGTTTCACGCACGAAATGGTCAAGCTCGGCAACGAAATAATGACCCACCGCCGCGCGCTCCTGCCCGAACTCGCCCCGCGCATCACCGCCGCCCACGCCCGCATCGCCCCCGATGGCGAAGAACTGAGCGTCGAATACCAACCCCGCGTCAAAGAAGATTTCGCCGCCGAACTCCAGCGCGTACGCGAGCGCGCCCTCGGCTCCACCCTCCTCGGCCCGCACCGCGATGAATTGGGCCTCCAGCTCAACCACAAACCCGCCGCCGATTTCGCCAGCGAAGGCCAAAAACGCACCCTCGCCATCTCCCTCAAACTCGCCCAAGCCGAGCACCTCGCCGCCTCCCACGGCACCCCGCCCATCCTATTGATCGATGACGTCATGGGCGAACTCGACGCCCACCGCCGCCAAGCCTTCCTCCCCCTCCTAAACCAATGCACCCAAGGCCGAGGCCAAGTCTTCATGACCTGCACCGAACAAAACTGGCCCGAAGAGCTAGGCGAAGAATTGCAAAAATGGGAAGTGACGGAAGGGGAGTTGAAGAAATAATTATCAAGACTCAATTTTCAAGTCTCAAGGAATGATCAACTTTCAATTATCAAATACGCAATCCCAATTGATAATTGACCGTTGATAATTCCTTGAAAATTGAACCTTCCCCCATCCTCCTCAAAACAAATACGACTGAATATAATCCACCACTGGCTCCGGCCATACGCCGAGTGCCACGGTCAGCAGTGCCAGCACGAGAATGGCCAGGGAGGCGGGGAAGCCCACTGGCGAGCTATCCATCTCACCGGTTTCTTCGCGGACGAAGACGGCTTTGAGGATTTTTAGGTAATAATAAAGTGCCACCACGCTGAAGACTAAAGCCACGGCCACGAGCCAATATAATCCATCGCTCCAGTATTCCATTTGTGGCGCGGCGTGGATGGCGGCGAAGAATAAATAAAATTTCCCCACAAATCCCGCAAGCGGGGGGATGCCCGCGAGCGATAGCACAAACACCAGCAACGCCAGCGAAAGGCCAGGGCTGGTTTTCCACGCGCCGCGAAAATCATCGATGAGCGCTTCGCGTCCGAGTCGGTCGTTCCATACGCTCACCACCGCAAACGCGCCCAGCGTGGCGATGGCGTACACGATCGCATAAAACATTGCCGCAGCGCGACCGGCATCGGTGAAGGCCACCACGGCCACGAGAATATAACCGGCATTGGCGATGGCGCTGTAGGCGAGCAGTCGTTTCACATTGGCCTGCCGCAGCGCGCCGAGGTTGCCCACGGCCATACTCGCCACGGCCATTAATAATAATAATGGCATAATGGACGAGTGCGCTGAAGGCAACGAAACGGGCCCGAGCAAGGCCAACAGTAATGCCACGCCGGCGATTTTTGAGCCACTGGCAATCCACGCCGCCGCCGGTGTGGGCGCGGCTTGATACACATCCGGCGCCCACAAATGAAATGGCGCGAGCGCGAGCTTGAAGCCGAGCCCCACGAANNCGGGGTTAAGCGCCGTGAGCGCGTACAAGCTCAAGCTCACCAATTCCAATGCCACGAATGCCCCGAGCAAGTTGCGGCTCGTCACCATGAAACCCATCCCCAACGTGGCCAACAACAGCAGCGCGAAATACTCGCTCACTTGCGGTGTGGAAATCGTTCGCGCCGCCAACGGCAGCACCAAGAGTCCCAGCAAAAACAACAGTGCCTTTAGCGCCAGCGTGCCGGCGTTCAAAACCAATTGCCCGTGCGTGGCCACTTCGAGCGCGTGGCCGTCCACTGCGAGACCGCCGGTCAACTGAAAACCCAATGCCACTAGCGCGCCCACTAGCCCAACGCCGCCAATGCGCATCGCCGCGTCCGCACGATCGGCGAGGCTCGCGCCGCGCAGGCAGCCGTAGTCCACGCCCAACGCCGCGAACAATGCCACCACCACAAACAAGTCGGGCAAGAGCGCGGTGAATATTGCGGTGTAATCCATTTTAATTAAATCGGTTCAGCAAAAGTTGCAGGCTGCCGGCGATGTGATTGGTGAGCAACCACGGGCAAAGGCCGATGAGCAGCGATGCGCCGAGCAGCAACGCCACGCCCGCCTTTTCGGGCAAGGTCATCGGCGGATAATCGGCTTCGTTTGCGTCATTGTTGTCGCCGTTGTTGTCATTGCTGCCAGTGCTGCGCGCGCGGAAAAATGCTTCGTGAATTTTCGCCAATGTGTAGCCGAAGGTCGCCAGCACGCCCACGCCCGCACCGATGACAATCCACGTCGGCAACGCCTCCCACGCGCCGAGGAGCACGTACAGCTCGGACACAAACCCGCTGAACCCCGGCAAGCCCATTGAGGCCAACACCACCACGATGAACACCCACGCGATGCCCGGCATCCGTTCCATCAGCCGATGCATTTCGTCGAGCATCCGCGTTTTTGTGCGCGTGTAAATCACCGTGCCCACCATTGCGAAGAGCAGCGCGCCGATGACGCCGTGCGAAAACATTTGCAGCACCGCGCCCGTCATCCCCGTGAGATGCAGCGTGGCGATGCCCAGCAACACAAAGCCCATGTGGCTTACGCTGGAGTAGCCGATAACGTATTTGAAATCATCCTGCCGCAACGCCGCCAGCGCGCCGTAAATTATATTGATCACCGCGAACACCGCGACCCACGGCGCCCAAACCATCGCGCCTTCGGGCATCAACCCCACCGCCACGCGCAGGCAACCATACGCGCCGAGCTTCATCACCACGCCCGCCAGCAGCATGCTCGCCGCTGTGGGCGCTGCCGAGTGGCCTTGCGGCGCCCACGTGTGGAACGGCCACATACCCGCCAAAATCGCGAAGCCCACGAACATCACCGGAAACACCACCGCCTGCAGTCCACTGGAAAAATCCACCGTCATCAGCACGCGTAAATCGAAGGTGTTCAAACCCGAAGCAAAGAACAGCGCCAGCATTCCGATCAAAACCAACGCGCTGCCGCCGAAGGAATACATCACCAGCTTCATCGCCGCGTACTCGCGTTTGGCACCGCCCCAGATGGCGATCAGAAAATATTTGGGGACAATTGCAATTTCGTAAAACACAAACAGCAAAAATAAATCCATCGACAGGAACACCCCGTACACCCCGCCAATGAGAGTAAAGTAAAATGCATAAAATTGATTGGCCCGATGATCGAGATTCCAAGTGAACAGCACGCCCGCCACCGCCACCAAACCCGTAACCAACAACAGCGGCAAACTGATCCCATCGAAGCCGGTGATGAAGCCCACGCCCATCGAGGGAATCCAAGATTGCCGGATGACGTCCTCCATCCCCGGCCCCGTGTAGCGCAGGGCGCAGCAGAACGCCGCCGCTAGCCCCAACCCCGCTGTCAACAGGGCAACCCAGCGAATACTCCGATGCGCCGTCGCGGGCATCAACCCGCAAAGCAACGCGCCGACAAAACTGAAAATGATTGTGAGCAGAGCGATCATATCAGAAGAGATTTGCGCTAAACCGCAACCAAGTCGCGGGTGCCATTCCCGCCCAAAAAACGAGGATCAACAGCGGGATTAAAATAAGCGTTTCCATCAAAGATAAGTCGGGCATCGCGCGATGGCGTTCGGGCGCGGGACCGGTGAAGACTTTTTGCAGCATCGTCAGCAAAAACACCGCCGTCGCCAAAAGCCCCAGCGTGGCCACCGCCGTGATGCCCGGAGCGACAGCGAAGCTGCTGCTGAAAATCAAAAACTCCGCTGCGAATCCCGCCATAAACGGCAGGCCGAGCGAGCAAAACGTCAGCATAAAAAACGCCGCCGCCAATCGCGGCGTCACCGAGCTCAAGCCACCGAAGTCGCCCAAGCCGCGCGAGCCGCCGCGTTCTTCCAACAAGCCCACGAGATAAAATAATCCGGCCGCCGCAATGCCGTGCGCGAACATTTGCAAAATAATTCCCTGCGTGGCCAGCGCGCGCACATCGATTTTGGTGCCATCCGCCACGACCTCAATCGCGCCCACGGCGAGCACGCAAAAGGCAACGTGATTGAGCGAGGAAAACGCCACCATCCGTTTGAGATCCGTTTGCCGCAGCGCGAGAAATGCGCCCCACAAAATCGTTACCAACGCAAAAGCCATCAGCGCCGTTGCGTAGTGCTGCAAGTGATCCGGGAAAATCGGCACCACCAAACGCAGGAAACCGTACACGCCCATTTTGCTCATCACGCCGGGGAGCAGCATCGCCACGCTGCCGACCACGGTGAACAGGAAAAAGTTCAGCGCTGCGCGATGGCGCTCCTCGCCCTGGCCAAAAAGTTTGATGAGGAAAAACGCCGGAACCAAAGCCAGTTCCCAGTAGAGAAACCAGTGGAAAAAATTCAGCGCCGTGAACACGCCGAACAGCCCCGTGAATTGCAGGCACATCAGCGCAAAATATGTGCGCGGCCGGTCAGTGTGTTTCCAAGATGCCAGCACGACTAAGGGCGCAAGCAACGCAGCGAGCAGCAGAACCAGCGCGTTAAGGCCATCGAGGCCGACGAAGTAATCGATGCCGAGCGCGGGAATCCACGAGAATTTTTCCTTAAACTGGATTCCTTTTTCCGCGAGATCAAACCGCGTGAGCATGCACACCGTGATCGCCAGCGACACCAACGCGCCGCCCAGCGCCACCATTCGCGCGCGTGCTTCCGGCAGGGCCATTATCAAAACCGCCGCCGCAATCGGTGCTAATGTCAGTGCGGTAATCATATCATCCAAAACAAGAGCAGCCCCAACGCCACCGCGCCGAAGGCGATGAGGCGAAGGTAGCTTGGCAAAAATCCACTTTGCGGCCGCGTGACCGCATGGCCGCACTCGCGCAATTTTTCGCACAAGCCATCAAAGGCAAACGTGTCGATGAAACGGCGATCGC
>LWDU01039775.1_pt1 | contig 10802 bp, 12 predicted proteins | sample 727161 | NCBI WGS metagenome assembly LWDU01 (sample SAMN04566230, study PRJNA314399) | hydrothermal vent metagenome | isolation source: deep sea hydrothermal plume seawater | place: Mexico: Gulf of California, Guaymas Basin | collected 2004-07-11 | reverse complement strand
TCTGCCGGAGTTGATGCGCATTGACGACGAGCGGCGAGAGCAATGGACCGCGATGTTGAAGGAGAGCAGCATTGATCTGGACGAATGCATCACGCGTCGGGTGGACCGCGACGAATTGGTGGCTTGTTTGATCAAGGGGTTCGAAGAAAGGTTGCGGGTAGAGACGCGTCGGGACGAGTTGGGCGCGGATGAGGTGGGGCGCACGACGGAATTTGCGGGTGGCCTGTCGCCGGCCGCATTAGAGGAGGTCGGTGCATGATCGTGCAGGAGCCCTTGCTTGAGGTCCGTGACTTGCGGACGTATTTTCATACCGAAGAAGGCGTCGGTCGTGCAGTCGACGGCATTTCGTTCTCGGTCGGCAAGGGCAAGACTTTGGGCATCGTCGGTGAGAGCGGTTGCGGTAAGAGTGTAAGTGCCCTTTCCGTAATGCGGCTGGTGGCCGATCCGCCGGGCCGAATCGAATCCGGGCAGATTTTGCTCAACGGGCGCGATTTGCTCGCGCTCGACGAAAAGGAGATGTGCCGGATCCGCGGTGACGATATCGCGATGATCTTCCAGGAGCCGATGACCAGCCTCAACCCGGTGTTGACCTGCGGTTTCCAGATCGTCGAGTCGGTGGTACTGCACCAACAGGTTTCGAAGCAGGAGGCCCGCAACAGGGCGATCGAGATGCTGGAATTGGTGGGCATCCCCGCGCCGGAACAGCGGATCGACGAATATCCGCACCAGCTTTCGGGCGGGATGCGCCAACGGGTGATGATCGCGATGGCCCTGTCGTGCAATCCGGACCTGCTGATCGCCGACGAGCCGACGACCGCTCTCGACGTGACGATACAGGCGCAGATTCTAGAGCTGCTGGAGCGATTGCAGGAAGAGTTGCAGATGGCGATTCTGATGATTACCCATGACTTGGGGGTGATCGCTGAAGTCGCCGACCAGGTGGCGGTGATGTACGCCGGTCAGATTGTCGAATATGCGGATACCGGGGCGATTTTCGCGCGACCGATGCATCCGTACACGCGCGGTTTGTTGCGCTCGATCCCGCGCCTTGAGGAAGGGCAGCAGCGGTTGGATATCATTCCGGGCATGGTGCCCGACGCTCGCGCCTTCCCGCTGGGGTGTCGGTTTGCGCCGCGTTGCACGTTGGCCGATGACCGCTGTCGGGCGGAAGAGGTGCCGTTGGTGGAAGTTGAGCCGAACCACTGGGTAAGCTGCTGGAAGGCGGAAGAGGCTTCGGTGGAGAAATGAGCGAGACCGCGCCGCTGGTAGAAGTCAAGGGACTGAAAAAATATTTCCCTGTGCGCAGTGGGGTATGGGGGCGCGTGCAAGCTCAGGTCAAGGCCGTCGACGGGGTCGATCTCACTATTTATCCTGGCGAGACCTTGGGGGTTGTTGGTGAGAGCGGTTGCGGCAAGACCACGCTGGGCCGGTTGATGTTGCGCCTATTGGAGGCGACAGCGGGGCAGGTCTTTTTTGAGGGTGTCGATCTGCTGCAATTGGGCAAGGAAGAGATGCGGGCCCGGCGGCGGAGTATGCAGATCATTTTTCAGGATCCTTATTCGTCGCTCAATCCGCGGATGACGGTCGGTGGGATCATTGGTGAAGCGTTGAAGGTTCACCGCCTCGCTGCACGCGACGAGGTGGCCGGGCGGGTCGAGCATTTGCTTGAGATCGTTGGGTTGCCGCCCAGTTATGTCAGGCGTTATCCGCACGAGTTTTCCGGTGGGCAGCGCCAGCGCATCGGTATCGCCCGTGCTTTGGCGGTCAGTCCACGCTTTATCATCGCCGACGAACCGGTATCGGCGCTAGATGTGTCGATACAGGCGCAGATTATCAATTTGCTGCAGGATTTACAGCGAGATCTCGGGCTAACCTATATGTTTATCGCCCATGACTTGAGCGTGGTGCAGCACATATCGGACCGGGTGGCGGTGATGTATTTGGGGCGCGTGGTGGAAATAGCGCGTCGCGAGGAGCTCTACGGGCATCCTTCGCACCCCTATACTCGGGCGCTGCTATCGGCCGTGCCCGTGCCCGACCCGCAGGTTGTCCGGAGTCGCACCGTCCTCAAGGGAGACGTGCCGAATCCGGCTAACGTGCCTTCCGGATGTCCTTTTCATCCGCGCTGTCCGGAGCGCGAAGATATATGTACCCGCGTCGTGCCGCGCCTAGTTGATATAGGCGACGGACACTGCACGGCCTGTCTGCTGCGCTATCCCGCGGAAGTCAGGGCCGAGTTGGAGACGGACGCGGCAAACGGAGAGATTAGAGAGCAGGAGAGCAAAAGCTTATGATGACTTTATTGCGCGAAAAAACGGGATTTATCCTGTGGTTTGTGATCTTCGCCTTCGTTGGCCTGATTGTCGTCGAGTGGGGTGCGGATTATTCGGGACCAGGCCAAGAGGATGTCGGCGACGCCGTCGGCGTCGTCAATGGCGAGACGATTACGCTGAAGGATTTCCAGGGTGCGTTGCGTCAATTGGCGCGGCAGACACCGCAGGACGAACGCCCGGGCCAAGGACAACTGGTTAGCCAGATCTGGGACGGCTATACCCGCGATATTCTCTTATCGCAGGAGATCGAGCGGCTGGGGATCGAGGTTACGGATAAGGAGTTGGCATTCTATACGCGAAACAACCCCCCGCCGGCGGTGCAGGCCATTGAGGCCTTCCAGACCGAGGGCCAGTTTGATATGGGCAAATACACCCAGTTCATAGGCGACCAGGCCAACCTTAAGGATCCCAATAATCACGCTTTCGTCATGCAAATAGAAGGCATGCTCAGACAGCAGCTGCTTAACTACAAGTTACAGCGGGCCCTGATGGGCATGGTGCAGGTTAGCCCCGGCGAGGCGCGCCGCCGTTTTGAGGAAGTCAACGAGAAGGTGCGGATCGAATACGTGTTTGCCCCGGGTAATGGGGTAGCTGATGATGCCGTCGAAGTCACCGATGCCGACTTGGCCGCCTATTACCAGGAGTATATCGCCGACTACGAGCACCCGGACGAGGTGAGTCTCGAATACGCCTATTTTCCCAAGACCGCCAGCGCCGAGGACTCGCTGCAGATCGCCGAGGAAATTGGGCGCCTGCGTCAGGAGATCGAGGCCGGTGCTGATTTCGCCGAATTGGCCGAGGCGGTATCCGACGACCCAGGCTCGGCGGCCAATGGCGGTGATCTAGGCACGTTCGCCCGGCAACGGATGGTCCCGGCCTTCGCCGACGCGGCTTTCGCGCTAAAGGCCGGCGAGATTTCCGAACCGGTGCAGACGCGTTTCGGTTGGCACCTGATAAAGGTCGACGAGCGATTGGAGGAAGACGGCGAGCAAAAAGTGCACGCTCGCCATATACTGCTCAATTACAAGGCCTCGCGCAAAACCGAGGATCAACTGCGGCAATGGGCCGATGAGTTTCAAGAGAAGGCCGTAACCGGCGGTTTCGGCTCGGCGTTGACCGCGGCGGGCATTGAAGCGGCGGCGACGGGTTTTCTGCAGAAGAACCAAGGCATCCCGGCGCTGGGCTCGGACACGACTTGGCTGGTTAATTGGTTTTTTGATCAGGAGTCGGGTACGGTCAGCCAGGTCGTGGAGAGTGATCGGGGGTTGTGGATCGCGCAACTGGTGGACAAACGCTCCGAGGGCACGGCGCCGTTGGCTGAGGTGAAGGGGCAGATCGAACGGACGGTGCGCAATCGCAAGAAGGTCGATGTCGCAGCGAATCAGCTCCAGGCGGTACAGCGTGAAATCGCCGCAGGAACCGATATGGAACAGGCGGCGCAAAAGGCCGGTTTAGAGCGGCGTACGCCAGAGGCTTTCGCGCGCACCGGGGCGGTGCCGGGCATCGGCCGCAGCAATGCGGTTATCGCCACGGCTTTCCGTCTTGAAAAGGACCAACTCAGCGAGGTGGTCAAAATCTCCGCAGGCGGTTATCAGGGCGCCTATTTGTTGCGGGCGATTGAGAAGACGCCGGTGGACGAGGCGCTCTTCGAGGAGCAGCGCGAGGAAATCGCTGCGCAACTGCAAGCCCAGCGTCAGCAGGAAGCTGTGCAGAATTGGTTCGCGCACATTTATGAAACGGCTGAGATCAAAGACAATCGCCATCGCTTTTTCACGTTTTAAATCGGCATGCTCGCCCTGCCGATTTATAGCGGTGGGGCGAGCTGTTTTTAGATAGGAGAGGGACCCATGCCAGCAACACCGGGACAAACGCAGATCGGCTTTATCGGCTTGGGGATCATGGGCGCCCCCATGGCCAAGAACTTGCTCAAGGCCGGTTATAAGCTCAACGTGTACAACCGCAGCGATAGGCCTAGAGTTCAAGAGGTGCTTGATGCTGGTGGAATTCGCGTCGGTTCACCGCAAGAAGCGGCGGACGGTGCCGATGTCGTGATTAGCATCGTCACTGACACGCCTGATATGGAGGCGGTGTTAATCGGCGAAGATGGCGCGATCCACGGGGTCAAAGAAGGCGCGGTCGTAATCGATATGAGCACGGTTTCGCCCAAAGCGACGCAAGAAGTGGCCGCTGCGCTCAAGGAAAAAGGCGTGCAGATGCTCGATGCGCCGGTCAGTGGCGGCGATGTCGGCGCGATCAACGCCACGCTGTCGATTATGGTCGGTGGCGAGCAGGCGGTGTTCGACGAATGCATGCCGGTTTTTGCGGCGATGGGCACTAATATCAACCTGATCGGTTCCAATGGCGCCGGCCAGACCACCAAGCTCTGCAATCAGATCGCGGTTTCGGTCAACAATATGGGCATGGCCGAGGCGTTGATGCTGGCGGCGGCTTCCGATCTGGATGTGCAGAAGGTTATCGATGCGATCAGCGGCGGTGCGGCTGGTTCTTGGCAATTGAGCAATCTCGGACCGCGGATCGCCGCCGGCGATTTCGACCCGGGTTTTATGGTCTATTTGCAACAGAAAGACCTGCGGCTGGTCTTGCAGGCGGCCAACGATATCAAACTGGCGGTGCCGGCGGTGGGTATGGCGCATCAGTTTTTCAATATCGTCGAACGCCTTGGTTGTTCAGAAGAGGGCACTCAGGCTTTGATTAAGGCCTATGAGGCTCAGGCCGGCAAAGAGGCCCGCGCTAAATAAGCGACAATATCATAGACAGATAAAGGCCGTGCGGTTTCCGCACGGCCTTTTTTTTTGCTATACTTTAGATCATGAAACTGCCATTAAATAAAATCGGTATCCTGCCGCGAGACGAAGACCTCGACTATCCCGTTGACGAGGTGCGCGTTCTTTTTGAAAATCACGGGATCGGCGTCTGTTTTATCGAAGCCGATAAGGATCCCACCGATCTGGATCTGGTGGTGGCCTTGGGTGGGGACGGCACGGTGTTGCGCGCTTTTGACCGTTTTTCGCAGTGTCCAGTAATAGCGATAAACTTCGGCACCGTCGGTTTTTTGACTGCTGGCGATCGCAAGGACTTGGCGCAGATCGTCCAGCTCTTGGTCGACGGCAGATACTTTGTAAGCGAGCGGCTAGTACTCGCTTGCCGTTTTCCCGGCGGGGAAGGGCTGGTCTATAATGAGGTGGCCTTGCGTGCTCGTCACAAGTTGCTTTTCACCGATGTATTTGTTGACGATGTCAAGATTCGCACGATCCGCGGTGACGGTGTGGCGGTGGGCACGCCAACGGGCAGTACGGGTCTCTTGATGGCGATGGGCGCGCCTTTGGTGATGCCCGAGGTTCGCTGTATGATACTCGACGGCATCAACGAATACAACTTTACCTCGCGGGCCCTGATTTTGCCGGCGGAGAAGCGGGTGCGGTTGCGCGTGAACCCGGAGACGCGGGACGAGCAGGTATCGCTGGTGGTCGACGGTCGCGAAATATGCGGACTCACCCCCGGGCAGGATGTCTATGTTGGCCAGGCCGAGCATACGGCACGGCTGATTTACCTAGATACCAACTACTTTTTTAACAATCTATCAGAGAAACTTTCTTGGTGAGGGAGATGGCATGCGAGTAACAGTTGTTGGCGCGGACCGCCCCTTGGGGGCGTCGTTGGCGTCTGGATTACGCGAAGGTTTTGAGGTAGCGGCCATCGGTGCGGGAGAGGTCGCAGATATCGAAGGCTATGGCCAAGTAGATCTATTAGAGCGCACGGCAATGGACGCGGCGCTCGCGGGTGGGGAGGCGGTGGTTTATACCGCGGCTTTTGACCCCGAGACACAAGACGAGCATACTTTGCTCGACGAAGCGGCGCGCGGCGTTTATGTCGCGTTGACGGCGGCAGTCGCGGCCGGTGTCGGGCGGATGGTGCTGATTAGCCGGCTCGACCTGCTACGGGATTACCCGGAGGAATACGTGGTCAATGCGCAGTGGAACCCGCTGCCGAGGGCTGAAGCCGTCTCGTTAGCACCAATGATGGCCGAAATGGTTGGACGCGAGATCGCGCGTATGGGCAAGGTCGAAGTTTGCTGTTTGCGGTTGGGGGAAATCGGCGCGGAAACGACGGTTGATGATGCGTTGGAGGCTGTTCGCGCGGCACTCGTCGAAGAGCGGTCCGGACACAGTTGGTCATTGGCTCACGTGGCTTCAAGCGGGCGTTTTGCTGGAGGGAGGGGGTAATGGCAACGGTGAGTTCGGGTAATGTCGTGATTTTTGGCGCGGGCGGGCCGGTGGGCGCGGCGGCGATTGTCTCGCTCAAGGACCGCTATACGCTGCGGGTTACGGTCAATGGAAGAGGTGGCGATTTCACCGCCACAGAATCCGCGCGCGCCGATTCCCAAGGTATTGCGTGCGCCGCACGAGAATAGGGTGGTGGATATAACTGACTACGATCAGGTTTTGGCGGCTTGCCAAGGGATGGACGCGGCGATTGATCTCTCGGTGCTCAGGCCACATCCAGTATTGGCTTTTCACGTCAATATGGTCGGCGCCTACAATGTGGCCAAGGCCTGTGCCGCTTGTGGGGTCAAGCGGTTGATTCACACGGGTCCCTTTCACACTGCTTTGAATTTCAACGCCGATTATTGGCACGATTTCCAGCTCTACGACGGCATTAGGTGGGCATATTACGCGGGTCTTTGCCGAGCGAGAGGGGTTGGAGGTCTTGACCTTTATCTTTACGAGTTTTAGGCCGCGGGAGGTTTTGCCGGAGGAACGCGGGCGAGGTTTGCATCCCTATACTACTTCCTGGGAGGATACGGGGGAGTCTCTTCTGTACGGGTTGCGGGCGCCGGAGATGCCTTCGCCGTATGAGGATTTTTTCATTTGTTCTTGGTTGCCGCACGATAAGTATCGGCCGGAGAAGGCTAAGCGGTTGTTGGGGTGGGAGGCGCGAGATACGTTTGCGGAGTTGTATACTCGGGCTGATTGAGAAGGTGAGTTTGTAGCAGATTGGGTGGTGGTGGGTGGGTCGAGGGTATGCCCTTGCGCATGTCGCTGAACTCTTAGAGTTCGCGGCCTTCGGCAGCTCGGAACACATCCTGTGTTCCTCCGAGGGCTATCCCCCTACGCCGCTTCCTGCGGCTTGGGGGACAGCAAAGCCGCTGCGGGTATACCCTCGACCCACCCTTGGCGGCCACTGAGTTTAAGATTTGCTCTTGTTCGGTTTTCATGAAGAAATAGGCAGTATTCGTTTTAACCACAGCGCACAGTACGTAACTAAAGAATGAAAAGAGCCGGTCTTGCCGTATAGACCGGCCCTCGGCGATCAGCGGGATAAACTCGTCTCTTTTGCGTTCGTCGTCTACCTGCATGCGCAATAGCGCTAGCGCCGCCGTCGCGTTCCCTCGGCGGCAGGAAGCACGAAAGCACAGCATGTCGTGTCGTGAGAATTATTCGTCCTCCAGCGCAAAAGGCGGCACCACATCTTCGTCGAGTGGGAAAATCGGCCGCACGCATTGCGTATAGGGTAGGCTCTTGAGATTGGCGCTAGTCGAGCCGGGCACGTCGACGGCGACGATACGCGTGGCGAGTGCCTCGTAGTGAACGCGGAAGCCGTTGGGGGATTTGCAGACTACGAGGTCGTAGTCGGTCGGCTCCAGGCCATGGGCTTGGAAAATTCGCAGGCCGACAGAGGCGGCGATATGCTCGGTGACGAGGATGGCGTGTTGGCGGTGGATCAGCACGGCGGTGCGGCCGGCTTCGGCGGGTAGGCCGCCTTCGTAGGTAAAATTGCCGTCGGAGAGGGTTTGCACGTAGACTGCAAGCGAGAGCGGTGTAAAACGCGCGGGGTCGATGCTGCCGCCGAGATCCAAGCTCAGCGTGGCGCCGACACCGGCGGCGTGGGCTTTGGCGACGGCGGCAGCGTCGACTAAAGGGAGCAGAGCCTTCTTAGAATAGTTATGGTCGAGCAGGCCGCGGAAAATGGCGTTGCTATCGCCGGAGGCGCCCGAGGCGGTGGAGTCGGCGGCGTCGGAAAAGACCGTGAGGCCGTCGGTTGCTTCGGCCAATTGCACGGCCTTTTCTAAAGAGGTGAGATCGGCGACGAAGAGCTCGCGGTGTTGCCACATAAAGCGCGCCAGACGCAAGGCTTCTTTTTCTGCGCGCTCGGGATCGTTGTCGGTGGTGACGAAGATATTGGATTGCAGGTCGGGCGTATCGGTGAAGGGGTTGCCGATATTGATGCCGGCGGCCAAACCGCCTTCGGATGCTTCGATCTCTTGGCAGATCACCAGCGCCTCGCCAAATTTTCCGGTGGCGGTGATGAGTTGGTCGCCGCGGGCCAGAAGGGGAATCTGCACGCGAGCTGAGGTCGGTTTGGCACCGCCTTCCATTATTTCGAGCAGGACTTTGGCCGAGCGTTGCCCGGTCTGTCGCATATCGACGTGCGGGTAGGTATGCAGCAGAACCAGTGCATCAGTCATATCGACCATGCGCTGCGAGACGACGGCGTGCAGGTCGAGGTTGGCGACTAATGGCACATCGCCGATGGCCTCGCGGATGCCGGCGAGGACGCGGCCTTCCGGGTCGCCTTCTTCTTCGCTGGCCATGGCGCCGTGCATGCTGATACAGGCCCCGTCGACCTCGGCGTTGGCGCGGACTTCGGCGAGCAATTCGTCGACTAGGCGGTCAAGGTCCTGTTGTACAACCAGCCCGCCGGTGGTCCGCGCCCAAGCGGCATAGGTTGGAACGATTTCGATATTGCCGTGCTCGGTGAAGACTTCAATCGCACCGCCTGTGGTAGTATTTGCAGCGCGCAAATCTTCGATCAATGCGGCGCCGCGGCGGATTTCGAAATCAGTATATTGTGTAGGTTTGGGGTTGAAACTGCCCACTTCCTGTTTGAATACGGCCATCAAGATGCGTTTCATGCTTTGTCTCGCTGTGATTGGTTGCCGGGGGTGTGATTGCGTAATCTACGCGATCGACAACTGGAGGAAAAGTGGACTGTGGTCAAGCCACTAAAAGGCCGGGTTAAAGACCGAGTCGCGCTAGCTACCTGCAGGTGTTGGCGTTGATCGACACTCAGGGGGGCGGGTTGCCTATCCGCGATTTGCAGTTGTAGCCGGAGAGGGTGCGTAGGTAATAGAAGAGGGAAGTTCCCGACGGCTATTGGTATATAGAGGAGTTCGCGCCGGTTGGGCATTTATCTCGTTCAGAATTTGTATACGCAGTCCTGTACCCTGCAGCCCAACAGCGATGCGCATCCATGCGGGTTTATTTGTACGAGCGCGGTAAATTCCCCGGGGTGCTGTTGCATATCCGCGACGATTTGCCGGTTCAGTTTTGGCGGTAGATTGCAATAGCCGCTGCCAAAGTCGATGTAGTCCAGTCGCACGGAAGCCTTCGCCACGGTCTGATGGGCTTCCAATTGGCCGAAGGGCTGCTCCTGCCCTCCGCAGACCAGCGAATCCGCCCTCTGAAGGCAAGCTCGTCCAGTCCGTAGCGTTGTGAGATCGTGGCCGCCTGGCGGGAGCGCCTGCCGCAGGTTGTCGTAGGTTACCCGGTGGATTCCGGTTACCGGTGTGGACAAAAGATCGAAGGGCACCCGGTCGGGTTCCTAGTGAAGCAGGGTTTTGCGGATGCGCTCTCTAGAAGTCATAGCCGCCTCCCGCCCTATCCGATATGGTCGGCGTCGATCGGATAATTGCCCCACTCCGCTACCATTTCCGCGATGCGCTCGAGTCTTTCCAGCAGGGCGCCGGGCATAATATTGTCGGCCACGCCGAGGATAAGGGCGTCGCCGGGAGCGATGGTCCGGAAGACCTGGCGCATATAGGCTTCGAATTCGTCGTCGGGATAGACCGGCTCAAGGATCACCGAGGGGACCGCACCCCAGATGATCATGCGCTTGCCCCAGGTCTGGCGGGCTTCCGCCAGGGTGCAGCTGACCTGGGGCCAGGTGGTGAAGGTTTCGACCATATCGAAACCGGCTTCCTGCAAGTGATGCAATATCAGCCGCGAGTCGTTGTCGGCGTGCATACAGAGTTTCTTGTCCCGCTGGTGCAAGAGCGCGGAGAAATCTCGGTAGTAGGGGGTGATATAGCGGTCGAAGAGCGGAGGCGGCGTCATTAGCGAGTCGAAGTGCAAACCGTGCAGGATCAGGCGGGCCGGCGATTCGGCGACGACCGGCCAGAGGCGCTCGCGGTCGATGGCTTCCATCGTTTCGAGCAGGTGCTGGACTTCGCGCGGGTAGTCGTTGAGGATATAATAACCCTGCTGGTAGCCGGTCATTTTTTGCAGAAAGTGGTGGAAGGGGCAATCGCCAGCCGCGACTAGGGGATAGCCGTCTTCGCCGATCTCTGCCTCGTAGTCAATATAGGTCTTGGGGGTGGGTTCGTAATAAGCGTTCTGCACCATGTATTCGACGGCGGCGAAATCATTGGGGCCCTTGATCATATGTTCC
>LWDU01044711.1_pt1 | contig 10804 bp, 8 predicted proteins | sample 727161 | NCBI WGS metagenome assembly LWDU01 (sample SAMN04566230, study PRJNA314399) | hydrothermal vent metagenome | isolation source: deep sea hydrothermal plume seawater | place: Mexico: Gulf of California, Guaymas Basin | collected 2004-07-11 | reverse complement strand
GATCATTCTGCTTCTCAAAAACAATCAGGGAAAAAACCAATAGACAAATCGCATTCGAAGGAAGGTCAACAAACAGACCAAACTAATTCAAAAAAAATAGATCAAAATACTTCAAAGGAACCTTTGAATGAAACACAGCAAACCTCCACAGAACAAGAAAATATTTCTCCTCAGGAACTTGCTTCAGTTGATAATTTTCAAGAAGCTACAAATTATTTAAAAGAATTGGGTTTTGATGCGCAGGCAATGGAAACCCTTCTTAAAATTTTCAACAATGATTCCGGGGTTGATATCGGAAATTTATTACAATCTTTAACAGCACAAAATTCTAAACTCAAAGATTTTTCATTACAAAATTTTGTTTCTAGCAACAACCTAAATGAAAATTCATTTTCACAACTAGAAAACAGAAAAGGCTTAATAAATGATTTATTAAAGCAAGCAGGTTTTACTGATCAAGAAGTAAAAAATCTCATCCAAAAATTTGAATCAAAAAAAATAGACACATTAAATTTAAATCGGGAATTAACAAAAGAAGATTTCAGTGCCCAAGATAAAATAAAAAAACCTGAAGTTGTCAGCCAAGCTGCTAAGGATCTAGATAAAATAAAACCTGAGGAAATAAAAAATAAGGAAACTACGGTAAAAACATCAGATATTCAAAAGCGACTGAGCCCAGATGAAAATAAAACCGCCGGTGACGGTGCTTTAAAGCGAGATGAGAAGGTGTCGTCAACTGCCGATAACGCAAAGGCCGAATCAAAAAATACAGTCCAAGAAAAAATAGTTTCTCAGAGTAATGTCGGCATGAAATATGCTGATGCAAATTTGGATGGGGCTCAAAGTAAAAGCTTGGAGGCAATTAAAGCGAATGGTGAAATTCAAGGGATTAACAACAATGTGACCGCGGGAGCTAATAACAAAGCTAATGTGAATACAAAAATAGTCCTTCCTGAAAATTCAATTTACAAGGCGCCCATCGAAAGTAGAGTAATAGACCAAATTATAAATAGATTATCGATTCGCTCCAATGGTTCTCAAAGTGAAGTAAAGATACAGCTTGATCCGGCATCCTTGGGGAAGGTTCGTATGAATATCAGCACATCAGGTGATGGAGTCCGAACAGTTATCGTGGCTGAAAACCAAGCGGTAAAGCAGCTCATTGAAAGTAATTTATCCCAGCTCAGGGATTCGATGTTAAGTCAGGGACTTAAACTTGATGGTTTTTCAGTTCTAGTAGGCGGAGACGGGAATCAAGAATTTTCTCAACAAAATGATCCTTCAGGTCAATCTGATACAAGTGATTATGATGACATTAATACAGAAGATCTCGAGATAGAAGGAAATCTAGAATCTACCAAACAAACGTCATTTATATTTGATGATAGTTCTCAAACATTCAGCGTTATGGCATAAGCACATTGCTTATTTTAGGAGAATAAAAAATGGAAATCCCAGGAGTTACATCGATAGATAACAGATTAAAACCAACAGTGGAAAAAAAAGGCGGTAGTGATTTAGGGAAAGATGATTTTCTCAAGTTGCTTATAGCACAGTTAGCAGCACAGGACCCTCTGGATCCAATGGGAGCACAGGACTTTAGTGCGCAACTTGCTCAATTCAGCGGATTGGAACAAATGACGAATGTGAACACAAATCTTGAAATCATTCAGAAACTTGAGACAGTTTCACAAAATAATTCAGCGCTCAACCTTATTGGTAAGACTGTGGAGTCATATGGCAATGCTTTTAGTCATTCTGAAAATGCTTCGGAGACTCTTAGCTATTCCTTAGATAGCGATGCCACATCAATTCGAATTGACATTTTTGATAACTCAAACAGCCAGGTTGATCTGGTCAGGCTTGGTGGTCAAACACAAGGAAAAAATAATGCATCTTGGGATGGGTTCGATAAAAATGGGAAGCCACTTCCTGCTGGTACCTATTCTTATACGGTAAAGGCTGAAAATTACAATGGCGATACAATTGGAGTAGATACATTTACTTCAGGTCTAGTCAGTGACGTTGTATTTGGGGATGGTGAAGCGCATGCCATCGTAAACGGAAAAGAATTACCTATTAGTTCAATTAAACGAGTCACCATAAAACAATAAAAGAAAGAGGAGAAGTCTAATGTCACTTATCAGTACACTTTTTACCGGAGTATCAGGTCTTTCCGGAAATTCAAAAGCCATGGAAATCATTGGTGATAATATTGCTAATGTGAATACAGTCGGATTTAAGGGAAGCGCTCCAGTATTCGGGGATATTTTTGCAACGGTTTTACATAATGGTTCTGTGACCAGCCAGTTGGGTGGGGGCTCGCATTTAAACGGAGTGATTCAACAATGGGACCAAGGGGCGATTGAATCCTCTCAAAATGCATTGGACCTTGCTATTGATGGCAACGGTTTTTTTATAACAAGTACACCTGGTGTAGCCGATCAATATTTTACTAGAAACGGTCAGTTTCGTATGAATGAAAGTGGCCTAGTTCAGGCCATGACAGGAGAAATTTTAAAAGGTTATGAATACACCAACGATGTTGTATCAACAACTTTAGAAGATATTGATTTAGCTGGTGTCCAGTCCGAACCAAATGCGAGTACTTTTTTTAATGTAGGAACGCAATTAAATGCTGCCGCAACAGCGACCTCGACATTTAACACACCGATTACACTTTATAATTCAGTAGGTTCAGTAGTCACTCTAAACCTTACCTTCACAAAAGTTGCATCAGCCAACAAATGGACTTTTGCCGCTATTCCATCTGAAGGGACAATTACGGCAGGGGCATCGGGGTCAGTTACTTTTGATACCACCGGCCAATTGAGCCTAAAAGATGGTGTGGCAGCTGTAGACCATACCTTCACAATAGACTATTCAGATGCTACTACCCCAGCAGACAGTATGAGTATGAATTGGGATCTTGTGGACACAGCTAATCTTACTCACGGGAAGCTGACAGGATTCTCTGCGGCATCCAATAATAATTCGATTGTTCAAGACGGATATGCCACGGGAACCTTACTTGGATTGTCAGTGACCGGTGATGGTGATATCAAGGGTCTATTTAATAATGGACAAACGGAATTATTAAACAGGATTGCAATGGCAGATTTTTTAGCTCCAACAGGATTGACTCGTGCGGGTAATAACAAATTCACGGAGTCTGCCGAATCGGGTCAGCCCACTATCGGAACTCCTAACACTGGTGGACTGGGTCAAATTCTTGGAGAATCGCTTGAGCTATCCAATGTAGATATTGCTCAGGCATTTGTTACGATGATCAAAACACAACAGGCCTATCAGGCAAGCGCTAGGCTTGTTACTACAACTGACGATTTGCTGTCGGAAGCAGTCAATCTGGTACGGTAATTATTTTTATATACGAATAATTTAAAACCCGAGCTTCGGCTCGGGTTTTTTTATGGGTACTATTTTGAAGGTAGATTGAATTAGAGGATTTTGTTACATTATTTTGGATGAACAAAGACCAGCATATCCAAGAAGTCAAATCCGCTACTAGTCTTCGCTTTAACGATCTCTGGCAACAAAATTTTCAAGCAAATCGAAACGCGATTCAAAAAAATCCAGGGGTTGTTGCTTTAGCCCGAAAGTTTAAAGAGATTCCCGCTATCATAGTGGGCGCTGGACCATCACTAGATAAAAATATCAATTTAATGGGTCGCGCGCAGGGTCACTCGATGATTTTGGCCAGCGATGCATCTCTAAAACCTTTGCTGCTGCAAGGGATACTACCCTCAATGGTGATAAGCTTGGACCCGCAGGAAGAAATAGCCAAATTTTTTCAAGGAGTTTCCCATCGAGGAATGACCCTGATTGCTCCTTCCATAATTCATCCACGTGTTCTTGATTTATGGGAAGGAAAGGTAATTTTTTTTCATAAACATGCTCCGGATATACCGGTATTGGTAGAAATCGCAAATCAAATACCAACGATCGGACGGTTGACGCCAGGGGGGAGCGTGTTATCGATTGGATACGACCTGGCATTCCAATCGGGAGCAAATCCCATTATTTTTACAGGGCAGGACTTGTCGTATCCTAAAAAGAAGACTCATAGTCGAGACAGCGAAGATGAAAATATAGCTCTAAATGATACTATAGAAAAACAACGGGAAAATATAGTTTACGAGACAGATATCAATGGCCGTTCCCTACCTACATTAAAATCAATGTCAGTGTCTAAACAGTGGTTTGATTGGGCTTTCTCAACTTGGGAGCGTCCTGGTCCAACTACAATAATCAATTGCAGTGAGGCTGGAATATTAACTGAACACTGTTCGTTGATGCCCTTGAGTGAAGCAATTTTTAAATACTGTAATAAAAAAATTAATGTGGAATGGGCAATCAAAAAAATTCTTAAATAACAAACTAATAGGTTAGATCTTTTGCACACCGAAACCCCTGCCAATTTTTAAATTTATTTGGTTTCTCGTTAAAGCGGTAAGTCGTTCGCATATAATAAGCTTTGTAATACCAATTGCCACCGCGTAACACCTTGCTTATTCCAGAATCAGGGCCTTTTGGGTTAGCATAGGGTGACTCCTCGTAATAAATATCGCTATACCAGTCATTTACCCACTCCCATACATTACCAGCCATATGATGAACCCCATAGGGTGATCGTCCAGCATGCATTGAATCAATTTTTTCTAAAGCTTTAAACCCAAGCTGATTAAATTTTCGTCTGTAGGTAACCAGCTCATGAGTTGGGAATTTATCACCCCAAGGGAAAACTCTACTATCTGTTCCCCGAGAGGCTTTTTCCCATTCCGATTCGGTCGGCAATCGTTTGTTGACCCATCGGCAATAGGTGTCGGCACCATACCAGGAAACTCGATTGGCAGGGTAATTGCTAAGACCTATTCGTGGACGAAATAAATTATCAATCTTTTGGATCGTGACCCCTAAACCAAGCTGAAAATAAAGTGGTGATTGTTTTATATGTTGGTTTAAAAAATTAGCAAAATCAGAAGCACTCACCTCATAACGATCAATAAAGTAGGATTTTAAAAATACTTTATGAACGGGTTCCTCATCGCTATCTCCCCACTCTTTTTCATTGTCAATATTATAACCCATGGTAAATACACCCTCGGGAATAAAAACCATTTCATCATTAGTTTGAGCTATCAATGAAACGCAACCGTTTAATATTAGGATATGTAACCACAGAAAAAAATATAGACTCCTGTTAAAGGAAACAATCTGAGAGGTTGAAGGTATGGCAGATTTTTTTAAATTAAATGCTAATGAAATTAATCTTAAAGGTTGGGTCCAAGGGTTAAGAGTTTTATTTAGAGTGGGAACCATCGCAGAAAGGTTTATTTTTGCTTTTAAAGCATCTACATAACATATAAGTTTTATCTTCATCAAGTTCCAATATTATTGGTCCGTTGCCACCTGCGGTATGGTGGGTAGCATCACAATGTGGCCAGTGAGCTGATTGCATGCAGGTGCAGTAAGCGATTTGTTTGGCTCCTGTGAGTTTAGTAGGGCCCGTTGTTTCGGTCATAAAAATGCATTAATAAATATAAAAGCTAAAAAATTAAAACAGTATCTAAATACAACTCTGGTTAAGGTAAAAAATTTTTAGATTAGATCAAGTGTAACTATACTTTGCATTTCGTAAAGAAAATCATTATTTCTAAAAAAATATTTTATAAACATAAACCAGTTAACCTTGCGCTTAGAGAACTTACTCAATGAGTTGTGCATTGATGGTAAAATTTGTCACAATATCATCCTTGTTTCCGTTAGGGATACTTATTGACTTACCATTGAGTGTCAGTTCGATTAAATTTTTATTACCCACGTTTAGTAGATATTGTTTATTGCCATAAAATATTTTATCGGATCCTTTTGCAACGATAAAACTCTCAACCGGCAAATCATCTACCCTTATATTAAACCAGATATCTCCCTTGACCCTGATGCTTAACTTTAACGGGAAAATTTTTTCGTTAGCTGAGGATGAAGCAGTAACTGTATTTTTTTTACCAGATATATCAGATGGTCCACTTGGGATTATTTTTTTATCAGGATTTTCACTATTGACTGTAGATGATAAATTTTCAAAATCAGCCACAGGTTTTCTAGCAAGAGTATTAGAGGATTCTTCAATAGGTATCTTGGGATCACTTGTTAAAGTTTTGAAAGGAGACTTGGATATTGTTAAGGCAGTCGATATATTATTGGTTTCAGAATTTACGGCAGGTAAATTCTTAGGAGATTCTTTTTTGATTTCTTTTTGTGCTTTAGAAAATTTTACAATGGTAGATTCTGTAGCATCCGTATTAAAATTTTGGATAAGTATATTTATACCACGCAGGGTTCCTAATAAAATTAAAACTGAAAGGCCTAATAAAAAAATAAATTGAGTGTCGAATTTGGGGTGCTTTATATTTGACGTACTTTGATTACTGGTGTCAGTGAGGCAAGGTATTTTATGCATGTCCATGTAAGTAGAGAGTACCTCATCTTCTTGGGCACCAATCACGTTAGAAACAGATCGGATGTATCCTCTAATAAATACTTCCTCAGGTAATTCGTCAAACTGATTTTTTTCCAGTGCCTCTAGATAACGAACGGGAATCTTAGTTTTCGAATGCAATTCATCGAGGGTAACACCCCTGAGCTCACGTTCAGATTTTAAATAAGAACCAAAATTTTCTATCATAATGTTATATTGGGATAAAAAAGTTCAGATATTTTTGAAGGAATTAATTAAAGTAGTTTTCCAGTTAGAAGGTTACAAAACATTTGAAAAACTTAATTGTTATATTTTAAATATTTTTGATTGGAGTGACGCTAACTTAAATATGATTTCGCTGGGTTAACATCCTAATCATCAAACTTTAAAACGATCCACATTCTTAAAGCCTCGGAATTATAAACAATCTCGCGGATATTCCCAATTTTAAAATATTTGAGGGTCTCCAGTCGTTGGCAGATTTAAAATTTTTTAGATACCTTACCTTATATAATTATGTTTTTACCAGATATTAAAAGAAGGAGACAGGGTTTGTATTTTTAATATTATGGTACTTCATTAGTTTTGAAGCCAAAAAACTTTTACGGATTAAGAACAATCTAGAATTGATGACATGGTAGAGCAAATTCCCCCATCTGACTATGAAAAGTCAATTTTGCTGGTTTGAGGTGTATGAATCACAATGATTAAGGTACGTTATTTTCAAGGATATAGCATAATATTATTTAGATCATGCATTGATGATACAGGAACATAATAAAATTGCTAAAAATATATAAAGTTATATAATACAATGATATAGGAATCTATATCGATGAAGGCTGAGGTCCCTAAGTCATTTAAAAAGAATTAAAATTTTTAATAAAAAATGAATATAGAAGAGTAAAATAGAAAAATTAATTAATTTTTTTTAAGGTATTAGACTTCCCGGCCGATAGGATAGCTGATCGGTATTATTCAATCGCTGAAGTATTATTTTTGAAGTCCTTGATTGTTAATCCATTTTAGAAATATTCGCTGATCAATTTCAATGATTTAATGGGGGACCCCCCCATTTTATTATTAAATATTAACTTTTTTAAATCAGATTGAAGGAGGTGGTGGTCAATAAACCGTGACGGTCGGTCAATATCGATACCGTTATTTTATAAATTTTAATTCACTTGAATATATCAATTTGAATATACAGGAGTAGAAATAATGAAAATAAAGCACTTAAATCGATTTTATTTCGGAATCGTAGTGACAGCCCTTCTTGTTATTTTAACAGGAAACGCATTTGCTGCAACAAACGCATCACGTAATAAGGTGGATGGCGATAAAGCTAACACCTTTGCTAACAATTATATTGTAACGTCTCCATATTGGCAGGTTGATTCTGGTTCTTATACCTTCATCGCGGTTTCCCATTCATCGCTTTCGGGTATGGCTTCACAAATTGGTGTTAAAATCAATGCTATCACTAGTGCAGGAACTGCCTACGACACCGCTGAAAGTTTCACAGTTACCTCAGGGTCAACCCAGCGTGTGTTTATTGTTCCAACGAATCACGCTACCGTTAACTCAACAAATATCACGTCGGGAGTGTTTTTAGCCGGGACTACAGATTTTACATACGGTCACATTCGTGCGACACCAGTAGCGACCCATCCTAACCTAATATATTCTGGCGGTTACAAGACAGCACAGGACCAAGGTATGGGTTTAAGGGATTCTACCACTCTTTCCTACTGGGGTTCAGTCATCATCGAGGCGAATACTACTGGTTTTGCAATGGAATTTATTGGTGATATGAATGATAGTATGACACCAGCAGTATCATTTAGGTGTGGCGTCGCAGCTGCCACGGACGCATGGACTGACGGCTCTACGTCAGGTAATTGCGATCGCATTATGTCATCAGGTGTCAACCTTCAATAGAGGCTTTATAATTTAAAATTATGCCAAGAGATTGGCTGATGAAATATTAGGGAGAATAACTAATGAAAAAAGTAAATTTATTTTTAATTTTAATGATGCTTGGGTTTGGAATTCTGGTTCAGAATGCTCATGCCGGAACATTAGCTGAGGCGCCAAATTTACCCAAAGTGGCTGCTCACGCTCAGCATAATGCTCGCATCGCTATCGCCCCTTATGCTCAGGTGGTAGCTAATGATTCGTATACCTTTATTGGTATCAGTCACCCGTCTCTTGCTACGGCACATACTAGCATCGGATTGGTGGTTGAAGCGATGAACATGGTAACGGTTCCTAATACTAATGCTGGAAGGGCCGCTATTTTTACTGTGTCAGCGGGTGAGACTCACCGGGTCTTTGTTATTAATCAGAGTCACGCCACCATTAACGGTAATAATGCTTCATTTACTGATACTCAGACGCATCTAATCACGACTACAGATGCCTCACAGTTTGGGAATATCAAGGTTACATCAGTTGGTACGCATCCTTACGGTGCAACCTTAGATACAATGCGTCCAGGTGCCTACGCATATACTGCGGCCGTGCCTTGTGCAGCTTGCATACAAAGATATGATGGCCTTAACCAGCTTTCTATGTGGGGTGTAGTTTATCAGGAATCTAATGGTGCTGGATTTGCGATGGAATTTATTGGAGATATGCATGATTCGTCCGGCGAGATGGGTTCTAGAGTTGGTTATCCCTTGGATGGATATGCTGATCTTGCAGTAGGTCAAGGTCCGGCAGGTAGAGGTGTAAACTAGAAAAGGATCTATTATAATCTAGAACTAAGTTTATTATGGGGTCAACCAGCTTGCCTGGTTGACCCTATTTTTTATTCTGCTTTTGAGTATTTAAAGATAATAATAAGTATTGATTATGATTTTTTTACGTTGATATATTTGAATAAAATATTGTCCTTTTAGTATAGACTTCGATATATTTTTTCCCAAAATAGTTTGACCAAGAATAAAAAAGTTAATGCGTAGCTTATAAATATACTCGGGAAGGAAAGAGAGTATTCTTGGGTATGGGTAGAAATCCCCTCTAAAACTAATTGATCCATAGGCATAGGCTCCCTCCTCACGTTCGAGGAAAATTTCCAGAAAAGGGAACCTTAGTTTCGTTATGATTACTAAAATAATGAATAAAGAGATTAGACCTAAGGCTCATTAAAAGATTTTTCCTGAAGCTGTCTTTTAAAGTATTTTTTATGATTCATTGTTTTAATTTTTCATTAATCGCAATCTCTTTCGCAATTTTAAAATAGACAATCGATTGTTCAGGCTGCCCCAAGATTAAAAATATTGTCCCAAGGTTTTGATGGGCTTCTAGATAGCGAGGGTTAATTGTTATGGATGTGTGGAAATGGACAATAGCTTGCTCAAAATTACCTTGTTCTGCTAAAGCACTTCCAAGACTGTTATGGGCGATAGCGTGATTCGGGTTCATTTTAATGATAGTTTGAAAGTGATGTATCGCGGTTTTAAATTTATATTTCTGCCTTAAAATATTTCCAAGGCTTAGACGTGCTTTAGTAAAATTAGGGTTAAGTCTAATTGCTTCTTCCAAGTAACCAATAGCCTGTTCAGAATGATTCCATTTATTTAATGTGACTCCAAAATTAAAATGAGCCTCGTAGTATTCTGGTTTGAGTTGAATAGCTTTTTTATAGTAAATAATAGCCTCGTCGAGGCGCAATTGTTTACTTAGAGAATTGGCAAGGTTATTGTGTGCTTCAGGGTAGTTAGGATTAAGTCTAATTGCTTCTTTATAGTATATATTAGCTTCTCTGAAACGATTCAATCCGCTTAGGGCGTTGCCAAGATTGTTATGTGCTTCGGAATAAGTGGGTTGAAGTTTGACTGCACTTTTAAGATGAACCATAGCCTCTTTAAACTTAAGTTGCTTATTTAGGACGACGCCAAGGTTATTGTATATTCCAACAAAACTAGGATATTTTTTATCAGTTACCTCAATAGCATGGTTAAAAAGTTTTTCACTGTTTTGCCAGTAGTGTAACTGAACCCAGCTTAACCTCATTAGCACAGAAAAAAATATTAAAACTAAGAAAAGTAATAGCGGCTTTTTAAAGTGAAAATGTTTTAATAAATCGGGAAGGCCCCATGCGATGATAATAAATATTCCAATTAACGGAATGTACGCATACCTGTCGGCCATCCCCTGTTGTCCAACCTGAACCAATCCAATAACAGGAATTAAGGTTCCCAGGTACCAAAACCAACCAAAAGAAAGGTAAGGCGTCTTTTTGATGAGTCGTAATATTATTATTGTTATACCCGTTAAAATAAAACCACTCACAAGGCC
>LWDU01041047.1_pt1 | contig 10805 bp, 4 predicted proteins | sample 727161 | NCBI WGS metagenome assembly LWDU01 (sample SAMN04566230, study PRJNA314399) | hydrothermal vent metagenome | isolation source: deep sea hydrothermal plume seawater | place: Mexico: Gulf of California, Guaymas Basin | collected 2004-07-11 | reverse complement strand
TGCAATATTTTTATATACAGAATAATAGTTACCCTTTAGGGCGTAAAAACGGCTTGAATACAGCGGAAGATGATAGTTTGTATAGTAAATTTCATCATTTATATCATCCGCATATTAATTATTTCCTCGATAAATTTGGGTTTTATGATATCTTTTTGCTTGACCCGGACTCTGGACGTGTTGTTTATTCGGTTTTTAAAGAATTAGATTACGCCACTTCTTTAAATGATGGCGCTTATGAAAATTCGGGGCTAGCGCTGGCATTTCAACGCGCCAATCACAGTAATAAAAGGGAGGTGTTTTTAGAAGATTTTAAACCCTATATGCCTTCCTATGAAGATGCGGCTGCATTTATCGCGACGCCCATTTTTGAGCAAGGAAAAAAAATAGGGGTACTGGTGTTTAAGATGCCCATTGATGAAATTAATCGTATCATGACTAATAACTTGCAATGGAAAGTGGCGGGTATGGGCGAATCAGGCGAATCGTATCTTGTCGGTGCTGATTATAAGGCGCGAAGTTTGAGTCGTTTTTTGAGTGAAGATAAGGCTAATTACCTTAAGGTATTAGCTGAGAATGGCGTTAACGCAGAGGTGATCAACGCTATAAATGCAAAGAACACAAATATTGACTTGCAAGCTATTCATACGGTGGGTACCAAAGCGGCCATTGCTGGCGTAACAGGGGAGCAAATATTTCCTGATTATCGAAATATTTCGGTACTTTCTGCTTATGCGCCTTTAGATATTAAGGGTGTTAAATGGGCCATACTATCAGAAATAGATGAACTTGAGGCTTTTTCACCACAAGCAGGCCTGCAATCTAATTTAATTACGTTTTCGCTTATGGCCCTGCTCATTGTCGGTATATTTTCTATTTTTATGGGGCTTTTTATGACGCAAATGATGGCAGTTCCTCTCGTGAAAATAGCGGATGCTATGAAAAGTGTTGCGCAGGGTGATGCTGACCTAACCGTGAGGTTAGATGATGCAGGTCAGGATGAAGTGGCAGATATAGCACGAAATTTTAATGCATTTGTAGCTAGAATTCAGGATGTTGTGGGAGATATTTTTTCTTATAATGTGCAACTTTTGGAAATTTCTGCACAAGTTACTACGACAGCTAATCATACGCATAGTGACGTGAGTGATCAACAAATACAGATAGAACAAGTGGCAACTGCCATGAATGAGATGGCTGCTACCGTACAGGATGTTGCTAATAATGCGAGTCAGGCAGCTGAGGAAGCTAAAAAAGGCGATATAGAAGCGCACACGGGAGGACAGGTCATTGCGGGGACTATTGAAGCGATTAATAAATTAAATACCACTATTTGTGATGCAGCGCAAACCGTCAGTACACTGGAGCAGGATGGTCTATCCATTGGTACAGTACTGGATGTGATTAGAGGCATTGCCGAACAAACGAATCTGTTGGCACTTAATGCTGCCATTGAAGCGGCAAGAGCTGGCGAGCAAGGACGTGGTTTTGCTGTAGTGGCTGATGAAGTCAGAACATTGGCAAGTCGTACCCAGGATTCAACAGAAGAAATCCAGAAAATGATTGAAAAGCTGCAACAAGGCACCTCATTAAGTGCTGCTGCAATGGCGGACAGTGTGAAACTTGCCGATGATGTAGTCCATCAGGCTCAAGGCGGTACGGAGGCATTACATAAGATTACACTGGCGATTTCTACCATAGATGAGATGACCGCGCAAATTGCCAGTGCATCAGAAGAGCAGTCTGCAGTGGCGGAGGAAATTAACCGACACATTGTTGTAATTAGTGGCTTAGCAAGAAATACGGTTGTTGCTAGTAATAAAACGTCCGATACGGGGGAAGAAATGACCGGGCTTGTGGCTGACCTGAGTACTATTGTAAAACAGTTTAAAATTTAAAACGCTATGGGTGATCATTGTTTCGTGAGACAGCAAAATATGGGGAATGGTTCTTTAAATTTAGTGGCCGAATATTAATAAGTGATAAAACGAATACTGGTATTTGAATTTATAACGGGGGGAGGGTTTTCTCAGCAAGACCTGCCACTCTCTCTTGCCCAGGAAGGGATGCTCATGGTGGAAGCTCTGGTTCAGGAGCTTGCCGAAATACCTTCTATGCAACTAATCCTGTTACAAGACTGGCGTTGTGGACAATTACAATTACCTGAAAATACACAGGTGGTTTTGGTGACTCAAAACCAGTCCATCCATGCATTGTTACCTGAACTTATTGCTGAAACGGATGCTGTATGGCCGATAGCTCCAGAAACAGATGCGGTGTTAGGGAATATTTCGCAATGGGTTGAAGCTCAATCAAAAGTGTTGCTTAACTCTTCAGCCGAAGCTGTGGCATTGTGTAGTGATAAATTGTGGACCATTCAGCATTTGAAACAGCATAATATTCCGGTAGTGGATAGTGTTCAGTTAAATGAATTTGACCAGTGTTTTTCTCAGCCCTGGGTGGTCAAATCGAAAGATGGTGTCGGCTGTTTGGATAGTTATTTGCTTACTAGCCAACAGGAATTGAGGCAATTAACTAACCGGCTCAAGCCAGCCTCAGATTATCTGATACAACCCTACATCGAGGGTGATGCATTGAGTTTATGTTGTTTGTTCCGGGCAGGAGAAGCTTGGTTGTTATGTTGTAACAGGCAACAGATTACTGTTCATCAGGGGCGATTTGGACTCACTGCCTGTGATGTCAATATAGTCAGTGCTCGACAGCTGGATTATCAGCAATTGATAAAAAAAATCGCTAATGCCATTCCTGGTTTATGGGGTTATGTTGGAATAGATATTATGCAAACTGAAGATGGCGAATGGTCAGTGTTGGAAATTAATCCTAGGCTAACCACTTCTTATGTTGGAACCAGACCAGCATTAGGAATTAACATTGCGAAATTAGTGGTAGACATGGTGGAAAATAGGCCAATCATTAAACATACAAAAAACCAGCAAATAACCGTCTCAATGACTGTGGAATAAGTAGCTCAATGGAATCGATTGTTAGTTGGTGTCTTCTGTTTGCAAAGGAGTAAGGGCTAATCAGGAACCTCCGGTGTCATCCTAGGGCGGGCTGATAGGTATTGAAACCTGTGGTAGTTCACATTATTGAGCAAGAGAACTTTCAGCACTTGGACATGAAGTAAGACTTTTAAATGCACGTTATCACAAGAAAAGAACCAATTGACATACCACTGTTCTTTAAATCAAAAATTCCTTGCGGTCTTCCTAGTGTTGCCATTATTTATTCTCTTGACTCACATAACGATGTGGTCAGCGACCCTGTAAACAATTCTGTGTAACTGCCGGGGTTTTAAATATAGTTTTTTAAGCGACCTTCAAATTCAATCATAAACCGATTGAGAGCAAGTTTCCAATTTCTAATGGGCATCGACCACTTTTTTGATGTTTTCTGAATGGCAAGGTAGATGACTTTTCTTACCGAATCATCAGTCGGGAATAGTTTCCGTTTTTTAATTACTTTCCGGATTACGCTGTTTAAAGATTCGATCGCATTGGTTGTATAGTGCCCCAATAAATTCAGACAATAAATCGAAGCGAGCTTAATCCAATAAAGTTAATATGACTAAAAAGTTGGAGTATATAAATGAGTACAAAACGAGCCAAATACAGTGCCGCTTATAAAAGTAAGTTGGTACTGGAAGTCATTAAAAAATGAAAAGACATTATCTGAAATAGCCAGTAGAAATAACATCCCCCCAAAGAACCTGCAAAACTGGAAAAATATTTTCTTGGAAAATGCTGAAATAGCGATGGAACCCTCCAAGGCAGTTAAGGAGTATAAAGAAGAGCTATCAGCTGCTCATGAACAAAATGAGATGCTAACTAAGATAGTGGGGGAAATGACGGTAGAGAAGGAGTGGCTTGAAAAAAAGCTTAAAAACCTATCACTATCCCAACAATGTGCCTTATTGGGATTGAATAGAACTAGCCATTATTACAAACCCAGTGAGAAGCCAGGGCCAAAGAAAATAAAAACACGGATTAGCCAAATATTTGAGGAAATACCCATTTATGGCTCCGCCTAAGTCCACTAACAATTACTAGCAGATGGTTTTAAAGTGAGTTTAAATAGCGTAGCAAGCTATCGACAACAACTCGGTTTGAAAGCGGTTCTAGCGGTAAAACAGATTGTGACGACTATTCCCGTGAAATCACATAAGAAACATGACTATAAGCTACGAGGGCTAGATATAATAAGAGCAAATCAAGTCTGGAGCACCGATATCACCTACATTAAAATTGAAGGGGGAATGGTTTATTTAGCAGCCATCATTGATGGGTATTCGAAAGCTGTTTTATCTTATAAAATTTCAAATACTATGGATCCAGTATTAGTTATGGACGTCTTGGATCAAGCACTCTCTCGCTATGGAATACCTGAAATATTTAACACCGACCAAGGCAGCCAGTATACAAGCGAGGTTCATACGCAACGACTTAAAAACAAAGGGATCATTATCTCAATGGATGGAAAAGGGCGAGCAACGGATAACATTTGTATTGAACGTTTCTGGCGAAGTGCAAAATGTGAACGGATTTATCTAAACGAATACGATTCAATCACGACGCTACAAAAAGACCTTGCTGATTATATTGATTTTTATAATCACAGACGATTTCATGAAACACTGGACTATAAAAAACCAATGAATGTGTATCAAGAAAGCTGTTCTATAAATAAACGACTGGATACAGCAGCATAGATTATTGGAATAAGGTTTTTTAAATAGTTGTCTTGACTACTTGGGGCACTATATTTTAGACGACAACCACCTTGAAAAACGCCGATCTTCAGACTCCAATTTTTTATGAATATTAGCTTTCTTGGAAGAAGATTGCTTCAATTTATTGTTTGAATTTTCTAGGGTACTATACGTTTACGAGAATTTCTAAAATAGTATTATGAAAAACTTTTTTAAGTTTTTCTCATGGAAGTATGAGTTCAATACTTGTACGACTAGCTGAGGAGAAGGGTAATACCCCCCCCACTACTTTATTCAGTCACCACACCAGATAGACTACCCCACCCCACCTTGATACACCTACGAGATCGCTATCTAAGACCTGATGACGAAGAACTCTTGCACTATTACTTGGCTCATTCTTGAGGCTTAGAAGTGATTCTGTGAGGGGAAATATAGAGGGATGAGTCTTTAGGCAATGACTGCCGATAGGAGGTGAAAATATTACTGTTGGTACTTTTGTTGGTATTTCTCTTACCTGTAAATACTGAAGTCAGTATTAATAATGGTTGTCGTGTGTTTGATGGCGTCCCCGGACGGAGTCGAACCGCCAATCTATCCCTTAGGAGGGGATTGCATTATCCAATTATGCTACGGGGACAGGCTGTTAATTATAACAAAAATTAAAGCTTGAGACAGGGATAAGCTTTAGAATCTAAATGTGCAGGTATTTCAGGGGACATCAAACTATTTACTCTTTTTCTGTATTTGCCTTTGTGTACAAGGGTCTGATCGTTTTAAAGTCTAGGTTTCAGGTGTGCCATGTGCTCGCCTCAATAAAGACTTTGGGTCGGATGTCACAAAAATCGATTCACCTCGCGTACTACTCATTCCTCTCGGGTTGGTAAATTTTCCTGCACCTTCTGGAGACTATCACCTCGTACAGGGATGACAGAGGCGAGGCAGTTATTGAAATGGAAATAAACTGTTGTTCTACTATTATTATTTATAGGTTTAGATAATTAACCGGAGAATATCAGCTTATGTTCAATAATGCCAATAAGAAAATACTGGATCATTTGTTTAGTTATATCAGAGAAAAATTAAACAACGATCAAGCAGGCGTTCTTGTTGAATTTTCTCAACAGTATTATGCATCTGTTGTTTTTGAGGATTTTGAAAAAATTACGGTAGAGGATTTATTCGGCTCCGTTTTATCGCATTGGAATTTTGCATTGGAGTTTAACTCGGCGCATAAAATTCAAGTTTACAATCCGTCGCTGGAAGAGGATGGCTGGCAGTCGAGGCATACCATAGTAGATATTGTGGTGAAAGATATGCCCTTTTTGTTGCAGTCAGTTTGTATGGAAGTTAATCGACAGGGTTTGACTAATCATTTAGTGATTCATCCTGTTTGTGCAATCAAAAGAAATAATAAAGGAGAATTTCTTTCATTTGCAGAAAATTCGGAAAAAAATAGTGTGAATGAATGTTTGGTGCACCTGGAAATAGATAGGCAAACTGATGCGGAGTTTATGGCGCAACTGAAAAATTGTTTAAATACTGTATTAGTCCATGTCAAGGCGGTAACAGAGGACTGGTCCTCTTGTTTGGCGCAAATGCAAACAGTCATTGATGCGTTAAAAAAGGCAAGCAACGTTAAAGAAAAAATCACTGATAGTCTGGATTTTCTACAGTGGTTACATGATGATCATTTTGTTTTTCTTGCTTATAGAGAATATGAAATAGTCCGGAATAAGAATGGGATAGGCTCAAAAGCCATAACTGGGAGTGGACTGGGTATATTAAGGGATTCAATTAGTATGATACCTGAGAAAAGTATCATACCCATGACTGAAGATGCCTACAAGGTAATGAATACTTTACAGCCTATAATGATTACTAAGGCTACTTCAAAGTCTACGGTTCATCGGCCTGTTTTTATGGATTATATTGGCGTGAAACAGTATAACGTTCAGGGTGAGTTGGTGGGTGAAAAACGTTTTTTAGGATTATATAGTTCCACGGCGTATTCAGGGGAATTAAAGGAAATTCCAATGGTCGCATCCAAAATCCAACGATTGCAAGAAAAGTTTGCGTTTAAGAGTCAATCACATAGAGCTAGAGCCTTGTTATTTACTTTACAGTCTTTACCTAGAGATGAGATGTTTCAGGCAGATTTTTCGTCATTGCTTGCAGTCACATCAGGTATGTTACACCTGCAACAGAGACAAAGGGTTAGAGTTTTTATTCGACATGATATCTACGGGCATTTTGCATCTATTCTTATTTTTGTCCCCAGAGAGCGTTACTACACAGAAACACGGATGAAAATCCAGGCTATTTTACTGGATGTGTTTAATGCGAAGGACATAGAATTTAGTGTGCAGCTTTCGGAATCGATTCTAGCCAGAGTTCACTTTACGATCCATTGTGTAGCAGGCAGTCGTGTTGATTTTGATGCCAGAGATATTGAAGCGCAAATTATTCAGGTGCTGGCTGATTGGGGTGATGAACTCAAGGGTGCATTACATAATATGCATGGCGAAGCTAAAGGCAATCAGTTATTTGACTATTATCATGAGGGGTTTTCGGCAGCTTATAGAGAAGATGTCAGTAGTAGAACAGCTGTGCTGGATTTAGAAAAGTTTGAGTATCTATTAACCTCTGATTCGCAAGTAGAGAGTTTATTGTATTGCCCATTAACCGCTACTGCAAATAAAACTTTACGTTTTAAGTTATTCAGCAAAGGACAGGCTTTGTTATCAAAAAGTTTACCCATGCTGGAAAATATGGGGGTTAAGGTCTGTGATGAAAGGCCTTATGAAATTTTAAGAAAAGAGTGTACAGATAGTTTCTGGGTGCATGATTTTGGTTTGATACTGGACTTGGATTTTAGCTCATTGGATATAAAGAGTTTAAAACCGCGTTTTGAAGGGGCTTATGAACAATGCTGGTTTGGAAAAATTGAAAATGATGGGTTTAATCAATTAGTACTTAGAGCAGGTATCAACTGGCAAGAAGTCAATATATTTAGGGCCTATTATTATTATTTAAGACAAATAGGTATCACTTTTAGCCAACTTTATGTGGTAAAAACCTTAGCGAATAACGCTTCGGTAGTCTGTTTATTAATCCAGTATTTCTCAAAACGCTTTGACCCTGCGAGGCAGCAACAGGGAAAAAATCTTGAAATATTAAATAAATCCATCGAACAGGCGATTGGACAAGTAAAATCATTGGATGAAGATAAAATTCTTAGGCGCTATCTGAATTTAATGCAAGCGGCAGTAAGAACAAACTACTATACACAGCCTGTTGATGAACAAGGAATCCCTTATTTTGCAACAAAATTTGATTCGCGCAAAATTACAGAACTACCTTCTCCTATCCCTTATTTTGAAGTTTTTGTTTATTCGCCACGGGTTGAAGCGATTCATTTGAGAGGTGGTGCAGTAGCACGAGGCGGCTTGCGTTGGTCAGACCGACGAGAAGATTTTAGAACGGAAGTGCTAGGACTGATGAAAGCACAAATGACTAAAAATGCCGTCATTGTACCTACTGGCGCGAAAGGGGGGTTTGTCGTCAAAAGGCGGCTGGACCTAAAAACCCCGGAAGAAAAGTCAAAAGAAGTCATTAGGTGCTATCAAATTTTTATTCGTGGTCTATTGGATATAACGGATAATCGAGTAGCAGAGCAAGTAGTTAAGCCGCAAAATTGTATTTGTTATGACGATAACGATTCTTATCTTGTGGTCGCGGCTGATAAAGGTACTGCCAGTTTTTCTGACTATGCTAATGCACTCTCTGTGCAATATGGCTTTTGGTTAGGTGATGCTTTTGCTTCTGGTGGTTCAGTAGGCTATGACCATAAAAAAATGGGTATTACGGCTCGCGGTGCCTGGGAATCGGTAAAGCATCATTTTAATCGTATGGCGATTAATTATCTTGAGCAGCCTTTTACTGTTATAGGTATTGGTGGAATGATGGGAGATGTTTTTGGTAATGGCATGTTATTGTCAAAGCAAATTAAATTACTGGGCGCCTTTGATCATGAATTTATCTTTCTGGACCCAGACCCTGATCCCGAGCAAAGTTATAAGGAACGAAAACGTTTATTTAACTTAACTAAATGTAGATGGTCTGATTATGATGAAACGCTTCTGTCTAAAGGGGGAGGGGTTTATCCCCGTTCACTAAAATCAATTACGTTAAGTCCACAGATAAAACAGAGATTAGAACTGGATTGTGATCAGTTAAGTCCTCATGAGTTGATCAAAGCATTACTCTGTGCCCCTGTGGATTTGCTATGGAATGGTGGAATAGGGACCTATGTTAAGGCAAGTGAAGAACAAAACCTGAATGTGGGCGACAAAGCCAATGACGCGGTAAGAATTAATGGCTGTCAATTAAGGAGCAAATTAGTCGGAGAAGGGGGGAATCTAGGGTTTACCCAGGCAGGTAGAATTGAATATGCTTTGCATGCAGGTAATATTAATACCGACTCTATTGATAATTCAGCTGGTGTAGATTGTTCTGATCATGAAGTTAACATCAAAATTGTGCTTAACTCTTTAGTGAAACAGGGTGATTTGACTGATAAACAGCGTGATAAGTTATTGGAATCAATGACTGCACAAGTAGGAGAATTGGTTTTAAAACATAATTACGAACAAAACCGGGCGATTACCCTGATTGAAAAAACATTCGCTAAGGAATTAAAAGATGTGCAATGGCTGATAGACTGCCTAGAAAAAAAAGGTAATCTGGATAGGCAGCTGGAAGGTATTGCTGATAATGAAGTCTTGCATGAAAGAGGACTTAAAAATGAAGGATTGACTCGTCCAGAAGTTTCAGTTTTATTGGCATATAGTAAGCAATTATTAAAGCAACAATTATTGCTTGAAATACACGGTTTGGAAGTGGATTTATTTCAACAGGAGCTGAAAAACTATTTTCCTCCGCAATTACAGGAGCAGTTTCCTGAGGAAATAAAAAAACACTGTTTAGCTGAAGAAATAGTGGCCAATGGTTTGGTGAATAGTTTTGTTAACCGGATGGGGATGATATTTGCCTTGAAACTGATGGAAGAAACAGGCTGTTCCATTGCTGCTGTTTTTAATGTTTACAAACAAGTACGTGATATTTTTGTTCTTGAGGAGCTATTGCAGGATATTGAGTCTCAAGGTCAGCAGTTGGGTGCTAATGAGCATGAATTATTACAAAGACAAATCAGAGCGACGATTGAAAGGTCGATGCATTGGTTTTTAAGTGCGGATAAGACAGGGGCTGGTCAGTGTTCAGAGCAATTGGATAGTCAACACTATATTAAAGGGATTGCCGAATTGAAAGCTCATTTGGGGGCTTTTATTCCTGAGACAGGCAATCAACGGATTGATGAGGAAGTTGAAAAATATACTCAACTAGGTATTCCTGCAGATTTAGCGAATAATGTGGTAACACTAAATGTTTTGTATCTTTGTCTGGATGTCATTTGGCTACAAAAGCAAAGCGGTTTCTTGTTAAAAGAATGCGCGCAGATTTTCTTTGCATTAATGGTCGCACTGGATTTGTTATGGTTACGTGAAAAAATTGCGGGATTACCAGAAAAAACAGTTTGGGAGTCTCTGGCAAAAAAGACGGCTCAGGAAGAGTTTATCTCGGTTTCCTGTTGTATCGCATACCCGATAAAATAGCACAATGGTTTGCAACCTTTGATAAGCCTGTTAGCAGATATAGCAAGCTGCTAACACTGGTGAGGTCAGATGAGAGTATTGAATTAGAGAAAATCACGGTTTTGTTGAAAGAACTGAGGGCAATATCACTGTGAGCTTCTTTGGTGGCGTATAATAAAAGTATTCTGAAAATTTTGATGGTTGGTTCTTGCTAGCGTTTCTACGCAAAACTGAGGACTTTCATTCATCAAACTAATATTGTCAAATACGCGATCAAATCAGTATGTTTATTTATTCTCTAGTCATTCTCTTTACCCATATACAGATGGGATCTCCGATAGAATTATTATCAATCGTATTGTTTTTAATGGTTGTACTTTACATATCCACCCCTTTTTACCCTGCAGCTTATGCGGAAGGAG
>LWDU01037903.1_pt1 | contig 10807 bp, 8 predicted proteins | sample 727161 | NCBI WGS metagenome assembly LWDU01 (sample SAMN04566230, study PRJNA314399) | hydrothermal vent metagenome | isolation source: deep sea hydrothermal plume seawater | place: Mexico: Gulf of California, Guaymas Basin | collected 2004-07-11 | reverse complement strand
TCCCTCGCCTCGCGCCATGCGTAACGGCGCTCTCCGCGCCGCTATCTTTCCGTCCCGTTCACGTCTTGCTATGCTCACGCGCGAAGTCACGGTCCGCAATCGTGCGGGCGTCCACACCCGCCCGGCGTCCATGATCGTCCGCGAGGCGGCCCGCTTCGCCTCGGACTTCTACATCAAGAAGGACGGCTACGAGATCAACGGGAAGAGCATCATCGGCGTGATGACGCTCGCCGCCGAACAGGGCGCGACGCTAGAGCTCCTCTTCGACGGCCCCGACGAAACGGAGGCCGCGGACGCGCTGGAGGCGCTCTTCGAGCGTGGTTTCGGAGAGCCCGTCTAGGTCCACCGCCAGCCGCTGGCGGCACCCCTGGCGCTTCACTCAGTCTCCGTCCCGTCCGGTCCCCGGTGGGGAGGTCGTGGTGGACGGGATCGGCGTCTCGCCCGGCGTGGCGGTGGGGCCTGCGTACGTGTACGCGGGCGGGGCGTACCAGGCCGAGCGCGACCATCTGGATCCAGACGACACCGAGGCGGAGGTCGAACGCTTCGAGCGCGCCATCGCGCGGAGCGAGCGCGAGCTGAAGAAGGTCACGCTCGTCGCGCGGCAGAAGCTCGGCGATTCCAGCGCCGGCATCTTCGACGCGCAGACCCTCATCCTCCGCGACCGCCAGTTCTACGACGCCGTCCTCCGGTTCATCCGCGAGCGGCACATGGGCGCGGGGTGGGCCGTGCAGGAAGTCCTGGACGAGCACCGCCGCCGCTTGGAGGCGAGCGACAGCCCCCACCTCCGGGAGCGCGCCGCGGATTTCGTGGACGTGCAGAACCGCGTGCTCCGCAACCTCCAGCAGGGCCGCGCTTTTTCTCGGATCGACGAGAACCGGGTCGTGGTCGCGCGGAACTTGACGGCGGCGGACGTGCTCTTGTTCAGCCGTCGCGGCGTCCTGGGGGTTGTCCTGGACTTCGGGGGGCCGACGAGCCACGTCTCCATCATGGCGCGCGCGCTCGGCGTGCCGACGGCCGTTAGCCTCCACGGGATCGCCGACACGATCAAGCCCGGCGACGAGATCATCGTCGATGGGTTCTCCGGCCGTGTGATCGTCCACCCGTCGGAGGAGACGCGCGCCACGTACGAGGACCGGCGGTCTCGCTTCGCGGGACTGGAGGAGAGCCGGTCGGAGATCGTCGCGGAGCCATCCGAGACCGCCGACGGACACCCCGTGCAGCTCCAGGCGAACGTGGAGTTCCCGGACGAATTCCCGCTCCTCCACGAGTACGGTGCGGCGGGCGTCGGGCTCTTCCGCACGGAGATGCTGTTCCTCACCGAGGGGCGAGCGCTGGACGAAGAGCAGCAGTTCGAAGTGTACCGCGAGGCGATCCGGGCGGCGGCGCCTTACCCGGTCACCTTCCGCCTCCTCGATCTCGGCGGGGACAAGGTGCTGCCGATGGCGCGACGGGAGGCGAACCCCTTCCTTGGCTGGCGGGGGATCCGGATCCTGCTGGACAAGCCTGAGCTCATGCGGCCGCAGGTCCGCGCGATCGTCCGCGCTGCGGCCTTCGGGGCCGGTGACTCACCTGCACGGCTCCTGCTGCCGATGGTCTCGTCGGTTGATGAGGTCCGCCTCGCGCGCCGCATCATCCGCGAGGTGTGCGACGAACTCGAGGCCGAAGGGCTGGAGGACTGCAAGCAGATCCCCGTCGGCATTATGGTGGAGGTCCCGGCCGTCGCGCTGATGGCGGAGCGGTTCGCGCGCATCGCGGACTTCTTCTCCATCGGGACCAACGACTTGACCCAGTTCACGCTCGCCGTGGACCGGGGCAACGATCTGGTCGCCAGCCGCTATCGGGAGCTCCACCCCGCGGCCCTTGGGCTCGTGGCCAGGACGGTGGAGGCGGCGCACGCGCACGGGATCACCGTGAGCCTGTGCGGCGAGATGGCCGCGGACCCCCGGATCACGCCGTTGCTCGTAGGGCTGGGCGTGGACGTGCTCTCCGCCTCGCCCGCGTACCTCTCACTCGTGAAGCGCGTGCTGCGGATGCTCACGATGGACGAGGCGCGCGACCTCGCGCTCCGCGCGCTCCGCCAGCCGGACTCCGACGCGGTGAGCCGGCTGCTGGACCACTGGCTCGTCTGCCACAACGAGGATCTCGCCGCTCTGCTCGCGCCGGAGGGGCGCGTCTTGCGGTAGCGACGGCCGCCGGCTGGCGGTCGTGGGGGGGCGAGGGAAACCGTGTCACGGAAACGGGCGGAGGGCGATCTTCCGGCTCTGACCTCCCCGTTGCCCATGCCCCGATCCCTCTACGACACGGACCTCGACCCCCAGGACATGCGCGGCGCGATCGCCGCCTTCCCCGATCACCTCGCCGACGGTTGGGGCCGCGGCGCGGACGGAGTGGGAGTCGACGATGATGTGACCGGCATCGTGATCTGCGGGATGGGGGGCTCCGCGATCGGCGGCGATCTGGTTCGGGCGCTGTCCGCGGAGGACTCGCGCGTGCCCGTTCTCGTAAACCGGTCCTACGGCGTCCCCGGCTGGGTGGGAGCGTCCACGCTCGTGATCGGCTCGTCGTACTCGGGCGGGACCGAGGAGACGCTCAGCGCCTTCGAGGCGGCCCGCCAGCGCGGCGCCCGGCTGGCGGCGGTTGCAGGAGAAAGCGGACGGACACCCCGTCATCACGATCCCTGGGGGGATGCAGCCCCGTGCGGCGCTGGGGTACTCCCTCGGGGTGCTCCTCCGTGTCTTCCGGGATTCGGGGCTCCTGGATCTCTCGGATGACGCATTTCTGACCGCGCTCGGCCACGCCAAGCAGCGTGCCGACGCGTACAGCGAGGATGACCGGACCAACCTCGCGAGGGAAATCTCCGGCGCGCTCGAGGGCACGCTGCCGGTCGTCTACACCGGCCCGGGGCTAATGGAGCCCGTCGGGATGCGCTGGCGGACGCAGATCCACGAGAACGCGAAGCATCCCGCCGTGGGCAACGTGTTCCCCGAGCTGGACCACAACGAGATCATGGGGTACGAGGCCGGCCCCGCGGACGTGCTCGGGCGGATGGAGGTCCTCGCGCTGAAAGACACGGACGACCACCCGCAGACGGGCCGTCGTTTCGATATCACGCGCGAACTCGTCGCGCGGACGGTCTCCGGCTGGCGCTCCGTGGCGAGCGAGGGGGAATCCCGGTTGGACCGGATGCTCTCGCTCATCCAACTCGGCGACTGGGTCAGCTTCTGGCTCGCGATGCGCAAGGGCGTGGACCCGACGCCCGTCGAGACGATCCAGAACCTGAAGGGCGCCCTCGCAGGCTAGCGACGGCTGGGCGTCGCGAGACGACCACCCGCCCAGGGCTGCAGCCGTTCGCGGAGTGCCGCTTGCGCGCGGGACGGGCGCCCCCTATCGTCGTCTCGGATCCCTCTGCGCACATGCCTGCGACCGCCCCCCGGCCCGGCTCACGGGCCGGGCTCGTCTCCGCCCTCCGCTCCGTCGCCCTCGCCGCGCTGGCGGTGGGCGTCGTCGCGGCGTCGGCGCTTTCCGCCAGCGCGCAGGGGTTCGGTCGCAACAAGATCCAGTACGACGACTTCGACTGGCACGTCCTGGAGACGGAGCACTTCGACGTCTACTTCTACCCGGAGGAGCGCGAGCTGGCGGAGATCGGCGCGCAGGCCGCCGAGGAGGCGTACGAGGACCTGGAGCACCGGTTCAACTTCTCGTTCAACCACCGCGTCCCGCTCCTCTTCTACGCCTCCAACCTGCACTTCAAGCAGACCAACACCACGCCCGGCTTCATCCCGGACGGCGTGGGCGGGTTCTTCGAGTTCTTGAAGGGGCGCGTCGTCATCCCCGCGGATGGCAACGTGCAGCGCTTCCGCCGCGTGGTGAAGCACGAGCTGGTCCACGTCTTCACCTTCAACAAGCTGGCGCGCATCCTCCGGGACCACCGCCGGCCCGTGGACCGTCTGGTGCCCCTGTGGTTCACGGAAGGGCTCGCGGAGTACTGGAGCGGGGAGCCGGATCACCAGCACGAGATGATCCTGCGCGACGCGGTCGCCTCCAACTTCTTCGTCCCGCTGGACGACATGGACCGCATCGCGGGCTCGTACGTGATGTACAAGGAGGGCGAGGCCTTCTGCCGGTTCGTCGCGGAGACGTACGGAGAGGAGCGGATCCTGGACCTCCTGGAGAACGCCTGGCGCGACCCCGACTTCGCCAAGGTCATCGCGTTCGTGCTCGGCGAGGACCTCCACGTCGTCTCCGACCGGTGGTGGGACTGGGTCCGCGAGCAGTACCTCCCGAAGCTGGAGGACGCGGACCTGCCGTCGTTGACATCGGCCCCGGTGGCAGCGCGGGGCGCGCACTTCAAGCCGGTCGTCCACCGGTTCCCAGATGGGCGGCAGGAGGTGCTCACGGTGGCCAACCGGGGCGGCTACTCCGAGGTGCTGGCGACACCCGTGGACGCGGCGTTACGGCCTACGGGCGATCCCGAGGTGATCGTCCGTGCGGGGCGGAGCCTGGACTACGAAGCCTTCCACCTGATGGAGAGCCGGATGGATGTCTCGGACGATGGGCTCCTGGCGTTCGTGACGAAGCGGGGCGAGCGCGACGTGATCCACCTCCACGACCTCCGCGCGCGAGAGCGCGTGGACATGCTCGGGTTCGACGAACTCGTTGGGATCTACTCGCCCACGCTGTCTCCGGACGGGCAACTCGTCGCCTTCACTGGGATCAGCCGCGGTGGCCTCGCGGACCTCTACCTCTATGACCGGGCGGGCGGCCCCAGCGGCGCCGGCGCGCTCCGCCAGCTCACGGCCGATGCCTACGACGACCGTGACGCGGATTTCTCCCCGGACGGCCGCCGCCTCGCGTTCTCGTCGGACCGGACGGCCTTCGCCGGGCCGGGCACCCCCCACTTCAACCTCTTCGAGTACGACCTCAACACTGACCGGATCGACTACCTCACCGCCGGTCCGCACGTGGACCTCGCGCCCCGCTACAGCCCAGACGGCGACCGGCTGGCGTTCATCAGCGCCCGCCGCGAGGAAGACGGCAAGTTCAGCGCGATGAACCTCTGGCTCGCCGATCTCGTGCCGGCTCCCGAGCGTGCGCCTGTCACGTTGCCCGCAGAGCCCACCCCGGGCGGAGCGGAGGGGCCGCCGCCGCAGACCCGCGTACACCAGCTCACCGACTTCACCGCTGCGGCCTACGACCCGACCTGGGCGAACGACTCCACGCTCGTCTTCGCGACCTTCGAAGACTTCCGGTTCACCGTCCGAAGCATCGGGCTGGATTCCCTCGCCGCCGCCCCCCGCCAGTCGCTGGCGGTCGCCGCGCCCGAGGGCGAGGAGGCGTGGGTGTACCCCCGCTACCAGACGCCTGAGGACGCTGAGCCCGCGCGTCCGTACCGCCGGCGGTATTCGCTGGATGTGGCGGCCGGTTCGTTCGCGACCGCCACGACCGGCGACTACAACGCGGGAGGCGCCGTGATCGCGTTCTCGGACCTCCTGGGCGACGATCGGCTGCTCGTCTCTGCGTACAGCGCCAGCCCGCAGGGGCGGTCGTTCGTGGACGGGCTCAACGCATCGGTGACGCGCATCCACGTCGGCCGCCGCGCCAACGTGGGGTACGGGCTGTTCCGCCGCGCTGGCCCGCTCTACGACCGCGGCGACCCCGATGGCGAGGAGTTCCTGCCCACGTACCAGCAGATTCACGGCGGGCTCGGCCTCGTGAGTTACCCGCTCTCCACGTTCCGCCGCATCGACCTATCGACGTCGCTCGGGTACAGCGCGAAGGAGATCTTCGAGCCGGACCAGTTCGGGGCGTACGACACCCTCCGGACGCTCACGTTCTCCAACGCCCTCAGCTTCTCCCATGACAATGCCCTCTATGGGATGTTCGGCCCGGTGGACGGGTGGAGGGCATCCTGCTTCAGTCCGCGCTGAGCTACTACACCGTGAGCGCGGACGTCCGGCACTACGCGCGGCTATCGCGCGACGTCACATTCGCATCTTGGGGACTCGCGCGGGCGAACGTGGGGCGCCGGGCGCGATACACGTTGCTCGGAGGGGCGTGGTCGGCGCGAGGCTTCCCGTTGCTCCGCGTCCGGGCGGAGCGGATGCTCTTTACCTCGCAAGAGCTGCGCTTCCCCCTCGTCAAAGCGCCGTATCTGATGTCCCCCGCGCTGGGGACGCTCGGCGTCGCCGGGCTGAACGGCGCGCTCTTCGCGGATGCCGCGTACGGGTGGAACGGTGACGGAACCGGGCCGGACCTCTACAACCTCAACGGCCAGGACATCGGGCGGGCGTTCGGGTCGTTAGGGGCTGGGGCTCGGCTGAACCTGTTCGGCGCGTTCGTCCTCCGGTACGACATCGGCTACCGGTTCTGGGACGGGTTCCACTGGGAGGAGCGCGAGCCGTTCACGCAGTTCTTCTTCGGGTGGGACTTCTGATGCGTCGTCTCTCGTCATCGAGCGTCGTTCTCTTCGCGCTGGCGGTGCTCTCCGCCTGCTCCACGCTCTCCGTGGAGAGCGCCTTCTCGAGTGCCGCGCGGGAGGCGGAGGCCCCGGCCCCGCCGTTGGAGCAGGTCTGGCGCGTGAACGCAGACGCCGGGTTTGGAGCCGCCGCGCCGGCGGTATTCACGGACGGGCGCGTGCTCGTGGGCACGCGGGACGGAGGCGTGCTCGTCATCGACGGCCGGACCGGCGAAACCGTGGGGAAGGGTGACGTAGGGGACGCGATCGATGGACGCTTAGAGGCGATGGGGCCGCTCGTGTTCGTGCCTGTGACGAAGGGCCGTGAGGGCCTCGTGGCCTTCGACGCCGTTCGATCTGCGAAGCGGTGGGGCGTCCGCGGCACCGAGCACGTGGGTGGCGCGAAGCTGTCGGGCGGTGTGCTCGTGGCGGCGGCGCACGATGGGACGGTCCGGGGCATCGAGCCGCAGACGGGCCGCGAACTCTGGGCCGAGCGGATGGGGGAGACCGCCCAGGTCCACGCCAGCGTGGTCCTCGCCGGCGACCTCGCCATCGTGGCCGACACCGATGGGTGGGTCCGCGCGTTCGATCCCCAAACGGGGGCCGTCCGCTGGGACGCTCATGTCGGCGCCCCGGTCTACCGGACGCCCGCCGCCAGCGGGGCGCTCGCCGTCTTCCCGACGACCCGCGGCGCGCTCGTGGCGCTGGATGCCACGACCGGCGCCGAGCGCTGGCGGGTGGAGTCGGCGGCAGGAGTCCGATGGGCCACGCCCGCACTGGGAGGTGGCCGGGTCTTCGCCGGAGGCACCGACGGACGTCTCCTTGCCATCGACGCCGGGACTGGCGAGGTGCGTTGGGCGCGCCCGTTCGACGGCGTGATCGCCGCTGCGCCTCTGTCGGCGGGCGGCCTCGTGTACGTTGGCACGTACCGGAACGAACTCGTCGCGCTGGACGCCGAGACGGGCGCGGAGCAGTGGCGCCACGAACTCCCTGGCCGGGTTCGCTCCGGCCTCGTCGGGGCGGGGGGGACGCTGGTGGTGCTCGCCGAGCCTCGCTACATCTACGGTTTCCGACCCACAGCCTCTGCATCCCGATGACTCGCTGGGCCCCACTCGTTCTGGCGCTCCTTCTTTGTGCTCCAGCCGTCGCGCAGACCGCGTCGCTCACGGTCGAGTCCGCGGACCGCGAGGCTCGCGTGCTTGCGAACGGCGTGATCCTGGGGACGGTTGCCGACGGGCCGTTCGAACTCGCCGCAGGGGACTACACGCTGGTACTGCTCGACGCGGGCGGAGCGTGGGATGCGCGCCGTGCGACCACCGAGATCCGGCTAGAAGAAGGAGTCCAGCGAAGAGTCCCGATGGCGCTGCCGGTCCGTACCCGCATCGAATCGCTTCCGCTGCACGCGGAGGTGGTGTGGGAGCGCGACGGAAGGCCAGATGAGGTGCTCGGGCAGACCCCGCTCATCGTGGACCAACCGGAGGGCATGACTGGCACCCTCGTGGCCCGATTGGACGGACACCCGGCCGCGCGAGTGCCGGCGCCAGCCGGCGGCGGCCGCGTGACCCTCGTCCTCCGCCCCGAAGGCCTCGCGGCAGACGCCCCGCTGTCCCACTCGCTCCCGACCCATCGGAGCAACACCCGGCGGCGGGTGTTAGACCTCGGGCTCGGCGCGCTGGCGGTGGCCGCGGGCGCCGTCGCGGTGCACTACAAGTTCAAAGCGGACGGAGTTGACGACGCATACCGGACGCTGGGCAGTCCGCTCCTGGGACTGGACACCGCGCGAAAGGACGCGCTTCACTACGACACGCTGTCCGGCATCGCGCTCGGGGTGTCCTCGGCCAGCCTCGGCGTCCTCGCGGTCCGGTTCGCCATCCGGTAGCAGGAGGCGTGCGGGACCCCGGCGTGACGGGAGGGCGTCAGCGTCCGGCCGTACCTTCCGACCCCGACCGACGACCTCATGCTGAAGGAAACTCTCGCCCGCGATCTCAAAGACGCCATGCGCGCCCGAGACACGGTTCGCCTCGGCGCGATCCGTATGCTCCAGTCCGCGATCACGCAAGAGGAGAAGAAGGGGGGCGCCGCGTTGAGTCCGGACGACCTCGTGCAAGCAGCGCCGCGACTCCATCCGCCAGTTCACCGAGGCCGGCCGCGACGACCTCGCGGAGAAGGAGGCCGCGGAACTCCAGTGGGTCGAGATGTACCTGCCCAAGCAGGCCACCGACGAGGACATCCATCGGACCGTCCATGAGATCGTGCAACGGACCGGCGCGACGAGCATGAAGGACATGGGACGTGTCATGGGTGAGGCGATGAGCGCGCTGAAGGGCGTGGCGCGGGGGGACCGCGTCAAGGCCGTCGTGGAGGCTCTCCTGAAAGCGGGCGCGTGACGACGCTGGACTGGGTGCTGGCGGCCGGTCTCGGGATCGGGATGTGGCGGGGGCTCCGGACCGGAGCACTCGCGCAGGCGGTGGGCACCGTCGGGTGGCTCCTGGGGTTCGTCGTCGCGACGGCCATCATGCGGCCGCTCGGTGAGATGGCCGCGACTGCGCTCGGAGTGAGTCCGCGGACCGCCCCGGTCCTGGGCTTCGTGGTGGCGTTCGGCGCCGTCGTCGCCGGGCTGGCGGCGGCCGCCCACGTGCTCCGGCGGGGGCTGCAGGCCGTCAAGCTGGGCGGCGTGGACCGGCTGGCGGGAGCGGGCGTCGGCGCGGTGCGCTCGGCGTTCGGGCTCAGCGTGCTGCTCCTCGTGACCGGCTTTTCCCCGATCCCGGGATCGGGCCCGATCCTGATCTCCGAGGAGACGCGCGAGGCCTCGGTCCTGGACGATCCCATCGAGCCCGTGGCCCCGTGGGCGTGGGACCTCGCGCGGGGCCTCACGCCCGGCATCCAGGAGGCCGTCGCCGACCGGTTCAACACGTGGCGCGAGTCCCGCGACGAACGCCTGGACGAACCCGGCTCCGAGGTCTGAGCGAGCGCCTCGCGCCGTTTCTGTGTCCGTTGGCGCGATTCCCACCGCCCCCACTCCGTACCCGATGACGCCCGTCCGGCTCCGTCTCAAGAACTTCCTCAGCTACGGCGAAGCTGCGCCCGAACTCGACTTCAAGGGGCTGCACGTCGCGTGCCTGTCCGGAGGGAACGGGCAGGGGAAAAGCGCCCTCCTGGACGCGATCACCTGGGCGCTGTGGGGCGAGGCCCGCAAGTCCGCCGACAGCCGCAAACCGGACGACGACCTGCTCCGCATCGGGGCGCGGCAGATGGAGGTCGAGCTCACGTTCGACCTCGGGGAACAGCGCTACCGCGTGCGGCGGAGCTACACGAAGACCGCCAGCGGGAAGTCCTCCAAGCCAGGGCTGGAGGTGCAGGCGCAGGTCCCGGGCACGGACGACTGGCGGCCGCTGACGGCGCCGAGCATCCGGGAAACGCAGGCGGTGCTGGACGAGCACCTCGGCGTGGACTACGAGACGTTCGTCAACTCCACGTTCCTGCTCCAGGGCCGCTCGGACGAGTTCACGCGCAAGAAGCCGACGGAGCGCAAGCAGATCCTCTCGCGCATCCTCAACCTCGGGCGGTACGACCGGCTCCACGAACGCGCCTCGCGACGCTACTCCACCGTCCGCGAAGAGGTCAAGCGCCTGGAGGCCGAAGCGTCTCGCTTGAGCGCGGCGCTGGAAGACGTCGCGACGTGGGAGGCGGATGCCGAGGCAACGGCCCGGCGGGTCGAAGAGCGGCGGGCGGCGCTGGACGCTGCGCGGCAGCACGAGGCGGAGGCGCGTGCGCAGGAAGAGGCGTTCGAGCGCCACGAGCGAGAGATCGCGGCCTCGCGCGACGCGCTGGCGGTGCTCGTCCGACGCATCGAACGGATGGAGGCCGACGAGCGGGGGCTGCGGGAGCGGCTGGCCGAGGCCGAAGCGCTCACGGGCCGGGCGGAGGCCATCACGCGGGACCACGAACGCTTCGAGACGCTACGGGCCGAGCGAGCGGCGCTCGACGAAAAGGCCACGCTCCACCACGCCATCCGCCAGCGTCTCCAAGACCTCCGGCACGAGCTAGACCGCGCCCGTCGGGATCTCGAATCCGAAGCCGAGCCCCTCGGTCGCCGCCTCGCGGACGACCGCCAGCGGCTGGCGGAGGATCGCGAACGGCTTGCCGAGACCGACCGGGTGGAGGCGGAATGGAACCGCGCGAAGGAAGCGGAGCGGGTGGCGGCTCGGTTCGCGGAGCAGAAGGCGGAGCGCGACCGGCTCCAGGCCCGCGCGGATCAACTGCAGAAGCGCCTCGACGGCCACCGCCAGCGGCTCGACGCCGAGCGGACCTCGCTGCGCTCGCGCATCCAGGACGTGCAGAAGTCGCTCGCCG
>LWDU01035057.1_pt2 | contig 10807 bp, 12 predicted proteins | sample 727161 | NCBI WGS metagenome assembly LWDU01 (sample SAMN04566230, study PRJNA314399) | hydrothermal vent metagenome | isolation source: deep sea hydrothermal plume seawater | place: Mexico: Gulf of California, Guaymas Basin | collected 2004-07-11 | reverse complement strand
TACGTCGATAGCCTACCCGGCGAGGTGAGGTTGTCGATGGCGGTTGATCTGGAACGCGGGAATCGGCTCGAATTGCCGTGGCTGTCTGGCGCTGTTCAGAGAATGGGGGAGGAACTCAATATTCCGACCCCCGCAAACCGCTTCATTTATACGGCGCTTAAACACCACATTATGGGCAGTAGATGAGAAGTGAGGGTCGTTAGATCGACGGTGCCCTCAATTAATTCACGGTCATTGATCTGGTGAACGTCAAAGCCCATCGGGTATCACTCGATGGGCTTTTTAGTGTCAATTTTCGCCTGGCATTATTTCTGTAACCCTCAAATGCGATGTGGCGGCAATTAGATGTTTGATATGGGGGCGGCGTATAGCCCTTTGCTGATGCGCTTTTTGAAACTCAAGGCGCAACGATGCCGTCCATATGCTGCGGCCTTTAACCAATGATTTCTGCTTGAGGGCGTTTAAACTTAATCAGAAATTGCGATTCCATTGGAGAAGGCACTTGGCCAGAAGTGGCACAAGTGCTTGATAAATTGGCGCGCCCAGAGAGACTCGAACTCCCGACCACCTGGTTCGAAGCCAGGTACTCTATCCAACTGAGCTATGGGCGCATAGGGCATAGTGTATACCTAGAAGTGTACCCGTCAGCCTTATGTCGCAAGATGGAGCGCATCGCATATCGTAAACTCTCATATGGGGGGATTGGCATCGCAACTCGGCAGATTCCAACCCACTCACACTGAGCGAATGGGTTACTTGTCAAAGAAAAGACCTTGCATTGAAAACCACAAGCTACCCCCAGCCGATCCGATACGGTAATCAGATAAGCGTCTACGGGCTCAACTGATGCCAGTTTCAGTGCAATGGCCGATTTTTCGAATTGACTCTTTGGGACAATGACCTCGCACGACCAGTTAGAGCAATCCTTAGAGGAGGTCCGCACCCTCGCTGCGATGGGGCGCTATGTCGGGGCATCGCTCGATATTAGTGATGTACTGAAGACCATCGCCCGATACAGTACCGCGCTCGCCGAGAGCGACGGCGCTGTCATTGTTGATATTCACGATGAGGTTGATGACTGCGAGATTCTGGCAGCGGATAAGGTATCGCCAGCGTTTTGTGCCGATATGGCACCGCTATTACCCCAGATTAACTCCTTTATTCGTTATTTTGGTCGTTGGTCAGTTTTTGATCGCACCGTGACCTCCGATGAGGCGCTTTTGACTGACGCGCGAGCGGCGTTAAGTCATAGCGCCAGTCAGCTAGAAGTCGCGCAGATTGAAGATTTCAGACCCTTGTGGGAATGCGCAACCCGGGACTTGATGCTTGAGGCGGGTTACCAATCGTTGCTGCGTGTGAACCTGGATGTCGATGAAGTAGTCCGGTGTCTGCTGGTTTTCAGACGACAACCGGGGGCGTTCGATGAGCGACATATCGATCTTGTTACGACACTGGCCAGCCAGTCGAAAGTTGCGCTCGACAACGCGCAGTTATTCTCTAACGTTCAGGAACAACGAAAGAGTCTGGAATCAACCAGGCAGCAACTTGAAGATGCCAATCAGCACAAGTCGGCTTTTCTGGCCAATATGTCCCACGAGTTAAGAACCCCGCTGAATGCCATCATCGGATTTTCTGAAGTGATGTTGGCGGGAATCACCGGAGAGATCAGCGAGAAGCAGGAAGAATACCTTAATGATATTCATGCATCGGGCAGTCATCTTCTGCGTTTGATCAATGACATTCTCGATTTTTCCAAGATCGAGGCAGGGCGTATGGACCTTGAGTTGGAATCGTTTGATCTGTCGACCGCAATAGACAATGCGACTGCGCTCATTAAAGAGCGCGCGATGCGCCATCAAATCACATTACTGCGTGATGATGATGATGCTATTGGTGAGATTGTTGCCGACGAGCTCAAAGTGAAGCAAATCCTGGTCAATTTATTGAACAACGCGGTGAAATTCACACCGGATGAAGGAAAAATCACAATTCAGTCTCGAAAGGTAGAGGGTGCCATAGAGATCGTCATCAAGGATTCCGGCATCGGTATAACGGTTGAGGATCAGAGCCGTATTTTCGAATCGTTTCGACAGGCAAAAGAAGATGCCGCGGGCCTTCGAAAGCAGGAAGGTACGGGTTTGGGGCTGTCGCTGTCCAAGCGCATGGTCGAACTGCACGGTGGAACCATGTGGGTTGAAAGCGAGGTTGGGGTTGGCAGTAATTTCTTTTTCACGCTACCCGCATCCCGCGATACGTGGCAATCTTTGCTGGCAGAGATGGAGGAGTAAGCGGTGAGCGGTAAGCGCATTCTCGTGGTGGAGGACAACGAACGGAACATGAAATTTGTCCGCGACGTGCTGCAGTTCAAAGGTTACCAAGTGGTGGAGGCAGTGACGGGGGAAGAGGGTGTCCGATTGGCATCTGAAGTCGATCCGGACCTGATACTGATGGATATCCAATTGCCTGGTATGAATGGATTTGAGGCATTTGAGCAAATCAGGAATGGCGAATCGACACGACACATACCCATCATTGCACTTACTGCGTCGGTGTCGGCGTCTGACCAAGACAGGATTCTAAAGGCCGGTTTTGATGGGTTTGAAGCAAAGCCAGTGGCGCTTCAGCGGTTAGTCGATGTGGTGGCCAACGGCCTTGTTATTTCCGATACTACTGAGCCGGTTGCCCGAGCGAAGGATGAAGCGCCGATCAAAGAGCATTCCGCACCATTGGTTACTGAGCAGCGTGCTGAGGTGAAAGAACCGCACGACTCGGTGCCCACCATCTTGGTGGTCGATGATACGCCGCAAAATGTAAAGCTTTTGGTGGAGATTCTCAAAGCGCAGAAATACAACGTGGTGACGGCTGATGGTGGGGCAGCAGGATTACAGGCGGTCGAGACCCATGCCCCGGATTTGATCCTGCTCGATATCATGATGCCGGATATTGACGGTTATGAGGTGTGCCGGCGCATTCGGGAAATGGAAACGCACCATTTAACACCGGTTGTTATGGTGACGGCACTCGATGGAAAAGACGAGAATCTGGTGCGGATGATTTTCTTAACAAGCCGATCGTTATTCCCGAACTGGTCGCCCGTGTTCGGTCGTTGCTTCGCATCAAGTCACTGCATGATCAAGTGCGGGTACAGGCGGTAGAACTGGAGACATTCAATCAACAGTTGGAGGACAAAGTTCAGGAGCAGTTGGCAAAGATCCAACGTATGGATGGATTAAAACGTTTTCTCCCACCCCAGGTGGCTGAGATTGCATTGACGGGGAATGAAGAAACGTTTCTCCAGCAACTTCAGCCGCACCGTCAACATATCGTGGTGGTGTTTCTCGACCTGATCGGATTTACCGCCTTCGCGTTGTCAGAAGAACCGGAAGATTTAATGCAAATGCTGGGGGAGTTCAATCGGGCGATGGGTGAACTGGTATGGCAATACGAGGGAACTTTAGATCGGTTTACTGGTGATGGGATGATGATCTTTTTTAACGACCCTATACCGGTGCCGGATGCTGAGCTGCGCGCGTTAAAAATGACGATCGCGATGCGTGATGCTTTTGAAGAACTTCGACAGCTGTGGAATCACCGCGGCTATGAATTGGGTTGCTGCTGGGGGGTAGCCAGCGGATACGCGACCATTGGAGTGATTGGCTTTGAGCAACGACTCGACTATACGGCTATGGGAACCGTGACCAATCTTGCGGCGCGTCTTTGCGACACCGGGGTGGACACCGAAATTCTGGTTACCAAACGGCTCATGGTGAAAGTGGAAAATCAGTTCGTGGTCGACGATCGTGGTGACATGGTCTTGAAAGGGAATCCACGGCCCACGGGGATAGTCAATTTGCTTGGTCTTCAGCCGTAGGGGCCGGCCGGAGGAACTGTGTTCGAGATTGTGATCGATCGACAGTGCTTGCCCTGTGTCGAGCGGCGTCGAGTCGGTTTCTTGCTATTGGTCAAAGACCCGTTGATCGGTAAACTGAGTACACCAGCCAGAGGTTTCTGCGCTTAATTCACTCGATGGTCATGACGACAGGCCAAACAACATGACTGAGCCATTACCGACTCCAACGACGGATGTAAGTCGTTGTGTTGCCGACCTTGAATCCCATGGGTATTGTTATCTTGATGCGGCACTGGGCGATGCCGCGCTCACTCGAGTGCAGCAACGTTTGACCGAACAGGCGCAGGCGGAGGAGCAGCAGGGGTTCGCCTACAAGGACGGCGGGCCAGGACAGAACTGGGGAGATTTTCGCAATCAACACGGCGCGCTTCGCCCGGCGGCATTTAGCGAGTCGGCTGGAGGTCGTAACCAGCGTCTTTGGATGCTGGTCAACAAAGGCCAGGTTTTTATTGAGCTTTTGCAACATGCCCGTATGCGCCAGATCATCGGCGCAGTGCTCGGTGAGGAATATCTCTTGTCGAGCCATATTGCCAATATCGCGCGCCCTGGCGGCGTCGCCATGCGATTGCACACCGACCAATGGTGGATGCCGCCACCGACGCGGGCGCATCGACGTCATCTACCGGCCGGTTCAGTCAAGCGGGAACGCTTTGACGTTGATGATGGCCTGGGTGCAGCGATCTCTCCGCCGGTGGTGGTGAATGTCTTGTGGATGCTGGATCACTTCTCAGAGGAGAACGGGGGCACACGGCTGGTGCCGGGCAGTCACCTGTTGGGTCGTCAACCGGAGGCGGACGCAGTATCTATTGCGGCGACGGCGGCTGCCGGCACGGCCCTGATGGTTGACGGGCGGACATGGCATGGTACCGGTGCCAATAGGGGCAGTAGCGAACGTCGTGCCATCCTGACAACGTTCTGCGCACCGCAGTTTCGACCACAGGAGAATTACACAGTCGGTACTCGACCTGAGGTGTTGAGCCAGGCGAGCGACGACCTTCGTGCGTTGTTGGGATTGAAAGTATGGAATGCCTACGGTCGAACCGGTCACCCGACCGCCGATTTTGTGACACCCGGTGCGGACTTAATTGGCGAACTGCGACCCACCTGAACGGGTACGATGCGTGATCGCAAGATAAGCCGGGGTCATTCAGTGGTTGACCGTTCTGATGGGGGGGTTCACGAGTTGTCCGGCCAGGTGGGTTCGTCTGCTGTTGGAGGCACCACACTTCGTGCGACAGATGCATCGAGCGATTCGAAGTCGAAGTAGTTGATCACCTCGTAGAGCTCGGCCCGTGTCAGCATATTGTCCAGCAAGGGTCGTGTTTCTCCTTCTTTTGCAATGGTCGCATAGAGCCTTTCCATAGCCCGTGCGGCGATGCGTAGTGACGATGCGGGCCAGATCACTAGTTTGCACCCCATTGCTTCGAGCTGCGTTGCTGTGTAGTAGGGCGTGCGGCCGAATTCTGTCATGTTCGCTATGAACGGGACACTGATCTCGCTGGTGAAGGTGCGAAACATGTGCTCATCCACGAGTGCGTCTGCAAAAGCAATATCCGCGCCGGCCTCGATGTAGCGATTCATGCGCACGATGGCCCCGTCGAGACCTTCCGACTGCACTGCATCGGTTCGCGCGATGATGCGAAGATCGCGTCGGGCGCGTTTTGCCGCGGTTACCTTGGCACACATCTCCTCAGTCGTGACCAGGCGCTTATCGTTCAGGTGGCCACATTTTTTGGGCAGAATTTGATCTTCCATCTGCATCGCGGCCGCTCCGGCGGCTTCGAGTTCGTGCACGGTACGCATGACATTCATGACTTCGCCATAACCTGTGTCCGCATCAACTACTAAAGGCAGGTGTGTCGCGCGATATAGGGCTCGCACATGAAAACACAATTCCTCGAGCGTGATGATGCCAAGGTCAGGTAAACCGAGACTGGCGGATACGGCCGCACCGGAGACGTAGAGACAACGGAACCCCGCTCGTTTTGCCATCAGGCCAGCGAGCGCGTTATGTGCACCAGGAATCTGGATGATGCCAGGGCTATCGATCAGTTGTTGAAGTCGCTGGCCAGGCGTTTCTTTCGGCCAGTGTTCAGATTCGAGCCAGGTCATTTTTTTCTCCAAAACATTCCAAAGCCGTTATTCTATGTCTGATTCACCGGCCCCTGCAGGGTGGGGATCTAAGGCAGATGATGGGTCATTAGGAGGCAGTATGCGCCAGCGGAAAATACCGGCCGTGTTCATGCGAGGCGGCACTAGTAAGGCAGTGATGTTTCATCGGCATCACCTGCCAGAGGATCAATCCTTGTGGCCACAGATTTTCGTGGCCGCGCTCGGTGCCGGGGATGCCACGGGCCGGCAGTTAGATGGTTTGGGTGGTGGTGTCTCGTCGTTGTCCAAGGTCTGCATTATTGGTCCTCCATCGCGGGCAGATGCCGATGTGGATTACACGTTTGTTCAGTTATCACCCAAAAGTGAACACATTGATTTCTCCTCAAGTTGCGGCAACATGACCGCAGCGGTTGGGCCATTTGCTGTTGACGAGGGATTGGTCGCCGCTGTCGGTGATCGAGTTGCAGTGCGTATTCACAACACCAATGCGGGACAGTTGATTATCTCGAGGTTTCCTCTTGATGAGGATCAGGCGGCGGTTGATGGTGAGTGGATGGTGCCTGGCGTATCGGGACAGGGCGCGCCGGTGCGACTGGAGTTTCAATACCCTGGTGGTGCAGCGACGGGGCGCTTGTTACCCACGGACGATTCGGTGAATGTTCTTGATGTGGTTGGGGTTGGTCCCCTCGAGGTATCGATGGTGGATGCGGGGAATCCTTGTGTTTTTATTGCGGCCGACGCGCTGGGACTGGTGGGGACTGAGATGCCCGATGTGTTGGATGGGCAGTTGGAATTACTCACTCAGTTAGAAGCCATACGTTGCAGTGCGAGTGTCGCCATGGGCATTAGCGACAGCATGGAGGCTGCTGCGAAAATTCCTGGTATTCCGAAGGTGGCGTTGGTGTCACCTGCTCAGAGTGCGGCGACTTTGTCCGGCGATCTGTTGGATGAAAGCGAGTGCGATATCACTTTACGCATGATTTCGGTGGGTCAGCCGCACCGAGCAATTCCGGTGACGGGCAGTATGTGTGCGGCCATTGCCGCACAGATCACGGACACGGTGGTCAATCGTCTTTGCCGACCGGCAGCAGCGCCCGATGACATTCGCATTGCACACCCATCAGGAGTGGCTCGGGTCGGTGCCACCGTAACTCAGCAAAAAGGAAAGTGGGTTGCTGACAATGCGGTTTTGTACCGCACCGCGCGGCGGTTGATGGATGGCCACGTGTACGTGTCCGCCGCAAGGACCCCCGGTCTGGCGGCTGATTGAAAGCGCTATCAATAACCCTCGGTCCAACCCCGTCGCTTGATAAACGGATGAATCGCGATGGTGTCACGGTCCCATACGCCAGACTGGTAGAAGGGATCGCCTTGATTGAACTGTGCGGCCTGTTCTTGATTTTGCACGTCAACCACCATCAGGCTGCCGATGGGCGTTTCACCGTCGGCTGCGGCGACGGGTCCTGCTAGGACGATACTGACTGGGGTGGTTCCGAGGTAGGTTCGGTGAGCCTCATAATGGTCCAGTCGAGTTTGGAGTCCATCGCTTCGATCGAGGCAGTAAATGGCGTAGAGCATTAGGTTATTCTCTGGGTTGGCTACAGTGGAATCGAAACTGTTATTGTAGGGTAGTTGTGACCAGACTACTTCTGGCGCGCGCGATAGAAGACGACGAGCGCTGGGAGGGAGAACCGAGATGATGGGTAGGGCTCGTAAGACCAATTTTTTGCGCCCGTTGTATCGCATGGGCTGGCTGACGATCTGGAGTGCTTGGTTGGTGGTCTTGTTCTATGGCGTTCCCGCTTGGGTACCGTATAACGACAAGCTGACTTGGGTGGTGCTCACGGTGTTGGTGACCACGGTGGCTTATGGATTGCACCGTCTGTTGGATTATTTTGTCACCGGTCGTCCTTTGCGAGCACCTCGGCAGATTGGCGGTTAGCCGCGAAGTCGATGGAACACCGCTGGGCACGCGCCTTAATTACCTGTGCTGGTTTCGTGTTGTTACTGAGCCCGCTTGCACTCTGGGTCGCTTGGTCACAAGCTATCTTCATCGGTGTGCTCTATACCATGGCCGTCACTGTTGTGGTGGTTATGATTTTGAGTTGGAGCGAGTTGATATCGAGAACAGTATTAATATGGCTACACCGGCTGTTGGTATAAGGACGGTACAGGTTGCGAGCGCAGGGTAAATGAACCGTGTTTTTTAATCACCGCAGAAAAGGCGCGATACGACAATGGCTCTTTATAGGTCTTGTTGCGGTTCTGTGGTGTGATGTCGGCGGTGCTGATGACGGGTCGTTCGGCCCATTCACACGCGATCTCAGTGATACCGAGTGGGGTTACCAGCTGCTTCTTGATCCCACCGGATTCGCACCGACGGAAGAAGTAGAGCGTTTCGAAGTGCGCCCCGGCGATTGTTCGAGCGACGGTGATCGCGATGATTGCGCGGATAGCCGAGAGCGTTCCGAACTGACGGAACGCGCGCGCTCACGCAAGCCCGTGACGGGTCCCCAGTGGTATCGCTGGCAGGGGTATTTTCCCGAGGACTACGAAGTTATCTATCCGGCTCGTGTTGTTCACGCCCAATTCGCTCAGCAGCGACTGGGCGCGGCGTGGGTATTCGAAATTGGAGCGACCGGAGTGTTGTGGGTCGGTAACCGACTGGATGAGGTTGGAAGCTACCAAGCCTTGATTGATGAAGATTCGCTGCGTGGACAGTGGCACGATGTCGTGGTGCAAGTCGATTGGTCGAATAAAAAAGGCAGCCTGATGGTATGGGTCGATGGTGTGCGAAAGGCACAATTTCGAGGCAAGACCTGCAGCAGCTGTCGCGTGTACTTCAGTTATGGCATCGCTCGTGAGCAGCTTGTGCGTTTTAATCAAGCGTACCCGGGAACAGCAGTACCGACTCAGGTGGTGTATTACACCAATATGCGGCGCAGTCGTTTGGTGACGGGACTTAAGTTGGCAGATGAGTCCAGTGTGGCGCTTGAAGGACACGAATCGACGCCCGATTCTGCCGTGTCGGCTGAGGAAACGGTGACCAAGACGGAAGCGACCAAGTCGGACGCGACGACGGAAACGCCTTTGCCCACGGTGGTTTCAGAAACTGTTGACACGCCGCCCATATCCGAAAGCGTGCCAACTCAGAAGCCGCCAACGGATACTATTTCCGAGGACGATCGGCCCTAACATTTTGTCAGGTGAGCCGGTTAGCCTTGGCGCCCACAGTCGACGGCGACGGTTTGTCCTGTGATAGCGGTGTTGCTGGCAAGAAACAACATGGTTTGCGCAATGTCTTCGGGCTCAACCATTCGTTGCAGTAGGCTGTTGGCGATGCCGCTTTTCTTTCTCTCTTCGGGCCAGGGCTCGGTCCACGGTGTGCGCACAAGACCCGGTGCAATGGCATTGACGCGCACGTCGGGTGCCAGTGCGTGGGCCAGATTGCGGGTCAAATTAATCACGCCTGCTTTGCTTGCACCATAGGCAATACTGCTGCCAGGCACACCGAGACCGGCGATAGAGGCCGTGTTAATGATGGCGCCGTGTGTTTTCTTCAGATACTCGGCTGCCGCCCGAGCGCAGCGAAATGGGCCGATCAGGTTGGTGTGTACGATCTTTGCCCAGAAGTCTTCGGTCATGGCATCAAGATCATCAAAGGCGATAGGTATCCGAGTATTGGAAGTGCCGGCATTGTTGATCAAGACATCCAGGCGCCCCAGTGCTGCAGCTGCTGTGGTGACCATGCTTTCTGCTTCGCCGGGAATGGATACGTCACCTGGTGCGCCAATCACGTCACTTCCGTTCGCGCGTAACGTTTCGATTACGGTCTCGGCACTGGGATCATCAGGTAAATGATTGACGGCAACCGTTGCCCCGTTGTCGGAGAAGATTCGGGCGGTGGCTAGACCAATGCCTGAAACAGCACCGGTGACCAGTACGCATTTGCCTTTGAAATCAGCGGAGATCATGCATCACATCCTTTAGTGAATTTAGCCCATTAGTGTACCTGTGACTTGCCAGAGATGAAGGACATGGCCGCAACAGACAGTCATCACGAAAATTTTGCACCGGCGGCACGATGCAAGGTGCTTGAAGAGTCGCTAGAGTGTTGGGAATCTACTTCAAGGGTTACTGTCATATGAGTCGTATTAGCATTCAGTTCACTCGATTTTCTGCCTTTTACTCCCCGTTAATTGCCACCATGTCCGGCGGTTTTCTAAAAAGTGAAGGGCTTGATCCAATTCATTCGATCGCTCCGCCAGGGCGTTCGGCCATTGCTGCGCTCATCGATGGCAGTGCCGACGTAGTGCAGTCGGCGCTTTCACAGGGCTTTACCGCGCTCGAGGCAAATGAGCAACCACCGGCCGTTCATTTTGCGCAGATTAATGAGATGGATGGATTCTTCATTACGGGCCGCGGGCCTGAACCGAACTTCGACTGGAACCGACTGGTTGGTAAACCAGTACTGGTCGATCATGGGGGGCAGCCGCTCGCCATGTTCCGCTATGCCTGCCACCGGATGAACGTAGCCTACGACACCATTGAAGCGATCGATGCGGGTGATAGCGCGTCGATGGAATCGCGCTTTCGAGACGGGGACGGTGATTACATCCATCTTCAGGGCCCCGTCCCACAGCAACTCGAGAAAGACGGCGCCGGCTCTATTGTGGCATCTGTTGGTAGCGCAATTGGACCCTGTGGGTTCTCGAGCCTGGCGGCTACTCGGGAATGGTTAGCGAGCGATGTTGCCAGTGCGTTTATGCGCGCTTATCGCCAGGC
>LWDU01000406.1_pt1 | contig 10808 bp, 14 predicted proteins | sample 727161 | NCBI WGS metagenome assembly LWDU01 (sample SAMN04566230, study PRJNA314399) | hydrothermal vent metagenome | isolation source: deep sea hydrothermal plume seawater | place: Mexico: Gulf of California, Guaymas Basin | collected 2004-07-11 | reverse complement strand
CTTTAAAGGTATAAACAATTCGAGGATTTCCTAATGGGCACCAGTAAGCGTTACTGTCCCCATCGTTAATATTAAAATAACAATAGTTGTCCGTATGGTATGCGTACGTCATCCGTACTTTGTCTGGATTCTCTAAGATCTCAGTCTTATATCCTCCGTCGAGAGTCACATAACGAGTTTTTGGCATTCGTTTCTTTAGCCCTAGCTCCTTACGTAATTTCTCAATACACTGACGCGAGGCATCGGCTACCTGCTGCGTATTAATATCGCGTATCAGATTCGAGATATCGACAGTAGGGTGGTCCTTTTTCACCAGCACGATTCTGTCTTGGACAGGATCAGTCAGCGGTAGGCGGAATATTGGTGGTGCAAAATAGATAAGCTTATCGTTCTGCGCTAATGTACGATCTAAGGGGTATGAGAGGCTCAACCCTGATGGGTTTAACCTAACCCCTTCGCAGAATTCAGGTACCGAAATATTGAGCCATGTGAGCCAATCCTTGAGCTGCATGGGATTTACAGAAGAGTGTAGATAGAACTCGATATGTAAGCATATCTTGTTACCTTTCTGTCCCAATGAGGCGGAAGCTGTCGCAATATAAGTTGCATTAGCAAATACTGAAGGTAGAAATCGTACCACTCGTTCTGACATCTCTCTAAGAGCGGTCAGCGTGATGGTTGCGGGTATTACATAACCCTCTAACTCTAATCCATCCACATCTAGCATTAGTGTTCGGGTGTTGGTATAGCGGTCAGTATGTCCTTTACGTGGTTCGTCCTCTAGATCTTTATCGAGGATTCCTTTTAGCATGCAGTACCCTAAAGGGGCGTACTTCTGCATGAGCTGAAACTGTTGGGCCCACCCTACATTATCTGCGGGTAGGTCATAAATATGGGAAGTGAAATTTTTTACGTAACTTGGATACGAACTCTTCCCTTGTGTTGAAAACTCTTTCACCAAACGAGCTCCGTTTGATGCCTCCAAAAATGTAATCTTAGGCATAGTTATTACTCGGTTTATTAGCACTGCTTATTAAGTTTAACATTTAATTATTTAGAATAACAAGTATCGAATCCTCCTTCTGCAGCTAATGGGAGTCCTCCTGCCCATTCAGGTGGAGTACTCATAGTATCTATCATAAAAGCTAAAGCAGTTTGTGCCTGATCATCAGGAACCACACAGATCACCTCATCGTGAACTGTTAAAACGACGGGATATCTCTCGTGGATATCCAACATCTGATCCATAACAATAATTCTGGCTAACGCCTGCACCAGATTTTCAACGACTTTGGCTCCATACGTCTTACGGGTTTGTTTATGTAAGGCGAACTCACGATCAGGTGTGTCAGGATGTACCACATTGTTGGATACTAACTCTTGATCACCGAACACTGCGTATTCGTCTGCTGCGGCATCACTACTACGCCACGCATCTGCACTTGCTATCTTTCGGAGCCCTGGATATGTCAAACGCATACCATTGGGTAATCCAATGTACTGGTAGCCAATATCACAAACGCTCCACGAGAATTTCTTATCAGGCTTACAGCTACGCATCTTAAATAGGTGGAGATCTAAAGTTTTCCATAAGGCTGCAATTTTCATATTAGAATCGCGGTACATTTCTACGATTTCTTTTGCTTTCTTATCAGAAATATCAATAGGATCGTTACCTAACGCGCCTGCTTTCAAAGTAGCCTGAAATTTACGCCAGCCCATACCGAAGCCTAAGCCTAAAATGCAGACTTTTCCTAAGAACCTCTCAAAAGGATGGTCCTTTTTATTAGTGGGAGCTAACTCTGGGAAAATTTTATCAGCAAAACTACAGTAAACGTCCTTACCGTCCTCGTACTGCTCGATGATATCGTCTTGTTTAGCAAGCCATGCCAACACTCGTGCCTCGATATTAGAAGAGTCAGCGACAACGACCTGATATCCTTTAGGGGCTACTAACGCTTTACGTAAAGCAGAGCCTCGTTTTAGATTCTGGAAGTTGAGCTTGTCACCACCAGAAGCACGACCTGTGTGAGCCCCATAATAATTGAGCGGTATGCTCATCTTACGGGTGTCGGGGTCAGCGGCATCTAGAAATCGTTGGGCTCGAGTACGATCAATCGTACTTTTCTCAGAAGCTCGAGCTACCCAGATATGGCTATACTCAGGGTTACTATTAACAAATTGTTGGTAGCCTACGTCCCCTTTAGCAAAAGCATATGTTTCTTTCCCTGTAGTAATGGATATCTTCATCGGGGGTTCCAGTCCTAACTCTCTAATGAGAGCTGCAAACTTAATGTTGGAACGCAGTTGAGCAGCAGGATAGCCTGAATTCTCAATTTTCTCAGCGCGTAGCTTACGAGTCTCTTCTAGATACTCATGTACAGCAATAGTATTGAGTTCTAATAAGGGTTTTGTAAACATCGTTGTATGTAGATGTATAAGCTCCATCTCTCTGGCTGGATAAGTTGGGACGATAGCATAATACACAGCATGTGTTAAATTTACGTCTTGTACACAATAACCTCCTAGACTTTGAGCAAGTTCAGGTGAGAGATTTCTAATACCTTTAGTACTTTTTAATTCGTCACCTTTACGCATGTGAGTATCATCAGGCCATAAACGAATACAGACATCTTTTAAACTCTTAGTCTGTCCGGGGAAATAGCCAGCAGCCATCGCAGCAGTGTCGATATTCCATGTAGCATGTAACCCGAAATGATACGCGAGTATGTACGCATCGAACCGTGCATTATGACAAATTAATTCTATGTCCTCGTACTCCTCCCATATGGTACGAAGTGCTTCCTCTACATCAATATCATAGACATAGAATGCAGGCTCATTTTCTATCTTCAGACCTACGCCATGAATATAGAACTGCTCGTCCCGTACATACTCAGTCGTTGTCATTTTAGTAAGTGAATAGGGGACACTATAGTAGGTTTCAAAATCTAAGAATAATTTCATGAGTCGTCCTTGTGTTCAATGGTAATGTTATATCCTAGAAAAAAAGTTATGACCCCTAAAACTATTATTACTGGGGATACTAGTAGCGCTACTACATAGCGCATCATGACGATTTCTCAGATTTCAATATCGTTCCACATTCTATACAGACCTTCATACCAAGTGATGGTAATTCTTTGAATTTAGTACAGGTATGTAAGGTGGGGTATAGAATTTCTTTTAAAGTATTAAACAATGAATCGCTCATACATCCTCCGGAATTATATTAGCGTTAAGTACCGCTATACCTGTGTGCCATTGGTAGCTGTCCACTTCTATCTTTGTATTAAGTAGCCGTAAGACATCTTCTATTTCACTATAATGAAACTGCTCAGCCAAACTATGGTTGTGGGTACATCTCCCTATAGCGTTGCAGATCATAGATAATCTATCTTTAGTCACCCATGAATTCCGCATCTCCTCTTTCAATCTATGCACTGCTACTGTGCTCATTCTTTTTATGAGGCTACGTTCTAGCTTAGTCTCAGCATTTAAATGACCTGCTCCTCCATAGCCATTGGTATATGGGTATCGAGCAATGTAACTGATCTCTATATATTTATTTTTAGTGCTATATCGTGCTACACGGTAAGCTGTAGTACCTAGCTCAGGAACTTCTGATATTTTCTCAGCAGCGACCACTCGCATCGCACTACCTTGTTTATGCCACCCACCTAGCGTATCTAAGTCGATGGTATTTGCCAGTCGATCACTAGGCCATCGAATGTAATGTGGTTTCTTAGTCTCGAAATTTAGTACGGGTCCGACTTTATAAATGTTATCGGTGGTATATCCTCGGGCATTTTCGAAATCTTCAAATGCCCACTTAACTCCTGAAGGGATATGACGTGGGATTCGAATCTTTACATCTTTTAATATCTTAGTATTAAGCCCTCTGTTATATTTAATTAGACTAGCCAACTTTTCTCCATTCTCACCAGCTGCCTCTAATAAATGGTAGCTAGTTAACGGTGTCATTTTTTTAAACATAATATGTACCTGAGTGGACACCGCATTAGCATTTATATAGAGTTCGTTATATGCTTTGAAGCCCACATCTTTATGCAGAGCTTTTATAGCTCTCTTCTGATTGAGAATACTCTCATGGTTAGATCGTAGTTTTTCTTTTTCTGTATCACTTATCATAGCGTTAGCCTCACGTTATCGCCTATGGGAATCTCCATATCAGTAGTGGTTATCACTAAACAAGGATATGGGGGTTGTGCGGGGGTCTTCCAGATACCTCCATCAGTCAAACATATAAAACAGCTAGGATTTAACCCTTCGGTTTCAATGTAATCTAATACGGGTTGCATATCGGTACCTCCATACCCGGGAAAGTTACCGTCAATTTCTCGAGGTAGCTGATCAGTATGGAAGGTATCAATTTTATGAATTTTAGCATCGCAATATATAATAGTGACCATCGCATCGAACTCGGCTAGGATCTGATTGAGTTCTGCTGCGAACACAGCTCTCTCGTCGTTATTTACTGATCCTGAAGTATCACTCCATATCACTACATTATCTAAATCTTCTGAGTGTAAACTTGGCAAGTATATGCCCTGACTAACTAAGCGTTTCTTGACTCTACCCCACGAGTAATCTCGTTTGGTATAGACGTTAAAGAATTTCCTCATTACAGCTCGCCAATTAATAGTTGGTTTTCTGTATGCCTCAATTAGCTTCTCAATACCTGCAGGTAACTGTCCCGCTTTTCTAGCAGTCTCTGCTGCTTGTAGCACAGCTATTTCCCATGAGTCTTCTTCTTGAACCTCCTCGCTAGGAGTTATATGTGGATTCTCAAAAACCCAATCGGTAGGTGCACCCGGTGTTGGTCCTATAGGCAGCCCATCTTCATCAGTAGGCTGGTCAGGAGGTTCGGGATTGCCTACTTCAAGCAAATCGTACACATGCTCTGTAGTCATCTCATCATACTTGCGGTCAAGTAATGCCCCCTCAGGCAGTGTGTAACCACTATCTATTGCGATGATATTAATGACGTAATCACCTGCTTGATTCCACAACACAGGATGTCGTGGTCCCCGACGGGTAAAATGCGCATACATACAGTGTAATATCTCATGCACTACAAGCCCGATACATTCAGGCATTGTTAGTGTTTCGATAAACTCGGGATTGTAATAAATATACCGCCCATCAGTAGCGGCGGTGGGGATTTTAGGCGCTTCTCTGATACCTAGTTTGAAAACTAAAGGTCCGAAGAACATATCGTTCAGAATTAATCGTGAACGCGCCTTTATCATCATATCGAATTGTTCGTGTTTTACCATCCTATGGATTCGTGTAGGTGCAGGTACCATGACTTACTCCTTACTCAGGTCATACTGTTTTATATACCCCAGCATGTACTCATTTGAGTACGTTTTTTGCGGAGGGACTCCGTTTTTACAATCAAGCATCCCTTTTGAGTAATGCTCCTTAGCTACCTTCTGAGTTTTTTCAAATTTTCTAATCTCCTCGAATATCTCAGTGTATCTATTCATCAGATATTCTCCTGAATTCGCTTAATAGCTCGGCTTAAACGCATAGCAATATGCTTACGATACGAATTATCCTTACGTAGCAGTTTAACGTCGGCTGTCAGGCAAATGTCAGTCCGAATGTACTCAACCGTATCATTCAGATTTACCTCGTAAGGGTCTGCTGATAATGCCAAGGCGGTGTCACATGCATCAGTGATCTGATCCACAATATTTGAACGGAAGGTGCTATGGGGCTCTCCCAGGGACTTCTCCAGAGCACGTTTAAATCGCTCGAGTGGATCGTATAATCTAAGCCATGGTTCTTGTTCAATCGACTCTTCAGTCGATTTTGTGGTCTCTTCAACGAGATTTTTAGTAAATTCGTCTAATTTTATGAGCCAATTGTCTGCTGACACCGGAACAGGCTGATAATCTATGGTAATTGAGAACTTATTACGCAGAGTTTCGGGGTTTGGGTAGTCTCCCGCATTGTAGAGTCCGCCCATACGAACTTGGGCGTTCTCCACAGCCGTTGGATATGCGACCTCTATGAGCTCTTTAACCAGCGCGTCAGCTGTGTCTTGGTGTTCTAAAAACTGGGATTGGAATGCTACAAAGTCATGTAGCGGTCTAACTCGCCAACCACCATCATAAAATGGGGAAGTTTGTTTATAAAACCATGAACGCACGGCTGACCAATGCGCTTGTGTAGGTTTAATTATTGATTTTGGTACTATGAGCTTATTCATTCTCACTGCACCTGATTCTGCACCTGAATTCTTAGTGACGGATTCTGATGCAGCACCGTCAAATTTGTGCCCATCCCAATGTGATTGGTTCATCTGAACCATAATCAAATTATCTGTATTCATACTTGAATTCTCCGATAAGCAGTGCTAATATAAATTGTCACTGCATGATTGATTAGCCCCGCTCTAGGTCTCCGTTCCTGAAGTGGGGCTTTTTTTCGGGCTCCACCGAACACCTCTTGAATCAAAGATCATTCGTGTGATCGCCCACTTAGTAAGCTCGTGAATTGTTATCCCTCGGTAATCTGCAGTCGTCTGCATCTCTTCGAGTAGTGATTCCTCAATTTTCAAACAATACATTTCCTTTTGCTCACTCATTTACTACCTCTTATAAGACTAAGTATTTGTTTTCAACACACCACTTGTTAAACTTCGGGCTGCTGATAGCTAAGTGTTTCTTATGCTCGTATAAATCACGAGTCATTAACATAGCTGCCTCTTTGGTCATCTTGTCTGCGATTTCCATGAAGGCATCTAATGTATCTGCTTCGACAGCATTAACAAACGCACCTACTAGTGCATAAATAACACCTTGCTGTCTGGGTCGGGTGAATTTCCATGGTTGTTGTAACAGCATATCTACGTCAGGTAGCTCCATCTCAAGATGAGCACATAACGCAGTGGCTTCCCCCGGACCAACAGTTCCTTTAAGTGTCTCTAATCTGAGGGTAGGGGATACTAAATCGAGCACTTGTGATGCAAACGCCCATGTCCGGGGACTAGGGGATGCTGGGTCTGAAGTAGCCCCGTTCGGCATACAATGAAGTGTCTCTAATTTCTTAGTGGCTCGTATATAAGCTAATATCCGAGGATCCTTCTCGTTCTTAACCCACCAACTAGCAAAATCTGCAATGTCTGGTTCTAATAGAGTATGCACAAATCTACCTTTCAGAGCTTCGGGTAAGTCTAAAGCACCGGAACGGTCTTCAGGTCTATTACCTGCAGCTGCCATTATGGTATTTTTAGGGAATTTAAACTGCCCTATCTGTTTATCTAGGACGATCTGAAACGCACTCTTTAGAGTTGAGTGTGGCGCATGGGTAATCTCATCAAAAAATAACAATGTTTTTGGATCGTTTTCAGTAGGCCATATTAATGGTGTACCCCATGCAGTCTTCTTGTGTGAATCTTCTTCTACAATGAATGGGCACCCTTGCAAATCTTCAGGGCCCATCTGAGAAAGTCGAACATCAATAAATCTATAGCCATTGGCTAAAGCGAATTGCTTTACTATTTGGGACTTACCAATTCCTGGAGGTCCCCAGATCATTAGAGCTAGACGCTCCTCCCCATCTTTGGGCTCGGGCAATAATATCTGCTCGAGTTGCGCTGTCAGCTGCGATGCTTTCATATCTTACTCCGTTATGTAACACATTTAAAATATCGAAATAGCACTCTTCACGAGTGAACAGGAAACCTCCTGCAAAATTTCGTTGTAAGTTAGCGGAATGTGCCGCTTCCATTTCTTCATCCCTCCCTTTATTAATTGAGAGGTCTAAAGCGTAGGTCATAATGCTAAAGTCATTAACATTAAATACCCATCCTGTTAAACAATCTAAAGTCACTTGATTGAAGGTCGTAGTTGTTAAATATATAACTTTCTTCTTAAAATTAAGGGCTGTAATGTGAGTGTGGATCTCATATAACAATTGAGATCTTTCAGCCTGGTTCATGAATCTACAACTAGCCACAACGTAAGGACTAGTAATGCGATTGATATTAATAATTCCATAAGCTCTCCTTATTAAAAAGGCTACCTCCCTGTAGCCTAGTGTGGGATCACAAGTCAGGAGTACATCTTGATTTTGGGGAGACCTGCTCCTACTGCTGCGGTTTTGACCCACTCACAGCTTGGGTCAGTACAATATTAGCACTGCTAATACTCAATGGTAAAGCCTTGCTCTTGGATATATTGTAAACATTCATGTTTTGTTTCAATTTCCCAAAGAGCAGGCTCTAAATCTTCGAATTGTTTCTCAAGTTGCTTTACATTCATACCTAGTTCTTCGGCCTTATCTATTAAATCACCAATGACATCTGGGCATCGGTACACAGGCTTAGTCATTATCTGTCTCCTATTAAGTGCAGTCTGATATCATATCAGCAATTATTTCATAGTCATTGAAATCAGGATCAGGCCATCTGATAGCTTCTAGTATTCGTACAGCATCGACTTCTTCAATGCAGACTTTCCCATCTTCGGAATGGTTTTCACTTTGTTCTAAAATATCCTGCACGGTCCAAAGACGTGTAATGCTCTTACCGTTTATGATATTCTGTTTTTCTTTTTCTAATTCGTCCCAATCACGTTGGCTCATTGTCCATCTCCTTCGATAGGCGGGCGCGTTCTTTCAGGGCCCGGTAACCGTTAGTGTCTAAGTGCTCCAGCTGCTCGGCTGGTGTACGTTTCTCAGCTGCTCGTTCCGCCGCAGCTTCTTGGCGTTGCTCTCTATTTTTCTTCATCACTAACCTCCTACAACATAATTGTTACAAGTTTTACATTTGATATCCTCACCTTCAGTGTATGTATCAACGTGGTCGCTACATACCCGGCACCAATAGGATTCACCTATGGTTGGTGAGTTTTTCCAATCAACACGATTACGTATTGCATCGGGGATAATTGTGTCCATAATGTCTTTAATAGCTTTATTATGGTAATTTTCGTGAGTAACTATGCTCTCTCTAGTCCAACCTGAAGCAGGAGGTGGGCAGATAATATCTACGTATTGTCTGAGTATTTTACTGACACTCACACCTTGGCTTTGGGCATACTCTTTTAGACGTATGGATTGAGATTTTGACAGCAGTGCTGTCGTTGGGCAGTTGAAATAAACATCATTAGGGTCTGTACTCATTTTCATATCCTGATAAGTTAATAAAATTTGCTGTGCTAGGGTTAGCTGCGCTGCGCTCCGCTGGGTTGCGCTGGGCTAAGTTTAATTTTGCTATGCTTTACTTCGCTGTGTTTAGCTTTGCTGAGCTGTGCCGAGTTTAATTTTGCTGTGCTATACTGCGCTTTACTCTGCTTCACTTCGCTATGCACAGCTGAGATACTGCAATCCACTCTCAATGAAAGTGGATTACGCTATATAAGCCTTTGCTTTGCTAAGTTACGCTGCGGTTCGCTCAGGTTCGCTAGGCTCGGTTCCGCTCGGCTATGATACTGCAATCCACTCTCTAAGAAAGTGGATTACGCTATATAAGCCTATGTTTTGCTATGCTGGGCTTTGCTGGGCTAAGTCTGGCTCCGCTTCGCTTGGGTATGCTCCGCTTGGCTTAGCACAGCTGAGATACTGCAATCTACTCTCAATGAAAGTAGATTACGCTATATAAGCCTTTGCTGTGTTGAGCTCCGCGCTGCTGGGATCTGCTCTGCTGAGCTGGGCTCAGTTCTACTATATACTGCAATCCACTCTCTACGAAAGTGGATTACGCTATATAAGCCTATGTTCTGCTGAGCTTTGCACTGCTGAACTATGCTTCGCTAGACAATGCCTTGAAGAGTTTTTTTTCAACTAATTTAAAGATATCAATGAAAGTAAGCAGTTTAGATAGTACCAATCAGAGAGACATACTTAGGTCTCTCTGACCAGTGTTGTTGCTACGCTACGCTAGGCTATGCTCTACTCCGCTTCACTTCGCTATGCCGAGCTCAGAGCAATCTTTTTCTACTGAACGCTGATAATGCAGCTAACTTACTCTTAGCCTCGTCATTCTCAGCAATCTCCTCCTGTTCTAATAAGTTTCGGTTAACGAATGCCAGGTCTTTAACAGCCCGTCGTAGTTTACGACTGATTGTCTCGTTTAATTTGGACATCGTTACTGCTGTCTGTTCTTTGGGTAGGACAATACGGTATCCTAGCCCCTTCACAGACTGGAGACACATGTAGTGATCCTCCAGCAGGGTTGTCCTGAAAGCGTCCATCATGCTGAGGAATTTGAAAGCATTGCTTTCGAACTCCTGGCGGCTCATTGTCTCTGGAGACTCTATTTTGAAGTTCTCCAGTAGCCAATCTTTGGTGATTATATCCCCATAATTGAAGCGTACTACGGCTTGCGCCGCAGCCTCTAGATGAGCGGGGTATAATTGCACGGTGCTCATGCAATACTCGCTATAAATCTTCCGAACATCCCACTATTGGCAGGTCTAAACCCGCCTAATCCTACATATCTACCTGCGGCATTTAGATATTCCACCATCCAATCAGCTTGGATGATGTCCTCGTCGAATGTGATATCAACTTCTAAAGACCAATCAGTAAATTTAGGACGATATGCCATAATTTTACTCTTACTGACCACTACCGATTTAACATATCGGTATTGAGGGTCAGCCCAAAGTTGCTCTGGATTGAGCTTTTTCTTACCATAGTTCAATGCGATCTTCTCATCGAAGATCATCACACCTTTGCGTACTTTATCACCATTTCTGGTGAGCTTAGCACCTTCCTCAAGGCACTTCTTGATATTAATACTCGGGATATGCACCCCGACCTTATCGTCA
>LWDU01042076.1_pt1 | contig 10811 bp, 11 predicted proteins | sample 727161 | NCBI WGS metagenome assembly LWDU01 (sample SAMN04566230, study PRJNA314399) | hydrothermal vent metagenome | isolation source: deep sea hydrothermal plume seawater | place: Mexico: Gulf of California, Guaymas Basin | collected 2004-07-11 | reverse complement strand
ATAACGCTTATAATAATCCCATTATGAAGGCTAAATCAATCACCGCAGAAAACACGCTCAACGACATTCAGTATCAGCAATTTATGCGTGATGGCTTTGTGAAGGTATCCGGTCTTGTATCGCGCGAGCTGTGTAAGCGCATGGTGGATGTTGTTGAAGCGTCCATTGAACCGGCGCTCGGCCCGTTGGAATATGAGGCCGAAGTGCATTACCCTGGCGCGCCAAGCAATAGACGCTGTGACGGTGGTGATACACCTCGGCGATTGTTGCACGCGTACGCGCGCGATGACGTGTTTCGTGATTGGGCCTGTACGCCTACGGTGGTGAAAAGGGTAAAGCAGTTAATCGGCGTGAGTGATGTGCTGTTAACGCAAAACCACCATAATTGTATTATGACCAAGTTGCCCGTGTTCAGCAGCCAAACTGATTGGCACCAGGATATTCGTTATTGGAGTTTCGATAGCCCAGAATTGGTGAATGTTTGGTTGGCCCTAGGCAATGAGAACGTAGAAAACGGCGGCATGAAATTGATTCCCGGTTCGCACACAATGGAGTTTGAGCGTGGACGCTTAGACGCTAATTTATTCCTGCGACAAGACTTGCCAGAAAATAAGGCCTTGTTACAAACGGCAGTTGATGTGGAGTTAGAGGCGGGTGATGTGTTGTTTTTCCACTGTCGAACATTCCACGCAGCGGGAGCAAATAAAACAGATAGAGCTAAATATTCGCTCGTGTTTAGCTATCACGCGGCAGATAATTTGCCGATACCTGATACACGCTCCGCTCGTTTAGATAGCGTGAGCGTGGAGCAATAAACTAACCAAAATTCTGCAGCGGGTCCAAGGCTTTTTTGACACGTTGGTTCAGTGTTTTTAGCCCTGTGTGGCGGGTTCCATCAACGCTATCTTGAATATCCGCATCGGCAAAACTAACCGCATAACCTTGCACAGTGAACTGTTGAATAAGTTCGTTGGCAAGTTGTTTGGCGCTGGCGAATTTATCGGCGCTTTGCTTGGGGTAGCTGATGTTGATTTGTGAAAACAGGGTTCGCCAGGTTAACGCAAGTTGATTAATTAGTTTAAGGTCGCCCGCGTTGCTTTCGCTGATAATCGATTGCATGGCTAACGCATCTTTACCTTCTATTGGGCTGGCGAAATGTAAATTAATGGATGCGTGGCTGTCTAAATCGGCACTGCGTTTATTGAATTGCCCCAGCATCGCTTTTTCGCGTTGTGCCCAGATAGGGTGGTTTGCAGTGTCGTCAATGAGTAAGAATTTAGCACCGGCAATTTGCCCCAGTGAGCCTTCAACAGCTCCCCAAACGACATCAACATTACCGGCAATGCCATACAGTGCGCCATAGATATTCCATGTGCCAAGTTGGTGCTTTTCTGCTGTGTTGTTATCGAATGTTGAGCTAAGTCCACCGTCAATAAATTGCATCACTTCGGATTCTGCAGAGGCAATAACAACGGTATTCGGTACCAGCATGTTTATTTTAAGCGAACGCAAAATTTCCACCGCTTGTTCCAGTGCTGAATCGTTCGGTAGCTGCAACATAAAGGGTTTGTATGCGGGTGGTTTGGGCATCAGCCAAAGGCCAATTTTAGTCACAATGCCCATATTTGACTGGGTGAATAAGCCGTCCATATACGGGCCGTAGCCATATTTGAACAGCTGCCACGTGTTACTTTTTGGCATCGCGCCCATGCCCGTTCGCACCAAACTGCCATCAGCCAACATGACTTCCATGCCACATTGCATCATCAACTGGTCGCCGTAGGGCGTGTAGCCAAAATTGCGGTTACAAATGCTGCCTAAGACAGACTGTTGCGCATTTTTTTCGTAATCGACGACAAAAGGAATGTTGTTGTCTTCCAGGTGTTTATTGAGTTGGCCGTAGCTAACGCCGGGTTCGATCAAGGCGTAGGCATCTTTTTGATTAATATCAAGAATGCTGTTCATCTTTTGCAGGTCGATAACAACAATGTCGCCTTTGCTTGGGATTGCAGCCGTACCAATTTCGCCTGGGCTTAACAAATTAAACAGTGAAAACGCTTGTTCTGCTGAAAAAACCAACAACGCTTTTAACTCATCAAGGTTCGCTGGGCTAGCAACGGCAACAACGTCACGCTCGGCGTTATTAATCCGGCTGGCTAGAAATTGGTAATCAGGGTTATTGCTGCCTTTAACCGGCACAATGCTGGCTGGGGTTAAAAGGTTTGTTAAGTTTTGTATGATGTTTTCCACAATATAGATCTACTTGTATTGAGCCGGTGGCATGATGACGGGGTAAGGCTTTTCAGGGTCAACCCTAAAAAATTCTTCGCGTTTATCGTAATCGATGGTGGTGGCAGGTTCGCTGTCGCGCCATGTGAAGGCGCAGCTTTCACAATTAAAAATGGTCCAGACGAGTTCACCTTGGGCGTTAAGTCCTTTGTGTTCTACGCGTATTTTGTTTTCTTCGGCTTGGCAGCGTGGGCAGGTGCTCATGATTGGCCTCCATTTTGTAGCATTTGAATAACCTTGGCTATAGCATCAATTTCTGGCCCAGCAGGCGGGGTAACAATTTTTGAATCGCTACCTAATTTATCGGGTGGCATAAAGCTGGTAGCATCAATGATTAAGCGGTGGCCTTTGCCAGCCACTTCAGCTGCAGGGTCAATAGGAATCATCGGCATGTTGGGGATGACAATCGTATCCTCTGCGCGTGTGCGTGTTGATAGCGCCCACATCACTTCATTGAGATCAAATGGATCTACGTCATCGTCAACCATAATCAGATTTTTCAGGTACATGGTGCCGTGTGGTGTGCCCAAGGCTCGCATGGCGACTGATTTTGCAAAACCGGCAAAGCGATTTTTAACAGAAATAATACCGGTAAGACCGTGTTGGTAAAGTGCATTCACGGCAACGACTTCAGGAAAGTCTTTTATTAGCGCGGCATAAATAGGTGCGGATGTATTCAGACCAATCAAGGTGTCGTGTTCGGTCCAGCCTCTACCAATATAAATATTTTCGAAGATAGGGTCGTTACGGTGTGAAATGGCGGTTACTTTGAAACGGGGTATTTTCCTTACGCCGCTGTAACTGCCTGGAAACTCACCAAATGGGCCTTCAAAACTGCGTACACCATTCATCAGTTCAGCTTCAATCACCATTTCAGAATCGGCAAGAATGTCCATACCGTTACCTGATTTGGTTAAGCGCATCGGGCTGCCCATCATTTGTGATGCGTAAGCAAACTCAGATTCGTCATAGCCAATAGGCGTGGCAGCAAACATACACATCGCCGGGTGGTTGCCCAACATGACTGAAATTTTTAACGGCACGCCTTCTTGTTCAGCGGCCATAATGTGCCGGCCCATATCGTGGGCAGGAACGCTCAATAATGTAAATTCACCGGGTGCTTGTACTTGGATGCGGTAGATACCAACATTTTGTTTGCCAAAGTTATCGGGGTCACGCGGGTCGCGGCTAACGACATTGGCTTTGCCGATATAAAAACCGCCGTCGTATTCATTGATGCGATAAAGCGGTAGCAAGTCGTATAAATTAAAGTTACTGGTTAGCCTGTTCTCATTAACGGGTGCTTTATCGGGCTCTATAAAATCAAGCAAAGGCTCATCTGCACCCCAACGAGAAATAATATCGTAGAACAACTCTTTGATGGTGGTGCCTTTTGGGTGGCCTAATAACAAGGCAATATTGGTAAAGCTACCATGTACGCCCAAAACCATTTTTTTACCGGGGTAACCGGCGATATTATCAAAAATAACGGCGGGGCCATTCATCGAATCTCTGCCTGCAGCGACAGCAACATTGCGAATATCAGGTTCAGGATACACTTCTTCGGACCAGTTAATGCACTGGCCATTTTCTTTTAGAAATTCAAGGAAGTCACGCAGACTACCAATGCGTCGAGCTACTTCTAGTGCTTTGTCAGACAAAGGAGGGTTCTTATTACTCATGGCTCGTTTCCTGTTGGTTGTATGCTTTGCCTTGTTTAATCATGTACTGAGCAAGGTTTTCTAATTCTTCGTCACTAATATCCGTTGGACGAAATGGAGGCATTTCAAGTAAGCCATCACGCACAATATGGTGGATATAAGCGCTGGTTAAATCTGTACGTTGAACAAGCACAGACATTCCTTCGGGTCTTGCGAGTTCAAGTTTCATGGTGGCCGCATGGCCAAGCCCAGCTGCGTGGCAACCCGCGCAATGTAGTTCATATATAACCTTGCCTGAACGTACGGTACTGGTGCTTACCTTTTTAACGGGCGCTTTAGTTACAGGGGCTGCAACAGGTTTTTCAATATTTGCTGGCTTGTTAGGTTCACTTTGTTCGCAGCCCAACAAGCCCATTGTGCTAACCAATAGCCATGCGATCATAAGGTGCTTGTTCATGTGTCGTCCCTCATGCGTTTTGGCCAAATACCCATTTTGCCGGGGGATAAAATGCCGTTTGGATCAAGTTCGTCTTTAATCTTTTGCTGCATGCTAAGTAGGGCGCCGTCATTCCAGGAATAGCTGTCGGCGATTTTGTCCATGAAGGATAAGTGGGTACGGTATTCGCCGTAACCATGGTTAGCAGCATCATCAATGAGTACGTCAAATAGATCGTGAGCACGTTTTTTCTCCTCCGCATTCATGCGGTCAAACATCAACATAAAGATATGGTGCTGATCGCGCCAACCGACAAGAAATTCGCCGATGTAATCAAAGTCGAATTCATGGGCGCGTTTGCGAATCATGTCAAATTGGCGATAAGAGTCTTTGCCGTCTACCGCTGAAATGGGCGAGAAGTTGATGTGGCCACCGCCGCCTACCCAATTGAGTAAGCTGAACTCGGTCATGTTTGGTTTGCCGCGCATGAGTTCCACGCGGTAGTCCCAGCCGGGGCTGCCTTTACGTGTGTCATCGTAATGAAATTCTGCGCCGGGAATTTTACTAAAGGTGTCGCGAATCAAATCCAAATTATTTTTCATAATCGGTGGTGGACCGTACACCGCCGCGTAAAAATTCCAAACGCCTAGGCCCAAATCTGCGCCGAGTTTTTTACGTGCGCTGTCTGGCATCGGCCCTTTACCGGTGTAGTACTGTGCTTTGGTGTGCGACATGGAGGCTTCCCACAACAAATCAACCGTGGTGGCAGCATTGGGGATAACCATGTTGAGTTTTAACGGTTGTGCTAAATCAGTAACAAGTTCAAGGTCTTGCTCATGAGGCAAGGTGACCATAAACGGTGTGTAGCCCGGTGGTTCTGGCATTAACCAAATGCCCATGCGGGTAATAACGCCAAAGTTGGACTGGGTGAATAGGCCATCAACCCAAGGGCCTTGACCGTATTTGTACAGCGAGCCCGTTTTGCTGTTGGTGCTGCCCACCATGCCGGTTTCAACTACCGTGCCGTCGGCTAACACCACTTGCATGCCACATTGCATGAGCAGGTGATCGCCATATGGCGTGTAGCCAGCGCCGTGATCTGAGGTATTGCCAACAATGCCGCCCCAAGCCGGTGCGGCGCAATCAATCCATAGTTTGTAGCCTTTCTCTTGGATATAATTGTAAAGGTCGTAGTAGCTAACGCCAGGTTCGACTATCGCGTAGCCGTGTTTTTCATTCACCTCAATAATGCGGTTCATGCGCTTTAAATCCAGCACGACGTAGCCGGGTTTGCGCGGCGCGGCGCCACCGTAAGCAAAGTTTTTGCCAGTAGAAATCGTCCACACAGGGATTTTGTATTGGTTTGCAACGGCAAGAATTTTTTGAATCTCTTCAAGCGTTTTTGGTGCTACCGCAGCCGAAGGTGCAAAGTCTTCATCTCGGGTTGTGTTGTAGGGGTCGCGGTAACTGCGTAGTTCTTTAATGTCATCGGTAAAAACATACTCATCGCCTATAATTCTTATGATGTCTGCGATAGCGCCATTAAATTGTTCAAGGCTGATGCCCTGTGGAAGTGGTTTATTCATCTGTTTTAACGAGTAGCGGGGTTAGATGGAACAAAAAGCCAAGAGACGAGTACGTGATTGTCTGTTGCTGATTGTGATGTGCTTGTTTCGCTCAAGGCCGTATGGCTTGCAAGTTGTTGGCTGTTCAATACCGCCAAATTATCGGCTAACCAAACGGGCCATTTTTCCTTGGAGGTGGCGAGGGCTTCTGCCAATAAAGGCGCTTTGTCTGCACTACTAGTGACTTGATGCGTTAACTGCGTTGACGAACTCGTATGCATGGCAGAATAGGCGGTGATATAACGGTGTTGAGCCGCCAGTTGTTGCAAAACGAAAAAGTCTGAATCACGCGTGATGCCGCTAACCCAGCCATTCGCATGGTCGCTGCAAAATGCATTGAAGGTATCAAAGTGCAAACCAATATCAAGACCAACGGTTGAAGTCTGTTCGCTGAACTGTTCAGCAAACAAAGCAGAGTTAGGTGATTTCTCATCAGCAAAAATCAGTAAGGGTTGTTCGCCTTGGATGACGTGTGCAACTGAAAATGCGAGTGATGCAGGTGCCCATAACGCCGCGTTCGCAGCGATAGAGGTTTTTAGAAAAGTTCGTCTGGTAAGCACAGCGTCTCCTGATAAAAATGTGTTTTTACTGTAGGGCAAGCCGCCCTTTTTATTGTTTAATTCCTTGCCAGCGTTTAACGCAATCGATGTCGCTAATATCCAAGGTGTCTAACACGCGCCCAACGGTATGGTTAACAAGGTCGTCAATAGATTGTGGCTGTGTATAAAACGCCGGCACCGGTGGGGCAATAATCGCGCCCATTTCAGACAGGGTCGTCATGTTTCGTAAATGGACCAAATTCAACGGCGTTTCTCGTACCATTAAAATAAGTTTGCGGCGCTCTTTTAGAATCACATCAGCAGCTCGTGAGACTAAATTATCAGCAATACCGTTGGCGATACAGCCCAGTGTTTTCATTGAACAAGGCGCAATCACCATGCCGTGGGTAATAAAAGAACCGCTGGACAGTGTTGCCCCAATGTGATGGATTGCTTGTCCATACCCAGTTCGTATTGCGCGGTTAATGCGCCCGCGCTGGAAAGGATTAAGTGGCTTTCAACGTCTTCGAGCGTTTGCAGAATCTCCAGTAAGCGAGTACCGTAAACAGCGCCCGTAGCCCCCGTGATGGCGATAATAATTTTCTTTTTCATGCCGATTGTTATGGTTAAATTTAGACTGACATTATCGTTAAAAACAAACACCGTCAATATAAAGTGAGAGCAAGATGAGCGAACGCACAATTTCCTTAACAGAAAAAAAGACCATCATTATTGATTTTCTTCAGCAATGTAATCAATACAGTGATGCGATGCTGAAAAAATACCAGCAGCAGTCAACGGATGAGGGGTTGCAGCAATCGGCATCACAAAAAATTCATGATTGGAACGTTTATAAAGAATTCAATGAATACGCCATTAACGAGTTACATGGCGAGGATTTAGACGATTGGTTTAAATGACTTCATCAAATGGTGAAAAAACTAAAAAACCAATGAAATGGTGAAATTTATAGTTTAGGCTATCGTTAACGTTTTAAATTTAGTTGGCGTGATTGATGATGGAACAAGCAGATTATAACTACCCCTCGAGTGATGATTTAAAAAATCGCATTCGTTTTTCGTCCGAGACTGGGCATATTTGGTTAGGTGAGCAACGCATGTTGCTGATGCACAGCGAGGCGATGGGCTCTATGCGACGAGAGCTGATTGAAACGATGGGTGTTGAACGCGCCAAAGGTATCATTATGCGCACGGGTTATCAGGCGGGTGTTGAAGACGCCAAGCTGGCTAGGCAACTGCGTCCTGATGCTAGTGAAAAAGATCAATTTCTAGTCGGCCCGCAATTGCACCAGCTAGAAGGCATAGTTCGTGTAACGCCGATTAAATTTGAACTTAATTCCAAAAAGAAGCAGTTCTATATGGAATTGCGCTGGGAAAATTCATACGAAAGCGAAGTGCATCAAAAAGCGTTTGGCCCGTCTGATGACCCTGTTTGCTGGATGGAGGTAGGCTATGCGACTGGATACAGTTCGGAATTCACTGGCCAGTCCATATTGTTTTCTGAACATGAGTGTCGTGCCTGCGGTAATGATAGTTGTTTGATTGTAGGCAAGCCCGATGCGGAATGGGAAAACGCCGAACAACTCAGGCAATATTATCAAGCCGATAGTATCGTTGACCAGATTCTTGATTTGCGCGATGAAGTGGTGAGTTTAAGGTCGTCACTGATTGAGCAAGAAAAGGAAGACAGCCACATTTTAGGTGTGTCTAAACCATTCAAAGATGCGTTCAGCTTATTGAAAAAAGCGACGCAAGGGCCGGTAACTGTTTTATTGCTGGGTGAAACGGGTGTGGGTAAAGAATTGTTTGCACGTTCTTTACACCGTAGGAGTTGTAGAAACGGAGCCCCGTTTATTGCGGTTAACTGCGCGGCTATTCCCGATGATTTATTAGAAGCCGAGCTGTTTGGTGTGGATAAAGGCGCGTACACAGGCGCGCATCAATCACGCGAAGGCCGCTTCGAACGCGCCAACGGCGGCACCTTGTTTCTAGATGAAATCGGCGATTTGTCTTATTCTGCTCAAGCAAAATTATTGCGCGTATTGCAAGAAAGCGAAATTGAGCGAGTGGGTGGCACAAAAGTTATCAAGGTCGATGTTCGTGTGGTAGCAGCCACGCACGCGGATTTGCTAGAGAAAGTTGAAAAAGGTGAATTCAGACGCGATTTGTTTTATCGACTCAATGTTTATCCCATCAGCATTCCGCCATTAAGGGACCGACAATGTGACATTGCTTTGTTGGCAAATAACTTTGTTGACCAATACAAGGTGAAATACCACAAAGAAGTAAAAGGCATTACACATCACGCAATGGCTCAGTTGGAAGAGTATCAATGGCCGGGCAATATCCGTGAGCTTGAAAATATTATCGAAAGAGGGGTGTTGCTTTGTGATAACGGTGGCAAGGTAGAGCTGAAACACCTGTTTGCGATGATGAATGTAGAGCAAACTGATGAGTCTGTGATTGATGAAAGTGGCCAATTAAAAAAAGTTAGCAAAGGCGTGTATAAACAATTTGTTGAAATGTTTTTTGACGCACAAAACAACCTCTTCGAGATAGAAGAAACGATTTTGCAAGAAGCGGTTAACCGCGCCCGTGGTAATTTATCAAGCGCCGCGCGCTCCCTAGGGATGACGCGTCCGCAGTTGGCGTATCGATTAGGTAAAATAGAAAAAGAGAACGAGCATCAGTAGTCCAAGTAGGAATGCTGTTTGGACAGGGTTGTCAGGCCCTTCTTGAAAGAAGCTTCTAGGTAACCTTATTGTTGAATATAGCGATAACTGGATGTTGTTCAGTAGTGATATTGATCACTTTATTTCTATAAGGTATTTGGCCGCTTTCGATAAAAGAATATACAATAATTTTTTTCATGCTTGATGAGGACGCAATATGAGCGCAGAACAAACGACAGCGGGTGATGAATATTTTAAGTCACTGCTTCGCGCACCAACTATAGCGGTGCCCACCATGATGTTATTTGTGGTAGTGATGAGTAGCCTTGGTATGGTGTGGTATTACGCAATGAATGGTGTGTTGCCGATGTGGCAAGGCGCGATTATTAACGGCTTTTTAACATACGGGTTATTTAGCGTTATCCATGATGCATCTCATCACTCCTTATCCAGCAATAAAACAGTCAATGAAACAGTCGGCGCGATAGGGTTGTTTTTTCTATTTCCTTACGCACCCATGGTAGCGTTACGGTGGGTGCATAACCAGCATCATATTTATGCCAACGGCCCGATGGACCCAGACCGTTTTGAACATGAATCACCTTGGTGGCAAGTACCGTTTAGATGGTCATTTTTTGACGGTTACTATATCTACTACTTTTTCAAATACGGCGGCAAAGTGATTAAACGCCACGCCAAAGCACTTATTATGTACTACTCTGCGTTAGTGCTATTGTTTGCCGCTTCGCTTTATTATGGTTATGGCTACGAATTGCTCATGTTGTGGTTTATACCGTCACGTATTACCTTGTTTTTGATTGCGGTTGTATTCGTTATTTTGCCGCATCACCCTGCAACGGTTAGTCAAACGGAAGACCCTTACATGGCGACGACTATGCGTATGGGTTGGGAGTGGTTGTTAACGCCGTTATTGGTGTATCAAAACTATCACTTGATTCATCATTTGTACCCTGAAATACCGTTTTATAAAATGCACAAAATTTGGTATTTGAAATACGATGAAATCAACGCGCAAAATATCAGTAAGCAAACTGCGTTTGGTATTGAACCGGCGAATATAGAGTCGCATAGGAATTTTGATCATTCTAAATACAAGCCGCAAATGTAGGTGGTTTCTTCAGATTCGTTAAAAAAGCCCGCGCCAAAATGGCGCGGGCTTTTTTGTGAGTGTTAAGTGCCTGTTCTTAAGAAGCTGAAGCCTATGTTGCTACCTGCTGCAAAGTTGTAGAGGTCTGTGTGGCGTGGAAATGTCCTTAAGTTCCCTCCCCCTTCGAGGGGAAGGGGAGAAAAGCTTAATGCTTTCCTGCAAGAGGGATGAAGGTGGAATAGATAACAGTTTTTATTGGAAGGAGTGTGCAGCCTAAGGCCTAATCATCATCTTCAATGCATTGTCAGACTTGTCATAAAATGTCTTAAACGCTTGGTCGATGTTATCAAGACTATAATCGTGAGAAAAATATTCAGCGGGGTTGATTACGCCGCGTTCCATTAAGCGAATGCCTTCCCACATATACGGTTGCACGTTGGCAAAGCCATTCATGTGCAAGC
>LWDU01041636.1_pt1 | contig 10816 bp, 12 predicted proteins | sample 727161 | NCBI WGS metagenome assembly LWDU01 (sample SAMN04566230, study PRJNA314399) | hydrothermal vent metagenome | isolation source: deep sea hydrothermal plume seawater | place: Mexico: Gulf of California, Guaymas Basin | collected 2004-07-11 | reverse complement strand
GTGGAGCGCTTCCATGGAGATGGAGTGCCCTCACCAGAACGGGCTCCTCTACATGGTCCCAGGGGATCACAGCTGGGTGTGCGAGGACGGGGTACGTCCGGCGCACGTGCTCGCCGGGTTTTTCAAAGAGATTGCTGATCTGGACGACGCGCGGATCCGGGAAGCGATGAACCGTTGGGGGTTGTACTACCGACAGCGCGATCTGAAGTCTCAGGATGGAACTCGGACCGAACCCGACGCCAGGTAGGTGTCAGGCCACGGGGCCTCGTGGCCCCGGAATTCCCAATCGACTAGTCCAGACCCGGTTGAGGGTTGGCGTCCCTGATGTCCGGAGTCCGGCCATGGTCCCCGGAATCCGGAGACGATGACGGGCTTTCCGATTCTTCTGATACTTCCGATTCACCAGGCTTGGCGGACGCCTCTGACTGTGCAGCCAGAGTTACGAGCGGGTCTCTGCCCTCTACGATCTCGACCATCTGCTTGGCGTCGATGGTCTCGTGTTTGATCAGGAAGGAAGAGATCGTATCAAGGAGTACGCGCTTTTCAGTGATGATCTTCTCGGCGTGGTCACGTCCGGCCAGGAGTAGGAGATCGACTTCTGCGTCGATTAACTCCTCTGTCCTAGGTCCATAGTCACGGTGCTCGCCGAGATCTTTACCCAGGAAAACCATCTCCTCGCGCTTGCCGAAGAGCCGCAATCCGAGTTTGTCGCTCATACCGAACTGCGTCACCATCGCCCGAGCGATCTGTGTCGCCTTCTCGATGTCGTTTGATGCTCCGGTCGTGATCTCGTCAAAGACGAGTTCTTCGGCCACACGTCCGCCCATTGCGGTGGCGATCATCGCCTCAAACTGGCTCTTTGTCTGGAGCGTTCGCTCCTCGTCCGGGAGGTAGCGGGTGTACCCGCCCATTCGGCCCCGGGCCACGATAGATATCTTGTGGACCTTGTCGGCGTGGGGCATGAAGAAGCCCACGATCGCGTGTCCGGATTCGTGGAATGCGGTGACCTTCTTTTCGTGCTCGGAAATGACCTTGCTCTTGCGGGCGGGTCCTGCGATAAGTCGGTCGATCGCCTCGAGCATCTCGCTCTGGCCGACCTCTTTCTTGTTGCGGCGGGCGGCGAGAATGGCCGCCTCGAGGTCTGCGCCGCTGAAACCGGGGGTCTGTTGGGCGAGGTTCTGTAGGTCAACGTCGTCAGCCAGAGGCTTGCCCTTGGCGTGAACGTCGAGGATGGCGGTGCGGCCGCGGATGTCCGGTGAGTCCAGCGTCACTCTGCGGTCGAAACGACCAGGACGTAGGAGTGCCGGGTCCAGGATGTCCGGCCGGTTTGTGGCGGCTATAACAATTACGTTTGTGCTGGATTCAAATCCGTCCATCTCCACAAGGATTTGGTTCAGGGTCTGCTCCCGCTCGTCGTGTCCACCGCCGAGTCCAGCGCCACGGTGCCGGCCGACGGCGTCGATCTCGTCGACAAAGATGATCGAGGGACCGTGCCGCTTGGCCTGTTCAAACAGATCACCGAACATCTCGACGAATTCGGAACCGGAAATCGAGAAGAAAGGAACACCAGCCTCGCCCGCGACTGCTTTCGCAAGCAGCGTCTTGCCCGTGCCGGGAGGTCCTACAAGAAGGACACCGCGCGGAATCCGCGCACCCAGAGCAACAAAGCGTTCCGGGTACTTGAGGAACTCGACGACTTCCTCAAGTTCCTGTTTGGCTTCCGGCGCACCGGCCACGTCAAAGAAGGTCACTGTCGCTTTGGTGCCGACGAACATGCGTGCGCGACTTCGGCCGAAGCCCATCGCCTGGTTGGAGCTGCCCTGCGCCTGACGCATCATGAACAGCAGGATGCCTCCGAATAGGATCAGAGGCAGGAAGTTTATAAGGAGGCCGGCAAAGCTTCCGAGTCCGCCACCGGACTCTTTGATCTCTATCGAGACGTTGCCCTGGCCGCTAACTTGTTCCAGAAGTTCGACGATGCTTGAGCCCGGCTCTTTGCGGGACACAAATGTATTTGCGCCGACTATGACCGTCAGATCGTTGCCATCGACCTCGATCAAGACGCGTTCATTTCCGGGGTTTTCAGCGAGCTCGACGACCTCACTGATCGGAATTTCTTGCGCACCATCAATAGGACCGCTGTCAAAGAACAGGAAGAACACCATTATCACGGCGACAACGATCAGAAGGTAGATCAGGCTGTTACGCATCCAGCGCCGGCTCACAGTCACCTCCTAAGGTGACCGGACGACCTGACAACCCCGGCTGTGCCAGGGGTGGTCGTCCCGTACAAGTATTGCAGTCCGTCGGTTAGGTACCGACGATCTTGATCCCGAATTCGCCAACAATTGTGACATCGAGCGGTAATCTAAAGATTACGACCGGTTGATCCTATCATAGGACCCCGTTTCAACCCCCGTACCTGCACGGAACTCTACCGGGTACAGATGGCGGAAATCCGGATAGTCGATCAAACGTTCATACGACGTAAGTTCCGCTATAGATCTTGTGAACCCCGGTAACAAGCTGAGTCTCGAACGGCCTTACGTAGACCTGTGACCGTTCGTCGTGGTATTCTTCATCGCGGTCAATCAGTGCCCAAAAACTATTATTCCTGAGGCTTTACAACCGATGGGTAGAGGATCCCGCATATAGCCCGCGATTACCGAATTAACCGCCAGATCCGAGTGCCGGAAGTGCGGATTATTGAAGAAGATGGCTCTGGAGTCGTGCTGGAATTTCAGGCAGCGCTTGAGTTGGCGGAGGAGCAGGGAATTGATCTCGTTGAGGTCGCTCCAAACCAGTCGCCTCCGGTGTGTAAACTGCTCGATTACGGGCGCTTCAAGTTTGTGCAACAGAAACGCGAGCGTGATGCAAAAAAGGGACAGGCTCGAAACGAACTTCGTGAAGTTCGGTTGAGCATGAAGATCGGCGAGCACGATTTTCTTTCGAAGATCAAGCGTGCTCGTGACCTGTTGGCCGGTGGGGCCAAGGTCAAAGTCACGGTTCGGTTCAGGGGGCGAGAAATCGCCCACCCTGACCTGGCTGTGAAGCTCTTAAGGCGAGCAGCAGAATCTCTTGCCGATGGAGCAAAACTGGAACGTGCACCCATGATGGAGGCGCGTTCACTCAGCATTATCCTGGCTCCGGATGAGGTGGCCGTTGCGGCCAACACCCCTGCCAGTGCACCAAGCGAAAGCACCGAATAACTAAATGCCCAAGATCAAGACCCACAAAGGCGCAAAGCGCCGGTTTCATGTGACCAGCACCGGAAAGGTTCTCAGGAGCAAAGGCCCGAAGAGCCACCTGCGCCGGAACAAGACGTCACGGGTCCGTCGTTTGTTCGACAAGAAGATCGGCACGTCGCCCGCTAACGCGAAGCGAATCAAAAGGTTGCTCGGCCGATAGGTATTCCTGATGCTTACGGCGAAACGCCGGAAGCATCAACGTTGGTAGAGTAATTTCCTGAAACTCTTTTTCTTCAGATCGACGTGTGTCGTCGTCCTGATTACGTTTACGAAGTGGTAGGCAGATCGCACGGATCATCCGGGCGTTCACCGTCACATTTAGTCACCGGAGAAGCCTCAGTTGGCACGAGTTAAGCGCGGCACAACAAAACACCGAAGGCATCGAGCCGTACTAAAGGCGGTTCGCGGCCCCCGCGGATCGCGTAACCGCCGATATAAGGTCGCACGGGAGTCGTTGCTGCATGCAATGGCCTACCAGACGGCACACCGCAAACTGCGTAAGCGTGAGATGCGGGCTCTCTGGATCCTTCGCATCAACGCGGCGGCACGTATTCACGGTCTGAGCTATTCGCGGCTGGTTCACGGTCTGGCGCTGGCCAGTGTGGATATCGACCGCAAGCAGCTCGCCGACCTCTCGGTTCGTGAGCCGGAGGCGTTTGCTGAGGTTGCCCGTGTGGCGAGCGAGGCGCTGGCCGCCTGATACCGCCCCATTTGCAGGGGATTTACCGGCGGATAAGAAGAATATAAAAAGGACGTCCCTTTCTTACGCGCTCAACTTGATTATGCCGCTCGAACCGCTGGCTTATCTCGCCGATAGAGCCATCGACCATCACGACCACGAACAGCAGGGCAAGATACAGCAGCGAGTACTTGTAGAGCCCGAGTATGGCCGGCCGGGTATCGTCCCGGAACAGGCGTGCAGTCAGCGCAATGTATATGGCCCCGAGAATGGCCGCAGGTACAAAGTAGATTAGCCCGAGCATATCGCTAGCTGACACAAATGCCAGTGTCAGTGCGACCAGGAGCACGGTGTACAGCATGATCGAGATATTGGTCGTCGAGCGGGGTGCGACCACAGGCAGCATTGGTATTCCTGCCGCCTTGTATTCGTCCTTAATGAGGAGAGCGAGCGCCCAGAAGTGTGGCGGGGTCCAGAAGAAGATGATGGCGAACAGGTACCAGGCCTCAAGTCCGATGCTGTTCTCCACCCCAGCCCAACCGACCATGGGAGGGATGGCACCGGCCGCACCGCCAATGACAATGTTCTGGACGGAGGAGCGTTTCAACCAGATGGTGTAGACGATCACGTAGATGAGGGTGCCCGACATAGCGAGCAGCGCCGCCAGTAGATTGGCCCACGCAAAGAGCACGCCAAAGCTGATTATGTTCAGGACGATGCCAAAGGCGAACGCGCTCATGGGCCGGACTCGACCACTTGCGACGGGGCGGGTGGCGGTACGTTTCATCTCTAGGTCTATGTCACGGTCCAGCCAGTGATTCAGGGCGCTTGCGCCGCCGGACGCGCAGATCCCACCCACAATAACCGCGACGAACACGACGCCGTCCGGGAATCCTCCAGCGGCGAGGATCATCCCGGTTATCGAGGTCAGCAACAGAAGGGACATGACCCGCGGCTTCGTCAGAGATACGTAATCTCGAAGCACGGCCGTCATACGCGCGAAACCGGACTGGGCACCGTATAGATCAGGAGCCGACATTTTATTGTGATCCCACACCTGACTCTCGTGTGACTTCGCCGCTGTAAGGTCGCATCGCCAGCACCGCTACCAGAAGGGCGAGGTCTGCCCACATGATCGTCGCCATGGACAGGTGTATAGCCTGTGCCCATTCCGCGAAATCCGACCAGGGGTTCGCCGCTCCAACCAGAATCTGGACCACCGCGATAACCATAGCGCCAATTGAAAGTAATCGGACGAGATCGGAGCCACCGGGTAGCCGGAACGCCTTGTGAGCGGCGTAGATCGTTACGAGCGTGGCGGCGGCGGCGATCAATCTGTGTGCGGCGTGGATCCATACAAGTTCCGACTCCGGGATGATCGACCCGCCGCAGAGCGGCCAGCTTGGGCACACGGCCCCAGCGCCCCGCCAAACCGCGTATGAACCGGATAGTAGGGTCACAAGTACGAGTATTGCTGCCAGTGTGGTGATTCGTTGGATCGTGATGAGATCTCGCAGGTTCTGGGCAGATTCTACCGCCACCTCTGCAGCGCCGTTCGAAACGCTTGAAATCTGGCCCGGCATCCATCCAGTTGCCGCAGATGCGAGCGCAAGCAATGCCACCAAAACCACAAGCTCGGCGAGGCCGAGGTGAAGTGTCCTGAGCGCCGGTTCTACCTCGGACAGCACAACAGCGCCGCCGATACCTCCGACGATACCGATCAGCACTAGGGCCCCGGTCGTGACCGCGACAAGGAAAGTATTCTGGCGGTGGGATATACAGACGCGCACTGCCGCTGCGATAAAAAAGAGTCCAACCCCTGAGCCGGCCGTGCGATGGCTCCACTCGATCATCGTGTGGTATTCCCATTTCGGGATGATCGACCCATGGCAAAGTGGCCAGTCCGGGCATCCCAGCCCGGACTCGGTGACTCTAACCACCCCGCCCAGTGTGATCTGGATGATTGCTCCAACGACCATCACGGCAAGTACAACGATCAACAATTTATCGTTGATTACGCCGGAGATGCCATTCATCTGGTCATCCGGATGGGCGTCACTTTGAAGGGTAGCCACTTGGTTGCAGGAACCTCGATCAGTTGATTGCGCTCTGTTTCACAAAACACCGTCAATTATAGCCGCGCTGCTCCGTTTCATCAGTGTGAGATCGTCTGTGTTTTGTCCGACGCGAGAGGCCAGCATCTTTAGCCGGGAGGGCGGAAGGCCAGAAGTTCACCGGTTACGAGGATTCTATGGTCGTACACAAGCTTCGGATAGGAGGCGACCAGCGTGACCGTAGAGGCAGAGGTCTGGTCAAGGACGAGGTCATCCCTGTGTATGAACCCGGTCTCGGTCACCCTGTAAAGGAACTCGCCATCGGCGCTGCCGATGATGATATCTACCGGATCATGTTTGATTAGCTCCACGATGTCCGGAAGATCGTGAAACACGTTGCCCTCGCCGCGGACAGGGCTCTCCAGGTGGCCAAAGTACCAACCGGCGCCGATCTCTCCGGGATGCGCGGTTCCGGGGATGTGTCCGACGATATCGACCGGGCTCTCCCAGAGTTGTTTGCCGCCCTCGTCGTAGACGGCGAGCCCGTAGACGGACGTTCTGAGGTTAATGGCTGGTACCTCAAGAGTGTCGGCCGCCGAGGAAACGACTGGATCCCTGATAATTTCCGCCGAATTTAAGTACACAAATCCGTCCGGAAGGTCTGCCCTTCCGTACGGCAATGATCCCGCCCATTCCGGCTCAGACCAGTACCTGGGATTGGTCCACCGTGCGGGGAATAATTGTGCCGCCTCGAGGGGCTCGGAAATTACGGAACCGCTCTTAGATCCGTCGGACTCGGGGTCTTGTGAAGAGTAGCTCGAGGTCGGGAAGTCCGAGGGTCCAACAGCCGGGAGAGGGGCTGTGACCCAACCCTCACGTTCAACTGGCGATACTTCGTAAACGAGATCGCCCAACCTTGACCTCACGATCTCGGCGTAGGCCGATCATGGCGATAGCGATCAGGCCGCGTTTATTAGATGGCGGGCGGGGTGGCCGCGCAAACTCCCGGTGGTTCGGGCATGCGACTGCTGAACTCAAAGTCGGCTCATTTCCTCGCAAGCCGTCCTCTAAGGATCCGTAGTATCGCCCCCGAAGTTCTCCGGGGAGCTATTACGTTACTGCCGGGCCGCCTGTCTTCGGTGGCGGTCCGCTTCGGTGAGGATCGGTTCGTTCAAGTATACGTCGCCGTTCCTGATTTTTAGATTGAAGCCGCAATCGGGGTTTGTGCATATCCAAGCTTTGTAGTGCACTGCAGATCCCTGGCCGCCAAAGTCGGACAGGGGTACCAGATCTCCGTCTGCGCATGCCTTGCAGGCGGGGTAATTCTCAATGGCCACGTCATCCTCCTGGTAATCGTCACTAATTTCTTCCAACCGGATTGGTTCAGGAGTGGAAGATATTATTACCGCTTACAATCAAAAGCAACGTAAATATTCGGTAATCTGTTCCGAGTATATCTCCGCTCTGAACCCGGTGGAATCTCTGTGGGTAGGATGGGAAACGACTGAAATGATCGTTCTTGGCATTGAATCTTCATGTGACGATACCGCGGCCGCTGTTGTGGTTGACGGTCGTGAGATACGGTCCAACGTCGCTTCATCTCAGGCCGAACTACATGCGCGCTATGGCGGGATTGTCCCGGAGTTAGCGTCTCGGAGTCATATCCAGCAGATCGTGCCGGTCGTGCGTGCCGCACTCTCAGAAGCGGTTATGACACTCGGGGATGTCGACGCCATCGCCGTGACGAGCGGCCCTGGCCTAGCCGGATCCCTCATCGTCGGACTCAACATGGCAAAGGGTTTGGCGGCCACTTCAGGCAAGCCTTTGATTGGTGTAAACCACCTCCAAGGTCATGCATACGCCGCGTGGTTGTACGACCCGGCGGACGGGAATCCGCGTTCGCCTCCGCCGGAAGATCGATGCGGCTTCCCCTTGCTTTGCCTGGTCGTCTCTGGAGGCCACACGGATCTTGCGCTGCTAAAGGCGCACGGTGAGTTCGAACGTATCGGTCGTACGCGTGATGATGCAGCGGGCGAGGCGTTCGACAAGGCCGCGCGTTTGATGGGCCTGGGTTATCCGGGCGGACCGGTGATCCAGAGGATCGCCGAGAGTGGTGGACGGTCCGATCCTCTGCCGCGGGCCTGGATTCGCGGCACCTGGGATTTCAGTTTCAGCGGGCTCAAGACTGCCGTGTTGCACCGCGCTCGTGCCGAAGGGATTTACCCGGCTCCCGACGAGGGGCCTGACAGAGAGGCTGTGGCCGCGCTAGCCAGGTCGTTCCAGGACGCGGTCGCTGACGTGATCGCCACCAAAACGGCTTGGGCTGCCGAGGAGTTCGGCGTTCAGGGGATCGTGATCGGTGGCGGTGTTGCAGCGAATGCAGCACTCAGGGAGGCGTTGAATGATCGATCAAGCGTCCCCGTAATATCGCCGCCACCTGCATTGTGCACGGACAACGGGGCGATGATCGCCGCGGTGGCCTTTCACTACCTGAAACGCGGCGATCGGTCCGGTCTGGACCTTGATGTCACGCCGGGATTGACAATTGACGAGGCGCCATCTGCACCAACGCTTACATGTGTCTAGAGGTCGCTAGTTAAGCCCCGGGATAGCGGTATCGCCTTGTAGTCCCGGCCGGTTTCGCCGGGGCGGTTTTTTCAGATTTCTCGGTGTCGTGTGCCTTGAGCTCGAACACCCTGTCACCGAACGCCCGCGCTCCGTTCTCTGACGAACGGTTAAGCGGACCCCCGATATCCTTACCGGCTGCGTCGAATAGGAGGCGTGAAGGTGGGGTTCTCAGGTAGTAGTCGCAAAGAAGGATTACACCCAGCGCCGCCATGACAACGCCGCCGATGATCCCGACCCGCTCGTTTGTCGCAACCTGCCAGACTCCTATCGAAGCGATCAACCCGAGCACACCCCAGATCAGCGAAGAGCGTTCTCTTACCACCCGCGTGACTCGTACCGAACTGATCTCACTGATTGGGGCGAACGACCAGTTGCGGTGGTCCTCATCGCCACCGATATAGATCACACGACGGTCGGTGAGTCCCGCCGACCTCCAGTGATTCGACCACCGATTCGCCCTCGATAAGCCGAAATCCATCGATAACCGAATCCGGCTCGACGATGGGCGCGGTTTCATCCGTTTCAAAGGCTGATGGCTGCTGGAATTGATCTTCGACTGCCAAAGGGGCTCCCGATCTGATCTAGGGTCGACTATTCGATGATATCAGTGCCCCGGGTGAGTAGCGCGTGGCGCGACTCGCAGAATCTGGGAATTTCGGGTCTGTGTCTCGGGGCGACGGCGCCAGCGCACTGAGGCCAACGCCAGCGTCTCCAGTTACCGAGACGAAGAACCTCTGGGCTTGCACTCCCGGCCGCTATTATCTATTAACACGGAAACGACCCTACTCAAACGCGTCGTTTCCGTGTTCCGCTGTGAACTCCCGGCCAGCGCCGATAAGCAGCGCCTTCATGTCCATGGTGGCGCCATAGTCAGACCACAGGTGCTTGCCGGCCGCTCTCACCTTTGCCTCGACTTCGTCATGAATGGCGAGTACTTCGGGGTGATCCGGCTCTCCAGGGTGTCCAAGGGACGCCGCCATGTCGTGCGGGCCCCATGCGATGGCCATCAGGCCGGGCACTGCAAGGATCTCGTCAGCACGCGCTGCCGCTTCTTTGGATTCGATCTGCCCGCCGACAAGCATGTTGGCATTGGCAAACTGCGCGAACCCCAACTTGTTGCCGTACGTGCCTTCGATCACGTCGAGGTCGCCGTGCTCCGTGCCGCGACCGCCGCCCCACGACCGCCAGCCGTCCGGTGGGAACAGGCAAGCGTCGGCAAGCCCCTGGGCCTCTTCGGCATTTTCGATGTGCGGACCCATGATCCCCTGCAACCCGCGGTCCAACCAGCGGTTGATCTCATTGGCATTGATATTTGGCACGCGTGCCGTGACGCTCATGCCGAAAGCGTGCGCGATGGCCACGATGTCGTCCACGGCAACCGGGTTAAAGGCACCGTGTTCGCCGTCCAGGTGGATGGCGTCAAAACCGGACCGGGCGGCCAGCTCGACAGCGCTCGTGACTGGGTACTGCATGGCGAATACAAGAGCCTGCTTGCCCTGCTTGTTCTTTGCGAACATCGAGTTCTTGATCATGGTTTTGTCCTTTCAAAGTTGCAGCGTTATCTATGAAATCGTCGTAGAGGTGGATAGCGATCCACCCCTACGTGTTGATTCCAAATAGGTTTTCTATATCCGCCGACTCGTTCCCGCCCTCGCCGTCGCCGTTGGATCGTACCCGTGTTGGGCCAGCACCTCTTCGTTGATCGTGAGCCCCAACCCGGGAGTGTCGGGTACTGTCAGATAGCCGTCCACCTGTCGCGGGAAGCCGTCGAAGGCGTCGAAGTAGTGCGGAGTGTAAAACTCTGCGTGGTACTCCTGGATAAGGAAGTTGGTCATCGTCAGGTCCAGATGGCACTCGGCCATAGCGTGTTGTGCGGCGCCATATTGACGTGCCGTGCCTCTGTAATGGCTGCAATCTTCTTCAGCTCCGTAATGCCGCCGGCGTTTGCGATGTCTGGCTGCAAAACGTCCACGGCGTCCGCCGCCACGAGCTCGTAGAACGGGAACTTCGTATAGAGCCGCTCACCGGTTGCAATCGGGATATTCACCCGATCACGGACGAACTTCATCTCCGCCACGTTCTCTTGTGAAGTCGGCTCCTCGAACCAGAGTGGCCGGTACTTCTCAAGCCGCTGACCCAGAGATATCGCCGTTCCGGTCGAGAACTTGGCGTGGACCTCGACCAGGATATCGACGTGTGGTCCGACG
>LWDU01039326.1_pt1 | contig 10816 bp, 10 predicted proteins | sample 727161 | NCBI WGS metagenome assembly LWDU01 (sample SAMN04566230, study PRJNA314399) | hydrothermal vent metagenome | isolation source: deep sea hydrothermal plume seawater | place: Mexico: Gulf of California, Guaymas Basin | collected 2004-07-11 | reverse complement strand
TCACTTTACTTTTTTAGGTCCGTTCACCACTGACGACATCCTGGAAAATGCTTCTTACGCTGTTCCTGTTGAATTCTTGCCTTTATTTCCGATACGACGATCACGGCGATACATGGCAAATATGAAAGACCCCATAGCCAGTACCGTCCCGGCGCCTGCAACCCGAACTACATTCATAATCACGACCCCGTATTTCCCCCTTGCCGGGTCATAATGAAAACAATACAACAGCACCTGATCAAACACGGTCCCCAATTTGTTCTCGGATGATTCGATCAAAGCCAAACGTAGATCTTCGGTGGGATATTCAGCGAGAGGACGCCCTCCGGTGTTACCACCATAATCGCGCTGCCGTGTACAAACTGCTGCTCTGTTTCATCGTAGACATAATTAAAACCGGCGGCATCTGTTATCGATTCAATCGATGGCGCATCTCCTGTCAAAAAATGCCACCCTGCTGCCGCTCCCGGTCGATTATTCCGCTTCACGTAGATCTTCTTTTTCTTAGAGGCCAGTTCGGGCGTCTCATTCGGATCGAAACTGATAGAGATCACTTCAAAATCTTCACCGATACTGAACTTTAACGGGGCAATAGTTCGATTGAGCCCATTTAGGACTTCCGTACACAGCATCGGACAGTCGTAATAGACCAGAGAGAGGATAATCGGCTTATTGCCGAAATATTGACTTAGTTCTACCATAGCGCCGGACTCATCCGTAAACTTCAAATCAAGCGGCAATTGGCTGCCAATTTTTTGCTCAATACCCACGTCTTGCAATATAATCGGCCTGGCAGTCGCTTGGATACCCGGTCCGACCCCCACATCTTTTGATATGGTGGGTCCGCCAGTGGGTTGTGAAACCCCGGTATCCGGCAAAACGAAAATAACAGAGAATCCTATGACAAAGCTTATCATCCGAAAATAGATCATCTTTAGCTTATCGTCCTTGATTGGCCGGGCCAGGCCTTGCCGGTAACTTAAATCGATCATCATTTGCTATCAATTGCATTGCACGGTCGACAGGTATCTGAACAATATCTGCCGTACGAATTACCCAGCCATACGTGGTCAGTTTTTTCTCTTCTGCCGCTCGCAGTATAGCCAGGTCCTCTTCAGGAATAACCTGAAGACGCGGTTCGGGAGGCAGCTGGTTATCTTCTACAAGGGGGGATGGGGTTGCAAATGAGGTTTCATTAAAATCCTCAATGGCCACAAACATTCCCCACATCAACAAGAATGAGATAACAGTCATCGCCGTCAACCCATAGCCGAACTTGATGCCCATAGAGACGTTGGTCTCTATGACCTCGTGGCCCCTGGAAAGGGCATCTTCATCTACTGGCTCTGGAGTATGATCATTCATCTGTTAACCTTCAGTTCGTTATGAGTTTCCTGAAATTGATGCAACCAGTTTTTCAAAACGCGGATCTTTTTGAGGGACCAATGGGCGTTTTTTCAATCTGTTGATCACAAAGTAAAACCATATGCCAGCCAACCCTATCGGTACCACGACATCCGTTATGCTGACGTGGAATCCATTGTGTTGAAGATTCGGAGCCACATGCCAGAAAATATCTACCAGGTGCATGACCAGAATAAAAACGGCCACACGGGTCAGACGACGTGGATTCCGTTTTCTTGGTATAGACAACAATAAGAAAAACGAAATAATGAAGCGGCCTAATACTAATCCGATCGAGACCCACTCCCAGCCACCCTGTAGACGATGCAGATACCAGATATTCTCTTCTGGCAGGTTCGTAGCCCAGATGATCAAGAACTGAGATAGCATCATATAGAACCACAGCAGTGTCATGGTCAACAGCAACTTACCCCAGTCATAAAACCGTTCTGAATCAGCTAATTTTGCCATAGGGTCATGATGGCGCAAATAGGCCATCATAATGATAATAAAGGATATTGTCGCCCCACCTGCATCGACAATCATGATCACCCCGTACAACGTGGAAAACCAATGTGGGTCTGTCGACATAATCCAGTCAAAAGAGGCAAACGTGGTGGTTAATGCGAAGACAACCATGCCAGGGCCACAAACATCCCGGGTCTTATCCAATATGGACGCATCCCCGGATTCATCCATGGCATTCGACCATTTAATGAGCAGGGTGGATATACCAATCCAAATCAGGAAATAAATGACAGCTCTGATATAAAAAAATGAGACGTTCAGGTAGGATGCTTTGTGTTGAAGAATAGGATCATTGGCGACTACTTCTTCATGGGTCCAGTGATACAGATCACCCATGCCCAGGACAATCGGGATAAAAAGAATCGCCAGAACGGGAAAGGTGCTCATGGCGGCTTCAAGAAGCCGCTGAATAACAAATCCCCAGCGTCCCCCTACGAGCTGATGCAGCATAAAAAAGAACAGACAAACCAGAGTGATTCCGGTGATAATCATGAATCCGATCAGATAGGCCTGGTAAAAGTTGGCCATATTCCCCGTGGCTATTGCATATCCAAAGCCACCTATGGCCAGCAACAGTCCGACGATTAACGCCTTGTTCTGCAATATGCTAAGTTTTTCCGTAAGAGGTTGGGAGATAGTCGTCATTATTCCACTTCTATAATTGATTGGATTTGTTGTTGATCTCGATCCGGCAATTCAGACAGATTGGCGCCCTGACTTAACTGCAGAACCCGGATATACGCGGCGATCGCCCATCGGTCTCTCGCCAAAACCGTTTGTCATCACGTCGAAAAAATGTCCCACGGCGACCTCACGTAACCGTTGGCTATGGAAAGATTCCGGCTGTTTCATACCGCGCTGAACGATCATCCCGAGACCATCACCGACATTGCTGTGGCAGGGCGCGCAATAGATGTTGAATCGATTCTGGCCTCTGTTCAGGACGTCAATCGTCACTGGGAACGGAAAGGTCGTCACCAGTTCATCATTGATTTTTCCCGTATAGAGATGTTCATCGAGCCTTAGTTTACCGCGCGCAATGGTCCCTTCTATCTTGGGACGCACCGAGCGCCGATCTTCAAAGAAGGTGCTCAATTCATACGGTTCGGGCCGCGGCTGATCGTGCATGTCCTGACGGCACGCAGCCAAGGCAATCACGCAAAACAGAGCCACTAAGGCGACCTGGATATAGTTAGCTTGGTTACTCTTCAACTTCAGACACCTCGTGAGGATGCAAGTTTTCAAGGAATTGACGCGTTTCCTCCGGATTGAATTTAGGATCATCCGCCTCGATACAGAGAAAAAACCGATCCTGGCTCGCATACTGGAAACGGTCTACATTGAACATGGGATGATACGGCCGTGGTAATCCATTCATTAAGATCATACCAAGAACTGCAGAAATTGAGGCAAAGAGCACTGTGCATTCGAACATGACTGGAATAAAAGATGGCCAACTATTGAACGGCCTGCCACCGATATTAAGAGGATAATGGATCACCGATGCGAAGTACTGCATGAAAAAACCTGTAGCACATCCTACCAACCCGCCGATCAGAATAACCAACGCTACTTTATTTTTGTGAAGATTCAGAATATCCATGAGCTCTTCCAATGGATACGGCGTATACGCTTCGACGTGATGATATCCTGCTTCGACTGTTTTCCCGGTGGCCTCGATGATGGATGCTTCGTCCTCAAACTCAGCTACTATGCCATGCAGTTTGGGCTCTGATGAGGCATGTCCATAACTCATAGTCAGTCGTCCTTCTCTCTGTGCTTCGGAATAATCATTTTCATTTCAGTCATGGGGATCATTGGTAGGAATCGAAGGAAAAGACACATCATGAACATAAAGAAACCGATGGTACCGATGTATATACTCCAATCCCAGATGGTTCCGGCGTAATGGTCCCACGAAGAAGGCATAAAATCATTAGCCAGACTGGTCGCCACAATAATAAATCGTTCAAGCCACATACCGACGCCGACGATTAATGAGATAACAAACAGTACAGCCGGACTACGCCGCGCTTTTTTCCACCATAATATTTGAATGCTGACGGCATTACAGAAAATCAACGCCCAGTAAAAAGGGGCATACTGCCCTGTCATTCTGTTATACATCATAAAACCTTCATAGGGACCTGCGCTATACCAGGATATGAACACCTCCATGGCGTAGCCATAGATAACAATGAATCCTGTTGCCATCACAATTTTGCCCATGTTCTCAAGATGCCGGATGGTAATCAGTCCTTCCAGGTGATACCATCTTCTTACAGGAATCGTCAGGGTCAGCACCATGGCAAAACCGGCGTATATCGCTCCAGCCACGAAGTAAGGGGGGAATATGGTCGTATGCCACCCTGGAACCAGGGATACTGCGAAGTCGAACGACACGATGGAATGTACAGACAGGACCAGCGGCGTAGACAAACCAGCCAGAATCAGGTAGGCTTTTTCATATCTGGCCCAGTGGGAAGTCGCACCGCGCCATCCCAGAGCAAAAATGCCGAATATACGCTTTATGATAGGGTGTTTCGCTCGATCCCGTAACGTACCGAGATCCGGAATCATACCGACATACCAGAAGAGGAGCGAAACCGTGAAATAGGTGGAAACGGCGAATACATCCCAAACCAGAGGGCTGCGCCATTGAGGCCAGAGACCCATTGTATTTGGAATCGGCATCAGCCAGTAGGCCACCCACGGGCGACCGACGTGCAACAGCGGAAACATACCGGCGCACATGACGGCAAAAATAGTCATGGCCTCAGCAAACCGATTGATCGAATTACGCCAATCCTGCCTCATCAGATGAAGAATAGCCGAAATCAGAGTACCGGCGTGTCCAATACCGATCCACCAGACAAAATTGATAATGGCGAACCCCCAGCCGACAGGGACATTCAATCCCCAGATCCCGGTCCCCATCAAAAACAGATAAGTGACCGACATCCCCAATATTCCAATGATCGGTAAACCTATTGCGGCGGCGATATAAAGCTGCGCAGGCGCATCTTTATGCAATACAATATTGGAGATTTTGGAAGTGACATTCGTGTTGTCATAATTCGGATCAACAACCCGGTCACCCGTATAAACATCCGTTTGATTGATGCCTGCGTCTGCTTGCGACAAAACCCTACTCCCTCTTTACACTTTGCTTACTCGATTTAGCCCTCAAGTACCGGATTCGGATTCCGGATCCGGCCAAGATACGTCGTACGCGGTTTTGTATTCAAATCCGTCAACATACCATAATTCAACGCACTGGTTTTCAGTTTCGATACCTGGCTATTACGATCCTTTATGTTCCCGAAGGTAATCGCCTGTGAAGGACAGGCCTGCTGACAGGCCGTCAGAATTTCACCATCTTCAATATTGCGATCTTCCTTCTTGGCTTCTATACGGGCCGCACTGATCCGCTGGGTGCAATAGGTGCATTTTTCCATCACACCACGGCTGCGGGTAGTCACATTCGGATTTCTTCCCAATTGAAGACTGGGCGTTTCGAAATCAGCATAAAGATAAAAATTAAAGCGGCGCACTTTATAAGGACAATTGTTGGAGCAGTATCTGGTCCCTACACACCGGTTGTATACCATATCGTTCAAACCTTCTTTACTATGCACCGTCGCCCCAACAGGACAAACCAGTTCGCAGGGTGCATTTTCACACTGCATACAGGGCACCGGCAGGTGGAAGGTCTCGGGGGCATCCATATCACCTCGATAATAACGGTCAATTCGGATCCAGTGCATCTCACGCCCGTTACCCACCTCTTCCTTGCCCACCACCGAGATATTATTTTCGGCCTGGCAGGCAATGGTACAGGTATTACATCCATTACATTTACTCAAATCGATCACCATACCCCAGGCGTTAGGCCCATCATAGATATGTTCATTCGGATATAGATCACGTTCCGGATCAGGTGCTTCCCACATTTCCTGAATCACATGAGAATTACCTCTGTATTCTTCAATATCGGCCACTCTGATAAGATTCCGATCACGGGACATGCTTCCCAAGCCCTCAAGGCCCATATCATGATAATCCTGAGTGCTGTATATCGAAAATTCATCCCCTGTTTTCCTGACCTGTAAGCCGCTGCCGAACCACGGGGTATCGGAAGGACGAATCGAATAGGCGTCAAAACCTGTTCCCGTTCCATTTTGTCCGGCACGCTTCCGTCCGTATCCCAGGTGTACGGTCGCTGCGTTCTCAGGATGCCCCGGTAAAATCCAGACCGGCGCCTGCACACTCCGTCCCTGATAGGTCAGTTCGACCACATCCATATTTTCAACTTCTAACCGTCGTGCCGTGCTCGGTCCTACAATGGCCGCATTATCCCAAGTGAGCTTGGTCAACGGTTTAGGCAGTTCCTGCAGCCATCCGTTATTGGCAAAGCGACCATCCCAGATGGTCGGGTCGGCAACGAAGATAATCTCCATGCCGTCCCCTGAAGACGGTACAGCGCCTATCGCTGCAGCGACATCCTGAAGCTGAACAGGCTTCGCAGCCATAGCGGAGTCGACGATAAAACCGTCGTGCACCGTTGTTTGCCAGAATACTTCGAACGGACCTGATCCATGCACCCCGATGCTTTCCCAGTACTCACGTACCAGATCATATCCTTTTTTGTTCGGATTGCCGGCGAGAGCGGACACAAATTCAAGTTCACTTTTACCTTTGTATAACGGGGCAATCAACGGCTGTACGACCGTGATTGTACCGTCATAAGCGCGGACATCACCCCAACTTTCAAGGCTGTGCGCCTGCGGGATATGCCAGTGGCATAATTCAGCCGTCTCATCATGATACAGGCCGTGATGCACCCGTAGTTTCACATTGTCCATGGCCTGAGCAAAATCAAGATCCGCAGGTTTTGAAAAAACTGGATTACTATTAATAACAAAGAGGAGATCCACCTTGCCGTCGGTCATATCCTGAACCAGCGTCTTCATTGAATCACTCTGATTGGTCGGCTGCACTTCGATGGAATCCGTATACGTCACTGTTTTACCGGTATTGTCCAGGATATCATTCATCGCGTGGGCCAGTGCATGCACCGCGGCGGGTTGCTGATCACCGGCGATCACCAGACCGGCGCCGCTATGCTGACGCAGGTCGGCAACGACGGCAGATACCCAGGCGCTTGCTACTTCATCGCTCCCCGACGGCGCAGATACCGAGNGGCACGACGTCCGAGCACATGATCGGCCTGCGCACCTGTCAATGTAGGAGAACTTTCCGCCACGTACAATCTATTCATCTGGTCCAGATTATTGACGGCATCCCGCCGGGATGAGAAGTCACGGGCGTAACGCACGCCACCGGGACCGGTCGTGAGAAAATCACTGTCCAAAGATAGAATCACGTCCGCCTCTTTGAGATGGTAACGCGTGGTCACCATCTCACCAAAAGCTATGCGTGCCCCTTCCCGTACGTTATCTCTCGATATGGGTTCGTACTGGTGCCATTGGGCTTCCGGGTATTTGGCCAGAACCTGTTGAAGCTGATTGCCTAAGGTCGGCGAGGTAACGGTTTCCGTCAGGATTCGTAATCCAGTGCCATTCTTTTCGACCTGGGCGGCCAGGGCCATGTTCAACTCATTTAAAAATGCGTCATAGGTCGTTATACGGCCCCTGCGGTTGATATATTGAGACCTATCCGGGTCATACATCGTCAGGATGGAAGCCTGAGCGAATATATCCGTCGCCCCCAGGCTGCCTGGATGTTCGGGATTTCCTTCGATCTTGGTAGGCCGGCCCATATGACTTTCAACTAGAATACCGTTTGCCACACCGCCCTGGGTATAGGCCGAAGCGTAGAATAATGGTTTACCGGGGACCATATCCTCCGGTCGCTGCACATACGGGACTATCTTTTCCAGGGGCTGTTTGGTACACGCCGTCGCGCCGGCCAGGGCTATGGAGGCGCCCATCAACTTCAGGAAGTTGCGTCGACTGACGGGATCGGTCTTTATCTCTTCTATATGTTGTGGAAATTCTTTTTCCATGAACGTCTGCAACTCGCCCGTATCTGCCAATTGCTCCAGACTACGCCAGAATTCGGGACCTTCCTTCCGGTCCAAACGGGCTTTAATCGCGTCCAAATCAGTATGAGATTGGGTTGGTTGCATAAAGGGTAAACCGAATCCTTCTAACGATGACAGATAGAACAATTATCCAATTGAGCTTTGTTGACTCTATATCCACGCACTAATTGCGCGCCGAGCGCCAATTGATCGGATGGCGGCGTGTAATCCGGTTGCGACTCAAATTTGAACACATCCGCTCGATCCCGGATATTCTGCTCCGGATTCCGATGACATTCAAGGCACCACATCATTTGCAATGAATTCTCCTGCCACATGAGCGCCATCTCGTTCACGGCCCCATGACAGGATTCGCAACCGATGCCTTTTTTTATATGAATACTGTGATCAAAATACACAAAATCCGGTAAATCGTGAACCCTAGTCCATTCCAGAGACTGCCCTGTGGCATAACTCTGGCGAACCGGTTCCAGGATGGGCGCCTCTGTCCATATCTGGGAGTGGCAGGTCATGCACGTCTTAGTCTGCGGCATACCGGCAAAATTGCTCTCCTCAACAGAGGTATGACAATATCGGCAATCTATACCAAGTTGATTGACGTGATGACGATGACTGAATGCCACGGGTTGAGGACGGATTTGATGTTGTCGTGTTACGTAGGAAGTTGAACTAAGATATAAAATCGTACCTATAACAGTTGATACGAGGAGGGCTCCTCCCACGATACTTGCTTTAAGCCAGGTGTTCGCGGCAGGAGAAAAAATTTGGGGCATAATAGTTCGTTCAGTGCTTGTTTTAAATTACAGGTTTATGTTATTGATCTCAACATCTCAAGATTAACGCCGTGAAAGATATAATATCAGGCCGCTTTCTTGTCAAGAAAATTTCCTATTCTTTTTTGTTTTTTCTATCGCGACAAACAAACCATATCGTTATAACTACTAGGGAATATTTGGTTTCTGGAAAAAATCATTAAAACTAAAACCCACTGTTTAATTTATCTTGTGCCCTGATATCTCAGAACGGTAACACCATTTGACACAAACGAACCACAATTGTATTATATTATCATGATTCGTTACCGGTTTTTCGTGATAGCGGTCACCCACTATATATAGAACAAAAAATTGATGCGAGGTGAGGGTTTAATCTAAGGAGTTATATTATGAGTGAACAATTACCATCAGAAAAAAGCATGCAGCGCATGCGGAAATATTGTGAGAAATATTGGGAGAAAACCGGTACCTCTCCTCATCCAAATACAGAGGTGATGGAATCAGTGGTCAAGGGGCTGGCCAGCAATATAGATGAATTGGGCCGACCGTTGTGTCCCTGTAACTTTTATCCGGATAAAAAGGCGGAGTTAGAACGCAGTCGTGAATGGGTATGCGCGTGTGATGAAATGAAGATTTACAAATATTGCCACTGTCTGCTGTTCGTCACCCCGGAAGGTATGCCCATTACCGAATATCTGCCGGAAGATTCCGAAGGCCGTCAGATGTATGGTCTTATAAAAGATCCAACGCCGGATCAAGGCAGAGAAACAAGGCATCGGGCGCAGGAGTATGAAGAGGGGAAGAAAGGATGAGGGGATCCATGAATTTACATCCCCCTTCCTTTCTTCCTTGCACATCTATCCAATTGCTGGAACAGGCACAGAGCCCCCCTTATCCACGGATACCTCCAACGCCTCCAGGAAAGCAACCGGCCCCAACATGCTCTCCTCGGTTTCGTCTGTTTCACCGGTTCTGAACATATGGACAAAATCCTCGATACCGGATAGATACATATTTTCATCATAGGCAATGGTTTCATCCACCCGCCCCTTTTCACCAATGGCCGACACGTGAAACGATGGATACGCAGCGCCAATCAGGTTCATACCAGCCATCAGGCCGCTTTTGAAATGTACGGTGGCCACATGGTTCTGCCCCAGTCCGGGATGGACACGGACCTCGACGGCATCATATCCGGCTAAACGCACAATCATATCCACCTGATGAATGCCGTAGAAGAATACCCCGCCCCATTCTGAATGGATATCGCATGGCCCAGTGGTCGTCAGGGCATACAAATCTCCCAGTGCTTGAATTTTTTCCTGAAGCTGACGAAAGGAAGCCTGTTTGGGCAGAACAGAATAGGAGGCGACGGGTACGTCGCGTGCACGGGCCTGCTTCAGAAAAGTCTGTCCTTCTGCGACCCGATAGCAAAAAGGCTTGTCTATAAACAGAGGGATGCCGGCCTCCAGCAACGCCTGTACGGCAGGCAGATGGTCTTTCGCATGCCGGTGATCGGTCACAATACCATCAACCTGCCCGATAAAGGCTTCAGGGGTTTCGACTATCGTCGGGATTTCACCACGTTCGGAGGCATCCTTCGCCAATTCCGGCGTCTCACCCCAGACGCCGACCACCTGCGCATTTGAAATACGCTGTTCGATATTAATAGTTTTAGCTATGGCAACGGTATGGCTGTTCTCCGCGCCGACAATGCCTATGCGCAGCATATTAACTTCTCCGTGGTTGAATGCTTCAATTTACTATATTCTGCGGCCGGCCTTCGAGGAAGGCGATGATGTTATCGACAGCGCCTTCGTTGAGCAGGTCTACACCTTCCGGCGTCATATCCGCGCAATGAGGGGTGAGCACGACCTGCTCCATATCGAGCAACGGATGATCAGGCGGTACGGGCTCCGGATCGAAGACATCAATACCAACGCCACCTAAATGGCCGGAACGAAGCGCCTCGATCAATGCACCCGTGTCAACCAAACCACCTCGTCCGCAGTTGAGTAACAAGGCATTTTGCTTCATCTTA
>LWDU01032769.1_pt1 | contig 10816 bp, 11 predicted proteins | sample 727161 | NCBI WGS metagenome assembly LWDU01 (sample SAMN04566230, study PRJNA314399) | hydrothermal vent metagenome | isolation source: deep sea hydrothermal plume seawater | place: Mexico: Gulf of California, Guaymas Basin | collected 2004-07-11 | reverse complement strand
TTTCTTAAATGACTCTAATGTTAAATCAAATATTGTTCCTCTAGTCTTTCCTTTTTCAACATGATCATTCATTGCAAAACAGTTAACCAAAGAATCTGCCTTATTTTTTGAAAACCAATCTTTTACAAAATTCTCATCAGTTAAATCATGACCTAAAACTAGATCAAGACTAATCACTTCATGTTCTTTTTTTAAATATGTTGTAATTTCTTTTCCAAGCAGTCCTTCTGATCCCGTAATAATTATTTTCATTTCTTAACCCTCATTTTTAATTAAATATAGTATTTATCTACATATTGTTTTACAAATTTTTGATATGATTGGCATATTTGCTTTGGTTCATATTTTGTTTCTAAATTTCTTGCTCCTTGAATAATTAAATCTCCTGAATAATTAATTTTAGATAATGTAGCAAAAAATTCTTCAAAATTTGTATCTCCCGTTCCTAATGGAACTGTTCCACCGTGAAGGTTTCTATCTTTTACATGTATATTTTTTATCCATTTTTTTAAAATAATTAATTCTTCTTTTACATTATAACCCAGAGATGCACTATTACCTGAATCATAATTAGCCATAATATATTGATGTTCAAATTTTGTTAAAAATTCTTCAAAATTTTGTGGATTGAGATCAGTTTCTAAAACTATTGTAACATTATTTTCTTCTGCAATAGGAATAATTTTTTCTAAATTATTCTTAATTTCTTCTTCATTTTCATTAGTTTTTAATGATGATGAGTCAACAAGAGGTATTTCTATCATTGAAATTTCTAGTTTATTTGCTTGAATGATTATTTTTTTTAACATTTCAATATTTTTTTCTATTTCTAACTTTGATTCATTAAATAATTTCTTAGTCATAAAATAATCTGCACAAATAGAATTTATTCTTACATTATTTTTTTCCATTAATTGTTTAATCTCTATAATTCCATCAGTAGTTAGTATAGGGTTTGGTTGTAATTCATCAAAAATCCATTCAATAATTTCTAATTTACAATTTGATGCAATTTCAAATTCTTTTTTCCAACTATCTAATGGAAAGCTTTGAATTTTATTTTCATTTTGTTTTGAAAGTCTTCCTTGCATTATTCCAATTCTAGGTTTTTTCAATCAATTTTTCTTAAAATAATGATATTAATGGTTAACTATTTTATTATCCGATAATCAATTTATGCGATCACTATTAATTAAAACCATTATAATGACAAATTTTTTGTTATTTTCACAATTACATTTTATCTTATTTTTAAAATCCTAATTTTTCAAGTATTTATCGAAAAATATATTGATAGTTTCATTTTTTTATCCCTGTAAATAATTTTAATATGAGGAAAGAGGAGGAAAATCATGATTGATGCAGATTTAGACAAAAGTAATGAATCAATAAACAAAACTTTACGTGATTATAAAGAAAAAATTGATGAACAAAAAAAGGGGGAATTAGATCTTAGTAATTACAAAGTAACTAAGCCTTGGGGGCATGAATTATGGCTTGAATTAAATCAATTTTATGCTTACAAAGTAATTCATATGAAAAAAGGTAATCAGAGTAGTTTACAAATGCATGATATGAAAATTGAGGCAAATTATGTAATTGATGGTGAGGCGGAAGTTTTACTTGAAGATGACAACGGTAAATTACAATCACATATTTTTACAAAAGGAAGTGGATGGGTTGTCCCACGAAAAAGAAAACATCGGGTTATCGCAAAAACAGATTATACAGCTTTAGAAGTATCTACTCCACATTTAGATGATGTAATTAGATTTGAAGATGATACAAATCGAGAGTCTGGAAAAATAGAAGAAGAACATAATTAAAATGAAATACTGTATTCTTGCAGCTGGATTAGGTTCAAGAAATAATACAATCTCAGGTTTGCATAAAGGATTACTGCCTATTCATAATATACCAATTATATCTCATATTATTAACAAGTTAGATTCTGATAAAGAAATAATTGTAGCCGTAGGACATTTAGCTGAACAAATAAAATCATATGTAAGTTATGTTCATTCTGATAAAAAAATAAAATTTATTGAAATTAAAAAGTATTCTGGAAAAGGTTCTGGTCCTGGATTCAGTTTGTTGCAGTGCAAAAATGAATTACAATGCCCTTTCGTTTTTACTCCAATTGACACATTTATTGAGGAAGATGTAATATTTAATGTAGAAAATAATTGGATTGGAGTTGTAAAAATTCCTAAAAGTGGTTCAAATAGATATTGCTTAGTTAATGGAAAAAATAAGCTTGAATCGATATATTATGGAGAAGGAAATTTAGCTTATAATGGTATTGCAGGAATATATGATTATACAACTTTTTGGAAAGAATTAGAAAAACCAAATTTAATTAATAATGAACATCAAGTTACTACTTCATTTGATGAATTGGATAATGTTGAATTAAAATATTTTAATAATTTTTATGATACAGGAACAGAAGAATCATATAAAAAAGTTAGAAAAATTTTTTCAAATGAAATTGTTTTTCCAAAGAATGACGAAACAATTTTCATTGACAACAAGAAAGTAATAAAATATTTTTCAAATAAAATTAAATGTGGAGATAGAATTAAACGATCACAATACATTAAAAAATTTTCCCCTACGGTAAAAAAATTAAATTCTAACATGTTTGGCTATGATTTTATTGAAGGAAAATTATTATCAAACGTATCAAAAATAGATATTTTTTCAAACTTCATAGAGAAATTTTATGAATTTGCATTTTCAAATAATACTTGTAATGATATTTTAAAATTTCAAAATGATTGTGAATATATGTACAAAACAAAAACATATGATAGAATCAAACAATTTCAAAATACAGATTTAGATGAATTAGATCATATTAATGGTATATTTGTAGAACCAATTATTAACATAATGAATAAAATAGACTGGAATAAAATTATTACAAATGCAATACCTACAAATTTTCATGGAGATTTACAACCCGAAAACATTATTGTCTCAAAAGATAATACAATATTTTTAATTGATTGGAGGGAATCATTTGGTACAGATTTAAAAATTGGAGATTTTTATTATGATCTAAGTAAATTGTATCATGGATTATTAATTAATGGAACAATTGTAAAAGAAAAAAAATTTTCAGTAGAAATAGAAAACAATCAAGCTAAAATTTCATATTTATCAAAAGATAATTTAATGGAATTTAATAAAAAATTAGAATTCTTCTGTCAAAAACACCAAATTGAATATAATCATGTAAGGTTTTTAGGAATTTTACATTACATCAACATTGCTGAATTTTATATAAAAACAGAACCAGAATACTCAAAATTCATTTTTTTATTGGGAAAGCTACTAATGACTGAATACTTGCTCAAAAATTAGTGACTAAAATGGAATATCGAGAACTAATTGATTTATACAAAAAAGAATCATCGGATGTAGTCTTATCAATACCATCAAAGGAAATTGCAGAATTTGTTAAATTAGTAGTTGAGATCTATCACTCAGAAAAAAAAATTTTTGCTTGTGGGAATGGTGGTAATGCTGCCTTTGTTGGTAATCTTGTAGTGGATTTGAATATACACCCATTTGTTTCTGAAGATAAATCTTCTCATGGAGGAAATAGAAATTTATTTCATGCAATAAATTTGTGTGAAGGTCCAGCGACAATTACCGGAATTACAAATGATTTAGGATTCAATTCTATTTTTAAAGAACAATTAAAGTATCAAGCAGAAAAAGATGACATATTATTTTGTATTTCTGGATCAGGAAATTCTGGAAATATAATTGAAGCAATGAAATTTGCAAAAAGTATTGGGATGAAATGTGTAGTAATTACTAGAAATTCACCATGTAAAGCAGAAGAATTAGCAGATGTTTTAATTGAGATAAAAGGAACTTCTGAGTTTCCAGGCCAAACTGGAAATAATAATAATAATTTCCATTTTGAAGACTGTATTTCCAAAATAACTCATATTACAACAGGAATTTTAAAACTTGAGGTAACTGAAAATGATAAATCCAAATAATTTAAGAAAACACGTTTTAAAAATGGTTTATGAAAAACATTCTGGTCATATTGGTGGAAGTTTTTCTTTAGCTGAAGTTGTTGCTTATTTATATTCTAATTTTGATTTAACTTCAAATGATAAAAATGCACCAAAATTGATTTTATCTAAAGGTCATGCAGTACCAATAATTTATGCTGTACTATATGAATTGGGTTGCATAACTGATGAAGATTTATCCCTATTTAGAGAAATTAACTCACCATTACAAGGACATCCCGACAAAAATAGATTAAATTTTTTACATGCTACTACTGGTTCATTAGGTCAAGGATTAAGTATTGCAATTGGACATGCAATTGGATTAAGATTAATCAAATCTTCAAATCCTTGTTTTTGTATAGTTGGGGATGGGGAAATGCAAGAAGGACAAATTTGGGAAGCATTAATGCTTGCACCAAAATTCAAATTGAATAATTTAATTGTCTTTATTGATTATAATGGTTCACAAAATGATGGGTTTGTAAAGAATATTTTAGATCTTGAACCAATTATTGATAAAATTTCTGCATTCAATTGGAATGTTATTTCTGTTTCAGGTCATAATTTGGATGAAATTGAGACAGCTGTAAAAAATGGATTTGGCAATAACCAAGAAAAACCAACATGTATTTTGATGAAAACTAAAAAAGGTAAAGGCGTTTCTTTTTTACAAGATCCTGCATGGCACGCTAAAGTTCCAAATAAAGAAGAATATCATGATGCGTTAGAGGAATTAAAATGATAGCTACTCGCGATGCATTTGGAAATCAATTACTTAGATCTGCAAAAATTAATAACAAAATTCTTGTTTTAAATGCAGATCTTGGAAAAGCAACAAAAACAGAAAAATTTGGAATTGAATACTCTGATAGATTTTTTGAAATAGGAATTGCAGAAAGTAATATGATTGGAATAGGTTCAGGATTATCCGAATATGGTTTTAAAGTTGTCATGACTTCATTTGCATCATTTCTTACTGGAAAGTATGATGTTATTCGAATTTCACTGGCATATTCTAAAGCTCCCGTAATTTTAGTAGGAACTCATGCAGGACTTGCAATTGGTAAAGATGGAGTTACCCAAATGGGGCTTGAGGATATTAGTATTATGCGTTCACTTCCAAATATGAAAGTAATGCAACCTGCAACACCCATAGAAACAGAAAAAATGTTGGAATACTTACTACGTGTTGATTTAGATGGACCTGTATATTTGAGACTTGGACGACAGCCAGTTTATGAAATTTTTGATGAAAATTATGAATTTGTTCCAGATAAAGGAGTTGTATGTAAAGAAGGCACTGAATTGGCAATTTTTGTTACAGGTTGTTTACTTGATGAAGTTCTTAAAGCAGTAGAGAATTCAAAAAGGAGTTGTGCAATAATTAATATCCATACAATCAAACCAATTGATAGAGAAATCATATTAAAATTTTCAAAACAATGTAAAAAAGTGATGACCGTTGAAGATCATTCAATTATCGGTGGTTTGGGTTCAACTATTTCAGAGGTTTTATCTGATGAAAATCCAACTTTATTAAAAAGAATTGGATTAAATGATGTCTTTCCTGAATCAGGAAACCCTTCAGAATTATGGGAAAAATATGGATTATCTTCTGACAGAATAAAAAAATCTATTTTAGAATTTTTAGATTAAATTCAAAGTAAGTTAATTTTAAAGATTTATTTTTTTAAGTGTTGTTACATCATTGATATTAAAAAATTTCTTTAAAATATGTATACAAGCTTCTGCAACAGCGCGTTCCCCTGAATTACGTTTAGTTACAAAATCTGCATTTTTTTTAGCTGATGGATCTGCATTTGCAGGTGCTATTGAATATCCAACTTTTGAAAAAATTAAATGGTCAAATATACTATCGCCCATATAGATTATTTTTTTTAGAGATGTGTCCTTTTTCATCCATTCAACTCTATCTAATGTTTTTACAAGATTTAATGGATACTTCATATCAGTAACAATTCTTTTTTTACTAATAGCAAATCCTTTTTTATCCTGTGTTACAAAATGGATTTTTAAAAATGGTTTTAATAATGACAGACCATCATTATCATCAGGACCAAAAACTTTGAATTCTTTCCCATTTTTACTATATAAAAATTGACCTGTAGTTAAAACTCCATCCACATCCAAAACAAACATTTCTGGTTTCATTTTTCACTATCGATTGATAGTTGTTGGTTAAAAGTTATTGTTTTGAAGTGTAATAGAAAATTATTTTAGATTAAAATAATTAGATAATCATATGAAAAAAAATATTTTTAAGGAAACTCAACTATGTATTTCAATTTCAAAAAGACCTGGATTGTATGGAACTACAATTCATAATGCTGGTTATCAGGCATTAGGGTTAAATTTTTTTTATAAGGCATTTGGGACAAATGATTTGGAAGGTGCAATTAACGGTGTACGTGCATTAGGGATTAGAGGATGTAGTGTTTCTATGCCTTTTAAGGAAAGAGTTATTCCTTTATTGGATGAATTAGATATTTTAGCAAAAAAGGCAAAAGCAGTTAATACAATTGTAAATGAAAAAGGTCACTTAATTGGTTACAACACAGATGTAGTTGGTATTAAAAAATGCCTTCAGCCATTAAAAATAAAAAAAAATAAAAAAATTCTTTTATTGGGTTCTGGGGGAATATCTAGAGCATTTTTAGTTGCATTAAGAAATCTAAAATTAAATGATATCACAATTTGTAATCGAACGTTAAAAAAAGGACAAACACTTGCAAAAGAGTTTGATATACATTTTATTAAATGGTCTGAGAGAAATAATTTTAATGCAGATATGATAATTAATGCAACTTCTGTTGGAATGTTTCCTAATGATAATTTGATGCCTATTTCTGAAACTCAAATTATGAATGCTAAAATTTTAATGGATGTTGTTGCATCTCCACCAAATACTAAATTGATTAAATTTGCAAAAAAATGTAAAAAATTTACCATAAGTGGTCCTGAATTATCATTTTATCAAGCATGTGAACAATTCAAATTATACACATGTAAAAAACCTCCTATACTAGCAATGAAAAAAGCTGCTACAAAATTACTTTTAAAAAAATAGAAAAATATATGATTAAAAATTTAGATACTAAAAATAATAAAAAATATGTATTTAGTTAATGAGAAATTGATGGTTCTGTTTAATTAGCCCATATGGAAATTAAAAAATATATGAAAGAAAATTTTAATCTTAAAAATCTTTTTAGTAGATTCAAGGGTTTATTTTCTATAGGTATTTCTGATATTTTAGGTGGTGTTATATCTTCTGTATTATGGCTTTATTTTGCTACTATTCTTGATGTTGATACCTATGGGGAAATTTTTTATATTTTTGCTATTGGAAATATGGCAACGTCAATTTCATTATTAGGTTCAAGACATACTTTGATGGTTTATGTTCCTAAAAATATAAGATTTGAATCATCAATTTTCTTACTTGTTTTAATTTTAGGTTCTATTGTTTCTTTAGCTTCATTTGTTATCTATTCTGATTATACACTTAGTTTCTATATTTTAGGTGGAGTAATTTTTGGTTTAAGTGGAGCCGAAATTCTTGCTAGAAAACTTTATACAAATTATTTCAAGTTTTTAATTATTCAAAAATCTTTAATGGTTGCATTATGTTTAGTGTTGTATTATTTAATTGGAATAAATGGAATAATTTTAGGCATGGGACTTTCATTCCTACCATACTTATTAATTATAATTAGAGAATTTCAAATAACAAAAATTGATTTTTCACTATTGAAACCACGCTTAGGATTCATGATGAATTCTTATGGACAAAATCTTTTATCAACTTCTTCAAAACAAATTGATCTTTTAATGATTGCACCATTATTGGGATTTACATTATTAGGAAATTATCAGCTAGGAATTCAATTCATTGGCATGTTTCAATTAATTCCTTTAATTGTAATGAAATTTACACTACCTCATGATGCTAGTGGAAATCCTAATGCAAATCTCAAAATTTCCACAGTTTTAGTTTGTATTGGATTTACAATTTTAATTATACTTTTTACTCCTACTATCATTCCAATTTTCTTTGAGAAATTTATTTATGCCATTGATTTAATCCAAATTTTGAGTCTTTCTCTCATACCTGTTTCTTTGAATACATCTTATGCTTCAAAATTTCTTGGTAATGAACAATACAAAATAATTACTATTGCAACTATTTTATTAATTTTAGTTCATATTTCAGGTATCTTTATTCTAGGTGAAATTTATGGTATAATTGGAATCGCTTTATCTTATGTTTTATCAATGTCTAGTCAGACAATTTTTTATTTCATCATGGATAAAAGAAAAACTATTTCTAAATTTTAACAATTTATTATTTCCATAATTATAAATAATTTTTTTAACAATTTATTTTTTACATCTAGCAATTGTAAACATGGGTTTGCTTTTATCTTTTAATGGTATTATTTGATATCTTTTTGTAATTTTATTTTCTGCATTTCTATTAATTTTTGAAACTGGTTTATGTATCGGTTTAAGATATTTTGTATAAAAATTAAATCTATTACTTGATCCAAGAAGAAAATCTTTAATTTTGTTTCTAAATTTAGTAGAAATATTTTCTTTTCTTTTTTCATTTACTGTAATTGTTCCTTGAGAGAAAAAACTTATTTCACTAAACAACATTTTGAGTTTTTTTTCAAAATCATTTTTTGAAAATAAATTTATATCTTTTGTAATTAGATCTGTGGGATGATTTGATAAATTATCATTATTAATTATTGAAATAATTGTGGATCCATTTAATTCTAAATGTTGAGAAATTAATTTTAAAGTCTCATCAATGTTATCTGTAATAGATAAAATATTAAATGCTATGATAATGTCAAATTTTAACAATTCTATTTCTTTTTTATTTTTTAATTCATAAGTTATTTTACCTGCATTTAATTTTCTTAAACTAACAAATTCTTGATTATTTAATAAATCAAAATTCCAAATTTCCTTTACATTGTTTTCTAATAATAATTTAGATGAAGCATAATTCAAATAATTTCCAAATGTAATATTTAGAATTTTTCCATGCGCAAATTGATTTACCCATTCATATTTTGGCATTTCAATACGATAAATATCGCCAGTTCTAATTTTCATTTTTATTTTTTAATTATTAAATATATATATATATTTTAGAATAATTTTTTACGTTGAAAAAAGTTACAACTGGAATATTATTACAAGGTAGAAAAGAAAATTGGACTATACCAATTGTTGAGGAGCATCAACAAAATTTTCCTGATTCAGAAATAGTTGTATCAACTTGGGATTATGAGGATGTCTCTGATATTCCTTGTAAAGTAATACAAACTAAACTTCCTGAACCAACATCTCCGTATCAAAGTACAAAAAATTATCAAATTATTGGATGTAGAAATGGATTAAAAGAAATGACCTCTGATATTATTTTAAAAACTAGAACCGATATATTTATGCATAATCCAAATATTTTCAAAATTTTTTTGGCAGAAAATACTGATAAAATAATTTTTCCTGATTCAGGATTTGCTAAAGAATCTAGAGATTATTGGATTGCAGATTATGTTCAATTATCCACTAGGAAAAATTTATTAGATTATTGGAATTTGATGCCTTTACATGATGGTACTACTAATGAGGCAGTAGAAAAATATCTAACAAGAAATTATGTTTTAAAAATTAAAAATGATGATAGACCCTGGAATATTGTTCGTGATGAATATTATTTAGGAAAAAGATATCATGAAGATTTTCAAATAGAATTTGAAAAATCAGTATATTTAGAACGTTATCAAGATATTCTTTTGTCTGCATCAATGGAAGATGTGTCTGATGATAGATTGTTCAAACTATTGGATGCTTCAAATATGAAAACAAAATAAAGTGAATATCTATGAAAACAAAACCTAAAATTTTATTTTGGATAAATAGTGTTTTTTTCCACTACTCTTTGGCATACTATCTCCAATCTAAATTGGATGTTGATTTTTTTGGTATAGCTGAGATTAATGAAAAACCTAAAAAATTCATTGAAAATCAAAAATTGGTTAATTTTCAAAAAATCTGGTATTTTCATGATCATATAAAAAAGGATTTTAGTAAAATTGATTTTGAATATCTAACAAATTTTGAAAATTCTTATAAAATTAATTTATGGAAATTAGTTCTTAATGAAAGATTTTTTTATGACCATAATAGATTTTATCAATTTAAAAAGAATGAAATTTTATCTATTTTAGAACAGGAATTAAAATTATTTGAGACTATCTTAGATGAAGTTAAACCTGATTATTTTCTAGCATACGATCCTGTTTACCACCATCAAAAATTATTATTAGATATTTGTAAGAAAAAGGGGATTAAAATTTTATCAATATATCTTACTGGAATTGAAGATAAAATAATTATTGGTGAAAATGGGTCAACATTAGATTTAGATAATAGTTCCTTAGAAAATGTAATTGAAAGCACAACCACTAAATTAAATAATGATAAAAAAAATTATGATTCTGTAATAAATTCATACTTACAAGATAAAACACCAAAATTTTCAAATAAAATAAAAGCATTAACATCATATTTGTCTAATGATGATTCTGAACTTGTTAAAACAAATTATATGTATTATGGAAGAAGTAAATTTAAAGTAATAAAGGATACAATAAATTTTGAATTAAATAAGAAGAAACGGTTTTCTTTTCTTCAAAAAGCATCTATGTTATCTCCATCACTCAATATTCCTTATG
>LWDU01036029.1_pt1 | contig 10823 bp, 10 predicted proteins | sample 727161 | NCBI WGS metagenome assembly LWDU01 (sample SAMN04566230, study PRJNA314399) | hydrothermal vent metagenome | isolation source: deep sea hydrothermal plume seawater | place: Mexico: Gulf of California, Guaymas Basin | collected 2004-07-11 | reverse complement strand
TATCTTGTGAACCAGTTTCTGGCTTTGCTCCGCCCCGGATTCAGGACCAACGACACCCAGACGCGCGCCATAACCAAACAGGCTGTCGCCGTTCCAGCTGAACAGACCCATCTCCAGATTGCTGTAACCCGCATAGGGAAGATCATTGTAAGCAGGGGCGCTTTGGCTGATATCCGCCGGGGTAATCATGACCTGTTCCAGACTGAGCGTCAGCGCATGCTTTTCATCCTTGAGGCTGATGCCGGGTAAGGGAGACAGCGCGCTCGCCAGGCCGCAGGTAACACTGCCATTGCGTTCGCAATGGTCATGGGCATCACCCACCCAGCTGATCCGCACACCATTGGTGTACTGCCCATCGGCACCGACGAACAGATCGTTATCCCAGGAGAAACCCACCGTGGCAGCCAGCACAGGCAGCGGTAAAAAAACGCTTAATAACAGAGTAAAACGCAGGGACATACTTCACCCAGTGATAACGGGCCCTAGAGAGCCCCGAGCACGTACAACGACGTCGAAACGTGATTAAAAACGCCAGCGGCGCTGCATCACCAGAAACGCAAACGACGCAGACCAGGTGATGAGTATCAAACCATTCAGCGCTTGCACCCCGGCAATTAAACGCAGGGTACCCACCGGGAACAGATCCCCCAGCCCCAGAGAGGTATAGCAAGCGGCAGAAAAATACAGGTGGTCAAGAAAGCTGCCGTTCACCGCCCCACCAATACCCATGGCGGTGTCTCCCACATCCAGCAGCAGGTACACCCAGGCATAGAGGCTGATTTCCACCATATGGGCAGCAAACATGGCGATAACGACCACCAGGATTTCACCCCGAAAATTCGGCCAGCGCTTGAGCAAGCGGGACAGGCCCGCCAGCGTCCAGTAATGCAACGTCACCGTGGTCAGCACCATGGCCAGGCTGACCACGGAGGCATACACCACTTCGTACATGACCGCGCCTTCTGCCATGACAGGCTAGCGCAACGAGGCCATGACAGGCGCCGTGTCCGGACGCCAGCCACGCCAGATTTCATAAGCTTCGGCGGCCTGCTCGACCAGCATACCCAAGCCATCCGCGGTGGCGTTGGCACCCTGCTGTTCTGCCCAGCGCAGGAACGGTGTCGGTTCATTGCCATAAATCATGTCGTAGGCCACGGCACCGTCTGCCAGCAAGCCATCCGGCAGCGCCGGCATTTCGCCCTGCAAACCGGCAGAGATGGCGTTGATCACCCCCCCCCAACACCGGAGGGCCTTCGCCTTTCATTACGTTGGCGGCCAGCGTTTCCGCTTTCTCTTTGGTTCGGTTGGCAATGCGCAACAAGGTGGGCTCTTCCGCCAGCAACGGGCCCAGTACACCGCGTACCGCGCCGCCTGCGCCCAGGATCAGCACTCGTTTCTTGCGGATGTTCCAACCCTGATTATCACGGATATCTTTCACCAGCCCGGCGCCATCGGTGTTATCACCGTGCAGCTGCTCGCCATCCCACCACAGGGTATTCACCGCACCGGCCTGGTCGGCCCGCTCGGTGATGGCATCGCACAATGCAAAGGCCTGCTCCTTGAAGGGCACCGTGACATTGGCCCCCAACCCGCCAGCCTCACGGAAGGACTGCACAGCACCGGCGAAATCATCCAACGGCGCTTCACGCTTTTCATACTGCACAGCGTCGCTACGCTGAGCGGCAAACGCGTGGTGAATATCCGGCGAGCGGGAATGACTCACCGGATTGCCAAAAACACAATACAACCCGGCTTCTAGCGCGGTTTTCTCAGCAGTCATACCCACTCCCGGTGAATCAGAAATTTCTGGTAAAGCTCAATCTCGGCACTGTCCGGTTCGGGGTGGTAATCGTAGTCCCAACGCACCAGCGGCGGCAGTGACATCAGGATGGACTCGGTACGGCCGCCAGATTGCAGACCAAAAATCGTGCCGCGGTCGTAAACCAGATTGAACTCCACATAACGGCCGCGACGGTACAGCTGAAACTGACGCTCGCGCTCGCCATAATCGTGATCTTTACGGCGCGCCAGAATCGGCTGATAGGCGGGCACATAAGCATCGCCAACACTGCGCATCAAGGCAAAGCTGGTGTCGAAATCAAAGCGGTTCAGATCGTCAAAGAACAACCCGCCGACACCACGGGGCTCATCCCGGTGCTTGAGGTAAAAGTAGTCATCACACCAGGTTTTGAATTCCGGGTAGATCTCGTTACCGAACGGTTCACAGGCGTCGCGGGCCGTCTGGTGCCAATGCACCACGTCTTCTTCAAACCCATAGTAGGGTGTCAGATCGAACCCGCCGCCAAACCACCACACCGGGTCTTCACCGTCTTTTTCCGCCACAAAAAAACGCACGTTGGCGTGGCTGGTCGGCGCATAGGGGTTTTTCGGGTGGATCACCAGCGACACGCCCATGGCCTGGAAACTGCGGCCGGCCAATTCGGGACGGGCCGCCGTGGCGGATGGCGGCAACTGATCGCCAAACACATGGGAAAAGTTCACCCCGCCTTTTTCGATCACCGCGCCATTTTCCAGCACCCGGCTACGGCCGCCGCCGCCCTGTGCGCGCTCCCAGCTGTCTTCACGGAAGGTGGCGGAGCCATCTTCGGCGCCCAGTGCGTCACAGATACGGTCCTGCAGATCCAGCAGGTAGTCTTTCACCGCCTGCAGTGAAACCTCTGACATGGTGCTTTCCCCGGATGCGGTCGGTGTGTTCACGGGCGCAAAATGCGCCCGCTTTCCAGATCAATAATGGTAGAGGGTTTGCTCGCCCGGTCACAGGCGCCGCTGACAATAAAGTCGAGTTGGTCACCCAGCTGCCGGGCCACCTGATAGCGATTGCAGGCAGCCGGACGGCCGCTGATATTGGCACTGGTGGAAATAATCGGTTGCCCGGCCAGCCGGCACAGCTGGCGAGCCAGCGGATGGTCCGGCACGCGCACCGCCACCTTGCGGTGCTGCCCGCGTACCCAGGCAGGCAGATGCTCATTGGCCTCAACCAGATAGGTCACTGGCGCCGGCCATTGCTGCTGCAATCGGGCCGCCTGCTGGTCGTTCAGGCGCAGATACGGCGCCAGCTGCGCCAGGGTTTCACCAATCAGAATCAGCCCTTTGCTCACCGGCCGTTGTTTGATGGCCAGCAACTGCATCACCGCGTCCTGGTTGAACGGGTCGCAGCCAAGGCCGTAGACAGACTCCGTGGGGTAGGCGATCACGCCGCCCGCCTGAATAATCTGTGCCGCGCTGAGCAGATGCTGGTCCATGACGAAGCCCTGAAAGCAAAAGCGGCAAATTACCCTGCACGGGCCGGCGACTCAAGTCTGCCGATCAGCAGACGGCTCAGGCTTCGCTGGTCTGGCGTTTCAGATAGCCGCCCGCCACCCGCTCCACCCAACCCTCCAGCTCCAGATCCGCCAGCTGCCCGGCCAGCTCCGGCATGGGCATTCCGGTGCGCTGCTGCAACGCATCCAGCGAGTTCAGTCCACTGGTCAGGTGAGCAAGCAAGGCCGGAGGGTCGCAACGAATGCCGCTGGCTTCCACGCTACGCTGGAAATCCCCAAAGGCCTGGAAAATATCGTCCACGGATTCCAGCCAGCTGGCGCCATCGCGCAACAACTGGTGGCAACCCTTGCTAAGCGGATTGTGGATACTGCCCGGAATCGCAAACACCTCACGGCTCTGGGACAGCGCCGTGCGCGCCGTGATCAACGAACCACTCTTGATGGCCGCCTCCACCACGATGGTAGCCAGGCTGAGCCCACTGATGATGCGATTACGCATGGGAAATTGAGCAGGTAGCGGGCGCGACCCCGGCGCAAATTCCGACACCAGCGCCCCGCCGGCTTCCACAATCTGGCTGGCCAGCAGGCCATGGCGCGGCGGGTAGATACAATCCGGGCCACTCCCCATGACCGCTACCGTGCGCCCGGCACTCACCGCACCGCGATGAGCGGCCGCATCAATGCCCAGCGCCAGGCCACTGACAATCACAAAGCCGCTACCGGCCAGCTGGCGGGCAAAGCGGCGGCTGTTGTCGAGGCCGTCCGCAGAGGCATTGCGCGCGCCCACCATGGCCAGCGAAGGCGCATTCAATGCCTCCACGCTACCGCGCACGGCAATCACGCCGGGTGGGTCGTTGATCTGTGCCAGCAGCGACGGATAATCCGCATCACCAAGCGCAATCCAGCGCCAGCCCTGTTCACGCAGTTGCTCGAAGTACACGGGCAGCTTGCCGGTATTGTCCAGCAGCCGGGCACGCTCTTTCAGGCCGGCCGGCAGCAGGGGAAGAAAATCCGATACCGGTGCAGACGCAATCCGGTGTTGTTGCAGGGCGCGGCCAAGAGCCGCTGACGACGGGGAAAACAACGCCTGCAATAGCAGGCGTTTAAATTGTCCGTCCATTCGCCCACCTCCTTGTGTGCGTTGACGGTTTTGTCGGGCGCCTAAGCGCCGGCAGTGAGCGCTACCGCAGAGAAATCAGTAGCTGCCCGCCGGGCTTTCGGCGATGTCGTTCATATAGATAGGCCGCATGGACTCCATGATCAAGCCGTAGCTGACCTTGTCGAACACCCGGAAGATCACCATGGAACCGGTTTTCTCACGGGGCAGCTGGACCATGTCACCCTGCTGACGATCGCGGACCACTTCGCCCTGGCCATAGATATCCAGCACGTTGCCTTCTTTCAGGCCGTCACGCAGCCCCTTGTTGATCACGACCACATCGTTACGGGCCACACTGTTAAGGCGGTCGAAGAAGCGAATCACTTTCGCCTCAATCTTGGTGTCCGGTGCCGATGGATACAACACGGCACGCACGCGGCGATCTTCGGTGGAGAACAGGCGATCATCAATACGCAGGTCTTCACTGGAGTCGGTGACCCGCAGGGTAATCATGTCGTCATCGTGGCTGGCCACCCGGCCCAGGCCGATCTGCCGGGCTTCGTAACCCAGCACTTCATTGGTATCCGGGTCCACATATTGCTCGCCGGTGCGGTAGAAACCGTAGCCCTGATCCAGATCTTCCCATTGGGTCACGGTATCGCGGGCGTAAACGGTATCGCCTTCACCGAAGATCACACGGCGATCGCGGCCACCCACCAGATAGGGGGCTTCGACGATTTCCTTGCGGTCTACCACCAGCCCTTCCTTCAGGTAAGACTGGATTGCACTGGCAGGAATGGCCGGAATCGCTTCGTCATTGGCAATTTCACGCACCCGCGGGGTGAGTTTCACTGTACCATTGGACATCACGGTCTCTTCCACGCCCCGTTTTACCGACAGGCGCGGCTCACCGTTAACATAGGAAAGCCGGATTTCGTCGCCGGGATAGATCAAGTGAGGGTTACTGATTTCCTCATTGATCTGCCAGATTTCCGGCCATTGCCACGGCTCTTGCAGAAAACGGCCGCTGATATCCCAAAGGGTATCGCCGTTTTTCACGAAATACTTGCTGGGGTGCCCATCTTTGAGCACCACCGCTGCGGAGGCCATACCGGACACCGCCAGCACCAGGCCAAAGGTCAAGGCGCGCTGGACCGATTTCATCATCATCGGATTCCTTTTATCATTATTGGACTCATCCCCGAGAGCGGCCGCGATCCCTTATTGTAGACGCGGTTCCTTTTGGATATTAGCAATGCGATCATATATTTAGCAACCGAAATTCGAGTACTACCGCAACTTCCGAGAAGGTACATGGCTAAACTGGAAATACTGGAATTCCCTGATCCCCGACTACGCACAGTAGCAAAGCCGGTGGAAAAGGTAGATGACGAGCTTCGCAAACTGATCGACGACATGATCGAAACCATGTACGACGCCTCCGGCATCGGCCTGGCGGCCACTCAGGTGAACGTACACAAGCGCCTGCTGGTGATGGATCTGTCCGAAGAGCGCAACGAGCCCAAGGTGTACATCAACCCGCAGATCACCCCACTCACCGATGAGCTGGCGCCCTACGAAGAAGGCTGCCTGTCGGTGCCCGGGTTCTATGAGAAGGTGAAACGCGCGGCCCGAGTGCGGATTAATGCCCTGGACCGGGACGGCAACGCCTTCGAAGTAGAAGCGGACGAACTGCTCGCCACCTGCATCCAGCACGAGATCGATCACCTGGACGGCAAGCTGTTCGTGGACTACGTCTCCCGACTGAAGCGTGACCGCATCAAGAAGAAGCTGGAAAAGATCCACCGCCAGCAAGCTTAAGAGAGAGGCAAGTTGAAAGTTCAAAGTTGAAAAGCGCGAAACGGCTTTCAGAATAGCGAATCGCCATGCCCGCGATTCCAGCCCTGCGGCGCGGCCGTGGCGTTAGACGTGTGACTTTCTCGAGGGTTCGCGTTTGAACTTTCAACTTTTCACTTTCAACTCACCTCTCTGCTCCACCACTTACCGACCCAGAGGCCGCTCATTGAAACCCTTACGCCTTGCCTTCGCCGGCACCCCGGACTTCGCCGCCGCCAGCCTGCAGGCCGTGCTGGATAGCGATCATCAGGTCGTGGCCGTTCTCACCCAGCCGGATCGCGCCGCCGGGCGCGGCAAAAAAGTGCAGCAAAGCCCGGTCAAACAGCTGGCGGCAAGCCAGGATATTGCGGTGCTGCAGCCGGAAAACCTGAAGGGTGAAGACATCCGCCAGCAGCTACGGGATCTGAACCTGGATGCCCTGGTGGTAGTGGCCTATGGGCTGATCATTCCCCAGGCGGTGCTGGACATCCCCCGCCTGGGCTGCCTGAACGTGCACGGCTCGCTGCTGCCGCGCTGGCGTGGGGCCGCCCCCATTCAACGGGCCATCACCACCGGCGACACGGAAACCGGCAACACCATCATGCAAATGGAAGCCGGGCTCGATACCGGCCCCATGCTGCTCAGCGAAGCCCTGCGCCTGCTGGTGACCGTGCTGAACGATCTGGAGCACCACCTGGCCAACGCCACCCCACAGCCGGACGAAGGCATCACCTACGCCCACAAGCTCAGCAAGGCCGAAGCGCGGCTGGATTTTCGTTTGCCCACCCGTGCGCTCTACAACCGCATTCGCGCCTTCAATCCTTTCCCGGTGAGCTGGGTGCCCCTGAACGGCCAGCCCATGCGCATCTGGCAGGCCAGCGAAAGCCCGCTCCCGGGGCAGGACAACGACGAGCCCGGCCATATTCTGGCCGTGGACGACCAAGGCATCCATGTGGCCACCGGCGATGGCGCCCTGATCCTCGAAGAGCTGCAGCTGCCCGGCAAACGGCGCATGGCGGTGTCCGACCTGCTGCCGGCCAGATGCGCGATATCTGTTTCGGCGTGTGCCGTCACCTGCGCCCGCTCAATCACTGGCTCAACCAGCAGCTCTCCAAGCCCCTCAAGGCCAGCGCCCAGCCGGTTCGCCTGGCACTGCTGGCCGGCCTCTATGAACTGTGGTTCAGCGACCGCCCGGCCCACGCCATCGTCAATGCCTACCCGCAACTGTGCCGCAAGCTGAAAGCCCCCTGGGCCGCCGGCCTGAGCAATGCGGTGCTGCGCAAGGCCAGCCAGATTACCCTTGAAGAGGCTGTGGCCGACGCCCCCGCCAATATCCAGCTGAGCCTGCCAGACTGGCTGTTTAAACGCTGGCAAAAAGATTGGCCCGACGACGCCGAGGCCATGGCCCGCGCCAACCTGCAAACGCCACCGTTCACCCTGCGGGTGAATCGTCAGCAGCAACAACGAGCCGATGCCCTCACCGCCCTGGGTGAGGGCGCCCGTGCCGGCAGCGTTGCCCCTTACAGCATTTACCTGCAGCCCGCTCGGCCGGTATTTCAGCTCCCCGGTTTTGAGCAAGGTGCCCTCTCGGTGCAGGACGAAGCCGCCCAACTGCCCGCCGAATTGCTGCAGGCCCCGGCCAACGGTCGCATCCTCGATGCCTGCGCCGCCCCCGGCGGCAAAACCGGGCAGCTGCGCGAGAAATTCCCCGCCGCAGACCTCACCGCCCTGGAGCTGGAAGGCAAACGGCTGGCCCGCATCCGCGAGAACCTGGCGCGGCTGGGCACCGACGTCACCCTGCTACAAGGCGACGCCAGCGACCCGCAATCCTGGTGGGACGGCACTCCCTTTGATGCCATCCTGCTGGACGCCCCCTGCTCCGCCACCGGCATCCTGCGCCGCCAGCCGGATGTGAAATGGCACCGCAAGGCCTCGGACATCGCCGCACTGGTTGATTTACAAGCGCGCATGCTGGATGCACTATGGCCGCTGCTCAATCCCGGCGGCATGCTGGTGTATGCCACCTGTTCGGTGCTGCGCGACGAGAACGACCATCAGGTTCGTGACTTCCTGCAACGCCAGCCACAGGCCCGGGATGTGACGCCACGGCCGGAAGGGGCCACAATGGTGGACGCAGGGTGGCAGCTGTTCCCGGAACAACACGGTCCGGACGGTTTCTACCTGGCTTGCCTGCGTAAAGAATCGGGGGCCCGACTCAGTTCATGAAAATCATTATTCTCGGTGCCGGCCAGGTGGGTGGCACTCTGGCCGAAAACCTGGCCAATGAACGCAACGACATCACGGTCATCGACACCGATGATGAGCGCCTGCGCGAGCTGGGTGACCGCCTGGATATCGGCACCGTGCGCGGCATGGGCTGCTACCCGGCAGTACTCAAGGAAGCCGGCGCCGAAGACGCGGACATGCTGATCGCGGTGACCAACTCTGACGAGGTCAACATGATCGCCTGTCAGGTGGCTTACTCCCTGTTCCGCACCCCTTCCAAGATCGCCCGCATTCGCACCGCCCACTACACCAGCCGCTCGGAAAAACTGTTCAACGAGAACGCCCTGCCCATTGATGTGATCATCAGCCCTGAACAGGTGGTGACCGACTACATCAAGCGCCTGATCGAACACCCGGGCGCCCTGCAGGTAGTGAACTTCGCCGGTGGCCGGGTACAGCTGGTGGCGGTGCGCGCCTATTACGGTGGACCGCTGGTGGGCAACGAGCTGCGCGAATTGCGCAAGCACATGCCCAACGTGGATACCCGCGTCGCAGCTATTTTCCGCCGCGGCCGGCCAATCATCCCGGAAGGCAACACCGTGATCGAAGCCGACGATGAAGTGTTCTTCATCGCCGCCAAGAACGATATCCGTGCGGTCATGAGTGAGCTGCGCCGCTTGGAGCATAACTACAAGCGCATCGTTATCGCCGGCGGCGGCAACATCGGTTACCGGCTGGCGAAAACCATTCAACATCGCTACAACGTCAAAGTCCTTGAGCGCATGCCCAAACGGGCGGAATGGCTGGGCGAAAAACTGCACCAGACCGTGGTACTGCAAGGGCTGGCCACCGACCGGGACGAACTGCTCAAGGCCAACATCGAAAACACCGATGTGTTCTGCGCGCTCACCAACGATGACGAAGCCAACATCATGGCCTCGTTGCTGGCCAAACGGCTCGGTGCCCGCAAGGTAATGACGCTGATTTCCAACCCGGCCTACGTGGACCTGGTGCAGGGGCACGACATCGATATCGCCATTTCGCCCCAGCAATCCACCATCGGCAGCCTGCTCAGCCATGTGCGCCGGGGCGATGTGGTCAACGTCTATTCCCTGCGCCGCGGCGCGGCGGAAGCCATCGAGGCCATTGCCCACGGGGATGCCAAATCGTCCAAGGTAGTGGGACGGGCCATCGACGAAATTGATCTGCCGGAAGGCACCACCATCGGCGCCATTGTGCGCGGCGAAAAAGTGCTGATTGCCCACGACCATGTGGTGATCGAACCGGACGACCACGTGATTTTGTTCCTGATCGACAAACGCCGTACCCGGGACGTGGAAAAACTGTTCCAGGTCGGCTTTACGTTTTTTTAGGAAACGCATGCACGCAGACACGCAATCACGCACCACGCAACAGGCAGCACACGACCATGCCGGGCTTCGGCGTGATCCGTGGTGCGTGTCGGCCTGCCAGCGGGAACCCTCATGCACTTCGCGCTAATTTCGAAAATTCTCGGCCTGCTGCTGGTGGTCTTCAGCTTTACCATGATGCCGCCGGTGGCCGTGTCTTACTGGTATCAGGAAGGCAGCGAAACCCCATTCCTGATCTCCTTTGTCATTACCCTGGCGCTGGGCTTAAGCCTGTGGCTGCCTTTCTTCCGCAACAAAACCGAACTGCAAACCCGTGACGGCTTTCTGGTGGTCACCCTGTTCTGGTCGGTGCTCGGCGTTATCGGCGCGCTGCCACTGATCATCAGTGATGACGTGCCCGTGGGCTTCACCGATGCGGTATTCGAGTCCGTCTCCGGGCTCACCACCACCGGCGCCACCATCCTGTCCGGCATCGACTTTTTGCCCAAATCGGTACTCTTCTACCGCCAGCAATTACAGTGGCTGGGTGGCATGGGCGTAGTGGTACTGGCCGTGGCCATTCTGCCCATGCTCGGCATCGGCGGCATGCAGCTCTACAAGGCTGAAATCCCCGGCCCCATGAAAGACGCAAAGCTCACCCCACGCATTGCGGAAACCGCCAAGGCCCTGTGGTTTATCTACCTGTTCATTACCATTGCCTGCGCCCTGCTGTACTGGGCCTTCGGCATGAGCGTGTTCGACGCCATTTGTCACAGCTTCAGCACCGTGGCCACCGGCGGCTTTTCCACCCACGATGCCTCCATGGCCTATTGGGACAACCCACTGATCGACTGGACCGCCACCCTGTTCATTCTGATCGGCGGGCTCAACTTTGCCCTGCATTTTGCAGTGTGGCGCGGCCGCTCCCTGTTCGCCTACCTTCGTGATCCGGAATTTCGTTTTTTTATCAGCCTGTTCCTGATCTACACCGCCATCATCACCGCCGGGCTACTGTTCTTCCATTACGACTTC
>LWDU01041222.1_pt1 | contig 10824 bp, 8 predicted proteins | sample 727161 | NCBI WGS metagenome assembly LWDU01 (sample SAMN04566230, study PRJNA314399) | hydrothermal vent metagenome | isolation source: deep sea hydrothermal plume seawater | place: Mexico: Gulf of California, Guaymas Basin | collected 2004-07-11 | reverse complement strand
ATTTCGGAACCAAACGCTTTAAACGCTTTAAGTGTAAGTATCACAACTGATAGTGCACTATGCTATGGTGGCACAGGATTAGCTACTGTATATCCTACTGGAGGAACGCCTTCTTATACTTATTTATGGAGTTCGGGAGATTCTAATCAAACTGCCTCTTTGGTTGCTGGCAATTATACCGTATTAGTTACAGATAGCAACAATTGTTTTATAAGTGATTCCCTAACTATCTTCCAAGTCGACTCTATGATAATTAGTGTTAGTTCAACTGATGCAAAATGCTTTGGTTGGCATAATGGATCTATTAGTTTGAACATTGTGTCTGGAGGGCAAGGACCTTTTACATATTTAGTTGACACTACTTTCCAAACATCAAATACATTCTTTAATTTAGATACTGGAACATATATCTGTCAAGTGACAGATAATAATAATTGTATTTACTCTATCCAAACTTCTATTAGCCAGCCACCACCAATAACCTTTACAATTACCGCAACTGACGCAAGTTGTTATGGTTATTGTGATGGAACAGCAATTTTAAATATTTCTGGCGGTACTCCTTTTGGAGGTACTCCTTTTTATATAGAAGATTGGGGAGGGCTGAATCAAATGGCATTGTGTGAGGGATTAGTAAATATAAGTGTAACCGATCAAAACGGATGTATTGCTACCAACTCTGTAACTATAAACGAATCACCACCACTTATTGTAAACATTTCTCAATTTGGAAACATCTTAGATGCAGGAGCTGGCTTTGCAAGCTATCAATGGTTAGATGATAATTTGAATCCGATAAATGGCGCTACTTCTCAGCAATTCACTCCACAAACAACTGGTGAATATTCTGTTTTGGTAACAGATGCTAACGGATGTTCGGCAACTTCATTCTCTATTATGTTTATTGCAGATGGTATTGCAGAAATAAATACCCTATTGAATATTTACCCAAATCCCACTAAGGACAAATTAAATATTCAATATGAAGGTTTTGGAATTACATCATTAATAATATTGGATGTAAGCGGAAATATCGTATTGCAGAAAAATGACATTCTATCAGCAGGGGAAAACACCCTACAATTAAACTTATTATATCTTCCAAAAGGAATGTATGTTTTACAATTAATTAGCGATAAAAAAATAATAAATCATAGCGTAATTTTGCAATAAGCAGAAGTTTATTAAAAATTCCGTAAATTGCAGGCGCAAAAAAGAAAAGAAATGGATAAAAAAATATTTTTAAGTTTAGGATTAATTTTAGGGATTTCCCTATTTGCTAATCAGAAAATGTTAGCTACTACTATTACTGATAGCACAACTACTGAGCAATATACGCCATTCTACTGGGATGTAATTTCGGATGTTGACAAAGTATTGCAACATGAAAAAATGAAGGACTTGAACAAAAGAGCAATTGACCAGTCCAAAATTGGTAGTGAACATTACGAAACAGCCGTTAAAAAAATGCAGAATAAAGATTATTTGGTAGCCATTGCGGAATTTAAAAATGCCATGAAAAGATACAAAAGAGCAAAATTAGGTCCTGATGCATATAACTATTTGCATACAAATATGGCTTTGTGTTATGTAAGTAGTGGGAAAACGAAAGATAAAGTAATGGCAAAACGATATGTCAATTTATTGACGAAAACCATCTTTAAAGAAAAAGATTGGGTTTATAATATTGCTATTGTGCATTATAATTTAAATAATCAAGATGAAGCAGCATCTATGCTGAGTTCTTGTATTAAAATGGATGAATTTAATTATCAGGCATACGAAACTTTAAAAGCACTTTATCAGGAATCTGGTAATACAAAAAGTGCGAATAAAGTGCACGAGCAAATGCAATCTGCTCAAGCCAAAGAGTTAAAAGCCAAGCAAAGAGCTAGAGCCAACAACAAAAGTGGGAAAACAAAGAAAAAAGGTAAGGTGGTTATTACTGCTTCATCAGGGGTAAAACCTGACATTAATAACATTCGCATTGTAGGAAAAGATGATCATCTTCAATTTAACAAAATTAACGAAATTGACGAAAGAAGTATGGACCAAATACAACAAGGAGTTGGTGCTTACAATGACGGCATAAAAGCGCTTAAAGACAAACAATACAGTAAAGCAATTGATGATTTGAAGGAAGCCGAAAAGCGCCTTAAAAGAGGAAAAATAACAGAGGATGGCTTGAACTTTGTAAGGGGAAATTTGGCAATTGCATATCTTAGTAAAGGAGATAAAAGAGGATTGGGGCAAGCAAAAAGATATTTGAAATATTTAACAAAACAAATTTACAAAACAAGAGACTGGACTTATAATCTGGGAGTTGCATATTATACTTTTGGCGATAAAGGAAAAGCCTTGGATTTGTTCAAACTGGCTACAAAGCAAGATCGGCTTTATTTGAAGCCTTACCAAAATATGATTTTTACTTATAGCGAAATGGAAGATCCCAAGAAAGCTTTATCTGTTCAAAAATCATATGACAAAAGTAGAAACGATTTAATTCGTTCTTTCAGCAAACAAGACCAATCTAAATTTGGTATTGGCGACCCTTATGTGTTTAGAGTAAACTTAGGGACTTATGGAGAATATGATACTCCTGCCGATATTTATGAGGAAGGGAACTTAATCTCTATCCCAATTGATAACGCAACCACTTCTTATGTTGCGGGCATGTTTTCTAATATGAATGAAGCCATAAGTTATCAGAAACAAATGAGAAAAAGAGGATACTCGGACGCCTTTGTGGTGGCTTTTAAAGATGGTGAAAAAACAGAATTCTAAGTAAGACTACTATTTGACAGAATTAAAAGAAGCTCCTTTTGGGGCTTTTTTATTTATTAATCTGAATACATAAGATTTGTTATTCAAAAGGTATGCATTAAAATTATTTATACTAATTTTGGGAAAATTTAAACTATAATATTATGCGAAAAATACTACTCACATTAAGCATCTTGCTTACATTTTCCTTTATTGGAAACACACAATGTACTCCGAATCCGATATTTACAATGAACCCTATTCCTGGTGTGTATCCGCCAAACATTCCTGTATCAGGCATTCCTTTGGTTGGTATTAGTGATGGGCAAGTAAATGTTCCTTACAGTCAAACCCTTACCTTAATTGTATTGGAAGACACCTCATTGGATGTTGGGTTTTTATTGCCTACAGCTGTTGTGACTGCTATGAATTTGGCAGGAATTAGCACTGTGATGTCTGTAAATGTAAACCATGTAACTTATGATATTACTGGCCTTCCGACTAACCTTTCTTATGTCTGTGATATCAGTAGTTGTCAATATCCTTTTGGAGTGGATGGTTGTATGCAAATTAGCGGAACTCCTATACAAAGTGGCACTTTCCCAATTGATGTAAACATGACAATCAATATTCAGATTCTTCCTATTACCGACCCAATTTTGGGCACTACTATTTTTGCAGGAATGGCGGTTAATTTTCCTACTTTCCCTGGACAACAATACGATTTATTTATTGATGGAAGTTCTGGGATTGAAGTGCAAGAAACAAATCAATTTGTAATTTATCCAAATCCAACTGCTGATATTGCTATTTTAGAATTTGACGGAAAGAAAGATGTTAAAGTTTTGGATAATTTAGGAAGAATTATTGTTACTCGAAAAAATGTAAATTCTAAATTGAAATTATCAAAAGAGCAATTAGGAACTGGCCTATTTATTATTGAAATTGCAGACGAAAATAAAATCTGGAAAGAAAAATTAATAATTAATATTAATTAAGAAATGGAGAAAAGAATAACACTATTAAACATTTTATTGCTATTTATTGCAATAAATACCTATGGACAAATTACAGTAACAGATACTGATCTTGTTGATGTAGGAGATGTAATTTTTCAGGCTACAGATAACACGCTTGCAAGTACAATTAATATTGGAAATGCAGGGACAAATCAAACATGGGATTTTTCTACACTGCAGGAATCTTCTACAGGAAATCTATTGTTTATTTCTCCTATAGGTACTGCATATCAAAATCAATATCCAAATGCCAATTTGTGTATGAATGATAATGGTTCGTTAAGCTATTATAACAAAACTAGTACAGGGCTTTTTATACATGGTATAAATGATACAGTATTTCATTCTCCAACTCTATTTTATCCATTACCATTAACTTACGGGCTTACTATCTCTGATGGCCCGATTTTGATAATAGATAATGTTATCACTGGTCCTCTTTTGAGTTTGGCTCTTCCTCCTTCTACTGTTTCTACACTATCTAATGGTTTAGCTAATAGAGCTGACACAGCGCTAATTAAGATAATAAACACTACAGATTTCTTAGTTGATGCATCAGGAACAATGACAATACCCTTAGGAACTTTTGATATTTTAAGGTTAAAAAGCATAAAATATACTAATTCTGAGTTAGATATATATTGTTCTGATACTATATCCGGAATAGGTACCTGGATTAATAATGTTCCATTTTCTTCAATACCGTTCTTAGGAGGTTTCTCAAATAATGAAACAGAATATAAATATGAGTGGATAACAGATAACGCTTCAGTAGCATTTCTCTTAGCAGAGATTATTGTTGATTCAGCAGATAATATTATTAATGGAGTCTCATTTCAAACTACAGCCCCTTCATATATTAATGAATCTAATCAAGATATATTTAATATTTATCCAATACCCGCAACTTACAGCTTAAATATTGAAGCTAATTCTACTGATTTAACAACCTACAAAATGTATGATATAAATGGGGATTTGATTTCAGAAAATACTTTTACTAAAAACACAAAATTAGACTTAAGCCATTTAGCAAAGGGGTATTATTTACTAAATATCTCTACTAAAGAAGGAAGTATTACAAAGAAAATAATTGTAAAATAAATTTCTAAAAATCAAAATACGAATTATGCAAATTAGTTTTGATGCCAACAATATAATAGAGTTGGTTCAAATTTTGTAAATCGGAATTCAGCTTTCTGGAAATAATTTGCCCAAACAAATAAATATTGCTTTCCTCTCTTATTTTCCTGCTGACAGTAGTTGTGATATAATCTTGAATGGTTTTCACCCCTTGCCCATTAAAGTTTCCGTACGAATATTGTTGCCCTTGTTTTTCTGCCTCAAAATCTGAAAGAAAAATATTTTTTCCAAAATGAGTTCCAGAGCTATCCTCTCCAAAAATAGCATGATTCCATTTTAATTCGACATTCCATTTTTTATAGCTATAGCTTACAATCCCGACCGTCTCCTTAAAATTTGCCCCAAGGGGATGTGCAAGCGCTTGATTGAGGTGCGTATAATTTTGCATTGGGATTTTGTGGGCATAAGTATAGGGCTGCACTTGGTTGTATTCTGTCAATATAAATACATTTTTCAAGTTAAATGGCTCACTGGCTTTTGCTCCAATTTGATAAGCAAATTTGTTTTGAAAAAATCCTCCCGAATAGTTCTCGTCCCTGTCTTTTTGGCGCGAAATGTTTAAATCATCCAAGAGAATTTGCCCATACAGCTTGTATTGTTTGAGTGAAAAATTCAGATTAGCCCCCATCAAAACATTGCCTTTATTGGATCCCATGGAAAACTCAACAGGTCGATAAAAAATGATTGGATTTAAATAAGCTAACTCGTATCCCCTATTATAATCTTCAACTTTTGATTGCCAAATAACACTTTCAAAAATTCCAATGGTAAGATTATCCAAAAGTTGCAAGTCCAAATAATGAAAAGTAGCATGCTTTTTTCTCTTTTTTGGATAATCATAAATATCAATAAAAGTTGTGTAAAGATTAGTATATCTCACTTTCCAAAAAGTAGTTGTAAAGCGCAAAAAAGGGTAATTACTGCTATTATCAGAAAGTAAAAGGGAACGATAACCGCTTCCAATAAAATGTTTGCTTTGTCCAAACTCTACATCAAAATGATTGCTAATGTTATAAGCAATTCTATAATTAAAATCTTTAAAAGTATACCTCTCCCCTTTCTTTTCTATTTCTCCTCTTCCAGGGAAAACATGGGATTCTTCTAAATAATCATTGATAAAGCTAGTTTGCTGTCCTTTAAATTTTTCATAGTCAAGTGAAAAACTTAATTTACTATTGCCTTTATAAGCTAAAGAAAACCCAAAGGAATGATAATCAAAATCCGATTCTCCAAAACTTTTGGAATAAGAAATTATGGATGAAGCAGTAAATCCTAAAAAACTATTTTGCAACTCTCCTTCTGATAAAGTGGGAGAGAAAGAAGTAGTATTTGCTTTTAATCTAGAACCATAATAAAGAGAAGAAAATGCATTTTGAGAGAGCAAATTAGTAGAGAAAAAAAGTAAAAGAAAAATGCTAATAGGCCTTTTCATCTCCTTTTATTACATTCCATACCGTTAGTGCTACAAGGTTGAGATCTAGCGCCAAAGACCAATTTTCAATATACCAAACATCAGCCCTTACTCTTCCTTCCATATCTTTTAATTCTTTGGTTTCTCCTCTATAGCCCTTTACTTGTGCAACTCCTGTAATTCCTGGTTTTACCAACTGTCTCACCATATATTTCCCAATAAGTGCAGAATATTCTTCCGTATGTTTTAGCATATGTGGCCTTGGCCCAACCACCGACATATCGCCCATCAATACATTTATAAATTGTGGCAGTTCGTCCAAACTTGATTTGCGCAAGAAATTGCCAATTTTTGTGATTCTTGCATCCCCTTTACTAGCTTGCAAATCATCAGCATCCTCATTTTGAGCCATAGATCTAAACTTAAAACACATAAACTCTTCATTGTTTAGCCCTGAGCGAACTTGCTTGAAAAGCACCGGTCCTTTGGAAGATAACTTGATTAGAAGCGTTATAAGTGGATAAAGCCAAGAGAGTAAAAGCGCTATAACTAAAAAAGAAAACACTACATCAAAAGTGCGCTTTATCATCTGATTTACAATATCGGTAAGTGGCTCTTGCCGAAAAGTAATTACAGGCACATCCTCAAAAAAATCAATATTTACTCTTTTAAAAGGGAAGCTTCTAAAATCAGGAATAATTTTGAAACGAATCATATTTTTGTCAGCAAAAGAAATGAACTCTTTTATTTTAGCAGTATAAGTTAGTGGCAGAGTATAGTAAATTTCATCCACATCATTTTTAATTGCAAACTCCTGTAAATCATCAAAATTTCCTTGTTTTATGTTTTCTTTCACCTGAAAAGAAATTTCACCCTCTGTAAAAATTCCGAGCAAACGAATTCCAAAAACATCCTTTTTATGAATATAATTGTATAATTGTTTAGCAACATTTCCTCCTCCAATCAGGATTACTCTTTTGTAATTAAATCCTGACTTTCTGAAAAAATGAATAAGTTGTAAAGCAAGTATTCGCCAAACCAAAACCGCCCCAAATGAAAAAGCATAAGTAGCATATAAATGCTCACGAGAAAAGGTAGAGGCTTTTAGAGAAAATAAAATTCCTGATAATACTAATCCATTTATCAGAGCTGCTTTGAATAAATTAAAAAGTACCCTGTCTAATCTTCTGATACTTTTAATATCGTATAATTTAAGTAAGAAAGCGGTAAGCGTCCAGATAAAATTAAAGATAAGAAGTAGGAATTTGTACTTATCAGAAAACAGAAAAGTTTCAAACTTTATATAATAAGTAACTATAAAAGCGATATTGATAAAAAGCAAATCGCCTGCAAAATGTATGGCCCAAAAATATCGTGAGTAGCCTTTCATATTAAATTAATTCTGACAAAAATAGGGAATTTTATAATCTACCATCAATGTACTTGCGTTTGATAAAGGATTTTGCATCAAAAATTACCCTTTTATCACTTTTTAAGTTTTTAAAATCAATGGACTTAAAGTCATCATGTGCTACTGCCAAAATAATAGCAGCATAATTCTTTTTGCAAAAATTTGCTATCAAATCAATCTTTAATTCCTTCTTCACATCCATTTTGTTTGCCACAGAATCAAATACATCCACCTTAGCACCAAAGGAAATCAGCTCATTATAAACATCTAAAATTTTGGTATTACGAATGTCAGGACAATTTTCTTTAAAGGTAATACCTAAAATCAATATATTTGCTTCTTTAATCTCAATGTCTTTTTTTAGCATTAATTTTACCACTTTAGAAGCCACAAAAGCTCCCATTTGGTCATTTACATTTCTGCCAGATAAAATTACATCAGGTTTGTATCCCAACTTTTCTGATTTGTAAGTCAAATAGTACGGATCAACACTAATACAATGCCCACCCACCAAACCAGGCTTAAAGGGAAGAAAGTTCCATTTGGTATTTGCCGCTTCCAAAACTTCATGGGTATCAATATTCATTTTATCAAAAATGAAGGCCAACTCATTTACAAAGGAAATATTCAAGTCCCTCTCGGCATTTTCTATGGACTTGGAAGCTTCTGCCACCTTTATACTTGGTGCTAAATGTGTTCCTGCTTTTATGATGGATTTGTAAAGCTCATCCACTTTTTTGGCAGTTTTAGCATTGGAGCCGGAAGTTACTTTCTTTATTTTTGTAAGTGTGTGTTTTTTATCTCCTGGGCTAATTCTCTCTGGCGAATAACCACAATAGAAATCCTGATTATATTTCAATCCACTTCCATTTTCTAAAATAGGAACACAATTCTCCTCCGTGCACCCAGGATAAACGGTTGATTCGTAAATAACAATATCCTCTTTTTTCAATACTTTACTTATCATTTTGGAAGCAGATAAAAGATGAAATAAATCTGGTTGTTTTTTATTACTTATGGGAGTAGGAACGGTAACGATATAAATATTAGCTTCTGTAATATCCTCTGAATTATTGCTTAAAAAAAGACAGTTCTCAGCAGATAAGAATTCTTCCTTTTTAGCTTTTAACACTTTCCTGAAATCTGTAAGATTAATTTCGCCTGTCTTGTCCTTACAGTTTGACAACTCTTCAATTCTTGATTTATTAATATCAAAACCAATCACTTTGTATTTTTTTGCAAATTCTGTAGCAAGTGGCAAACCTACATAACCAAGGCCAATAACTGCTATTTTATTTTTCTTCAAATTCATTATTGCAATAATAGAGATAAATCTAATTTTTCTTTCTAAAAAATGCTCTTAGTACTAAAACTAAAAACTTAGTATTACCTATTAAATAACGCTTCCACATTCTTAGTGGCTCTTGCATTAATCTGTAAAACCATTCCAAACCAACATTTTGCATCCAAAATGGAGCTCGTTTTACTTTACCTGCAATTACATCAAAACTACCACCTACACCCATTATAAAATTTACATTCTGTAATTGCGTTTTATACCTATTCAAAAAAATCTCTTTTTTAGGAGAGATGATGGCTACAAACAACATGTTTGCACCACTATCAGCAATCTGATTTGCTATATTTTCCTCTTGATTTTTATCATAATACCCGTTTCTATGACCTGCAATAATCTCATCTGAGTATTGCTTCTTATAAATATCAACCAACTCAGTTACTACTTCCTCTGTTGCTCCAAAAAAGAAGCATTTATATCCTTTTTCATGAGAACTTTTTACCAGTTCTTCCATTAAATCAATACCAGAAACACGCTCAGGTAATTTTTGGCCTAACAGATTTGCTGCCCAAACTATTGCTTGTCCGTCTGCATTTATTATATCAGCATCCACCACACTTTTCTCTAGTTCCTTATCTGTTTGCATCAGCACCACCTTTCCTGCATTTACAACAGTATGGTGAATCTGTTTGTTAGAGGTAATTGCGTTTTCTACTCTTTGCAAAGTTTCTTGCATGGTTATTGCATCAATAGGAATATTGAGGAAGTTGATTTTTTTATTCATTATAATTTGAATAAGTGGTAAAAATACTATCATTCTGTCTTTTACTAATGAAGGTGTCTAACGCTTTTAATGAAAAAGGAGTGAATGCCTTTGGGTGTCCAATTAACACCAATTGTTCTTTATTTTGTTTTGCATATTTATTAAGTAATGATGCTTTATAGCCATCAATAGAGGCGACAGAAAAGGAAGGTTTTAATAATAACTCAAATATTTGTTTTTTAGAATTACTAATTGCAAAGCCATCCCCAAATGATTGGTGATTTTTTCCTCCAAAAAACTTATTCAAAATAAACCTGAAATAGAAAAATAAAGACGTTTTAACTGATGAAATTGGAATTTCTAAAAAATATCCATCTTCATCTTCAATTAATGGGTCATTAGAAAATTTCCAATTATCTTTTTGTGAAGCATCAGTAAAATCAAATGATTTTGAAGGGGTTGTGTTTTTACCATTATAATAAACTGTACTATCGATACGGATTCCATACTTTTTTAGGGCATTCGCTATTTTATCAAATGGCTGAATACACCAACCTCCTGCTCTGAATGTTGTAGGCTTTAAATTTGTGATTTCTTCTAGAACAATACTGTACCGCTTTACAATATCATCAATTTCTAGTTCAGAGAAGTCTGACAACTTATAGCGAATATGCAATTGAATATCATGTCCTTCTTTGGATAGTTTTTGAATTTGCTGACTAATCAAATCATAATCTTTTTTCAAACCTTCAAAATTTTGCATATATTCTTTTAACTTAATAAGGTAACCTGAATCCACAAAAAAAGACGCTTTAATTTTATGCCTATCTAAAATAGAAATCAACTTTTTGGTAGGATTAATAATTGTTCTTTCTATTGAACCAGACTTGCCAAAAAACAACTCATAATCTAATGTTATTAATATTTTTCTCACAACTTATATCTATTTAAAAACATAATAGGAAAAGCAAGAATATAATAACTAACCCTTGCTACTAAGGAAAATTTATCCTCACA
>LWDU01040148.1_pt1 | contig 10829 bp, 6 predicted proteins | sample 727161 | NCBI WGS metagenome assembly LWDU01 (sample SAMN04566230, study PRJNA314399) | hydrothermal vent metagenome | isolation source: deep sea hydrothermal plume seawater | place: Mexico: Gulf of California, Guaymas Basin | collected 2004-07-11 | reverse complement strand
GTTCTCGTGCGTTGACACGGGCTTGCACTCCACTTAGCACTTCAGCCAGAAGCTCCGTCCTTGATTCCGTGCCTTCGATTAACGGCAGGCCTTCATCGTCTACCACCGGGTTACCAGTGGGGTCCAAGATTGGCCTTGCTCCGATAATCTCTGGCCTGGTCCGTAGAGCGATACGCTCACGCAGGGTGGCGTTTACGATGTCACCCAAGCGGCTTCTAGCGTTGCTCTCTGTGAGCAGAGTCTTCCGGAACTGGATTGGGTCAATGATCCGGTATCTGGCGTAAGAGTCAATGCTAAGGTTTTCTTTGTTGGCGTCCCGCATCGTCTCGGGGTCTGCGTCAATCCTGAGAAGCCGTTTGTCAAAACGGACCACAGTATCGACGAAGGGAGCTTTAACGTTGAGGCCGGGCTTGGTTTTAACAGACTGGACTTCACCAAACCGGGTAATTATAACCTGTTCCGTCTCGTCTACTATGTAGAGGCCTTGGGATATGACAATTAGTCCCACGATGATGATGATGCCTGCGATTATGAGAGTTCTCATTTAATTTAATTCTCGTGCGAAATTGGATTCAATCGAAATGGTGTCTTTTTTATTGGGCTACGGCGGGGCTACGGCTGGGGGCTGGGGCCGATGGGCAATGGAATCCGTCCGCCGGAATCGCCCAGTACCAGCACGGATTCTGCGTCTGGCGAGACGATTATCTTGGCGATGCCAGGAAGAATCTCTTCCATTGCCTCTAGATATAACCGTTGCCTGGTAACGTTTTGTGACAGTGTGGATCGATTGTATTCTCCCAAAATCGAAGTGAATCCTTCAGCTTCACCCTCTGCCCTGGCAACCCTGGACTGGGCGAATGCCTCTGCTTCTCTCTTGATCCTTTCTGCGTTACCACTAGCCCTGGGTATGATGTCATTCTCATACGCCCTGGCCTGGTTGATTCTGGTGTCACGTTCTTGGCGCGCCCGGAGCACGTCATCAAATGCGTCGCGTACTTCTTCCGGTGCTTTTACGTCCTGCAGCTGCACGTTGGTCACGTTGATACCAGATTGATAGCTGTCTAGGATTGTCTGCAAAAGCTGTTTGGTGGCCGCCTGCACCTCTTCACGTCTGGCGGTCAGCACATCGTCAATGGTCCTCTGGCCGATGACCAGACGAAGAGCCGCTTCTGAGGCGTCTTTTAATGTCCTCCCGTCAGGACTGCCTATGTCGATGCCACGGTCAATTTCGCCTGGGTCCGAGACATTGAACAGGAAATCTACGACGTTTTTAATGTCGTACTGGACCACCATCTGTACGTCAACGATGTTTAGGTCACCGCTGATCATCTCAGCTTCCAGAGGGGCTGGGGTGTCAGCAACATTTTCGCCGCTACGGAAACCAAGCTCCAAACGGCGGGTCTCAGAAGTCAAAACAACGTCTTTTTGTCCAACGGGGCCGGGCCACCACCAATGCAGGCCGGTCTGTGTGACTGGATTACCCTGCACTGCTCCAAATCTGCGCAGCGCGGCTTGTTCACCGGGGCTAACGGTGTAGATGCCGCTGGCTGCCCAGATGATAACAATCAGGCCGATGACCAGAACTATAGCCAAGCCAATGCCACCACCGCCCAGTCTCTGTAAAACGGGATTGAGACCATCGCGGACATTGCCAATTATCTTTTCAAAATCCATTTCAGGCCTACTGGGGCCGCCACCGGGTTGATACATATTTGTACTGTCCTTTTGCCTATCCTGTTATTTATGGCGCTAGCCGACTTAGCCATCTAGTGAGAGCTGGGCGCCCAATGATCTACTGAGCACATTTGATTCTATCACCTTAGGTATAGATGAACTACAGACTAGCCTCTGGCTTAAGAAGACGTGAACGAAAACCAAGTATCTCGACTTGGTGCGTTAGGCACGCTCGTCACTCTTTATTTATGATGCAGTTCACCTCGATTACGTTGTGCGGCCCGGCTGGGATCATCTCCGGCATCGTTAGAGATTTGGCACCAAGTCCGATGATTCCAGGATTGGAGGCAGGGTATAATGCTTTCGATTGTCAGGGCTTCCTTAGGGAATCGAGCGATTATCGGCGATTAACACAACAATTAATTTCAATTGAGGATCTAGCAGATGACCACATTTGGCCTGGATATCATCCCAGGAAACGACATGACCCGAATCAAGGCAGTATGCGAGCACCAACGGGGCTTAATTTATGTAGTGCCTGCAGAACGTAGTTGGGTTTGCAGCAAGGAAAATCTGCCGGCACACGCCCTGGCGGGGTTCTTCCGGGAACTCAGCGCCTTGGATGACAAAGCGGTTGAGGGGTTAATGCAGGAATGGGGCATCTACTTTAGACAGCTACCCAAGGAACAAGAAGACGCTGAGACTGAAGGCACAAAAGCGTCTTAAAACCTGTCTTAGTTAAAAGACAAAAAAAGAGGCGGGTCTAAAACCCGCCTCTTTTTGTTTGGCTTTGGATGGGGTAACTAGTCGTCGCCGTCCACTGTCGCGGTCGATGGCAGTGTTGCTGCTGGCTGTGGGTTTCCAGCCTGAGCAGGGCTCTCGGAACTGGGTGTATAAGCGGGCGGTGTCTCTGGCACCACTGGAGGTGTGGCAGGATTGCCACCGGACTCATCGTCAGCGTTGAATAGCCGGTTCATGGCTTCACCAGACACGGTCTCGTATTCAATCAGGTATTCTGCCAGCCGCACGAGTTTGGACTGATGGATCTTGATCGTATCTACGGCCAAATCGTAGGCGGTATTAATAAGTTCTGATACAGCGTGGTCGATCTCTTCGCCCATTCTGCCGGCGTAATCCTTCTCTTCTCCGCCAGAGGAACGGCCAAGGAACACCATTTCTTCGGCCTTGCCAAAGGTCCTAGGCGCTCCAAGTCCATCAAGACTGTGTGAATCTTTGATGATAATGGTTACCGGTTTGAGACCGTTTTCAATCAGGCCTTCGTTGAAATTGGCCAACTGGAAGTCGGCTTCTTTACGGGACCTGAATTCAGAGTCGTCAGTCATTATCACTAGGATGTCGTCGCCATAGACCTCGATCGTTGAGATTTCACCGTCTCTGGCCTTTTGAATGACTGAGCTAATCGGCATTGCCTCGTAGACCTTGGCGCTGAACATACCGTAGCGCTTGACCATTCCCATGGCCAACTTGGTGGCCTGTTCCAGGTCATTGCTGGCTCCGGTGGTTACTTCGTTGAAGATGATCTGCTCGGCAACCCGGCCGCCCATGGTCACGGCCATGCGGTGGGCGAACTGGTTCTTAGTCCATAGGTACCGGTCTTCTTCTGGCACCAAGGAAGTGTGTCCACCCATCTGCCCGCGGGCAACAATGGAAATCTTATGCACAGGATCGGCAAATTCCAGGCCCCACGCAACCAGAGCGTGTCCGGCTTCGTGATAGGCCGTCATCTCTTTCTCACGGGCGTTAATCCGCCGGCTCTTCCGTTTTGGTCCAGCAATTACACGATCCACAGCTTCTTCAAAGTCGTCTGTAAAGATCTGTTTTTTGCTGCCCCGGGCAGCCATGATGGCTGCTTCATTTATCAGATTTGATAGTTCTGCGCCGCTGAATCCCGGTGTCTCCTTGGCCAATGCGTCAAAGGTGACTTCCGGAGCCAAGGGCTTGCCGGCGGCGTGAACCTTTAGGATAGCCTTCCTGCCTTCAATGTCGGGCAGGTCCATGGTCACGCGTCGGTCGAATCGACCAGGCCTCAATAAGGCTGGGTCCAAGATGTCTGGGCGGTTGGTGGCGGCAATCACAATTACGTTGGTATTGGTCTCAAAGCCGTCCATCTCAACCAGAATCTGGTTCAGGGTTTGTTCTCTTTCATCGTGTCCGCCGCCAAGACCGGCGCCACGGTGGCGACCAACGGCGTCAATCTCGTCAACAAAGACGATACAGGGTGCGTTGCGTTTTGCCTGATCAAACAGGTCTCTGACGCGGGCGGCACCCACACCAACGAACATCTCTACAAACTCGGAACCGCTGATGTGGAAGAAGGGCACGCCGGCTTCACCAGCCACTGCCCTAGCCATCAGCGTTTTGCCGGTGCCGGGAGGGCCAACTAGGAGAACGCCCTTTGGGATGCGAGCTCCAAGGGCCAAGAATCGTTCCGGAAATTTGAGGAACTCAACAACTTCGGCTAGTTCTTCTTTGGATTCTTCTACACCTGCTACGTCGTTGAACGACACAGTAGGCTTGTTGAAGGGCATCATCTTGGCGCGGCTGCGACCAAAGCTCATGGTCTGGTTATTGCTGCCCTGTGCCTGACGCATCATGAACAGAATCAGGCCGCCGAAGAAAATTAAGGGTAGGAAGTTCAGCATCAACCCAAAGAAGCTACTGAGACCACTAGAGCCCTTGTAAATGACTTGGACACCGGATGGGGGACCCACGGTCACTCCGCTTTCCACCAACATGCCAATCACGTCGGTTTCGCGGCCGATGCGACTGGTGAATCTGTCGGCGCCGGATGCGCTGGTGCCTCTGGGGAAAACGATGAGCCTACGGCCGTCAATGACAATTTCGCGAATGTCATTATTCTTGGCCATGGCTACCACAGTGGTTAGCGGTTCTTCAGTGCTGGCGCCGAAGCTGGGCAACAGGGTGTAGAAGATTACTATCACCCCAATGATAATCATCAGGTATACGAAGCTGTTGCGGAGCCACCTGTTATTACCCATGTTTACCCCTTAGTTTCCTCATTTAACGCCAAAAAAGCCAACAGAAAAGCCTACAGATATTCTTACTGTATATTATCGGAGTGAGCCTAAAATTGTAAAGTATTTACGCCCGTTTCACGACCATTCAGGCTCAAGCGTTGTCGTTTCGTAAAATGCAAATCTCCGACTCAACTGCACATCTACACACCATCGGTTTTGGTTTTAACTATTGATATAGATGCATCACGTCAATAGAGACATGCGGATTAACTAATCTTGGTATAAACTTTGTGCCTAATAGCTAAGCACGGATTCTACCTGGGTTATTCTATGAATCCTTTGCAGACAATACGCATGATAGAACGTATTGGATCGGCAGCCCCACGGTTTGGTCAGGGTTACTCTGGACCTTTATCGGGGGTGGATGACCTTAAATTTCGCCGGGATTACTATTGGAGCAAAGTTAAAACAAACAGCAACAAAAGAGGGGGAATTATGGCGGAATACGCACATCCAGAATCAATAGTCACCACAGATTGGGTATCTGAACATGGATCAGACGCCAACGTAAGGTTGGTTGAAGTTGATGTTGATACAGCTGCTTACGACGCTGGGCATATCGCTGGCGCAGTGGGCTGGAACTGGAAGTCTGAACTCCAGCAGACTCTCAGCCGAGACTTGGTGACCAAAGAGGGCATGGAACAACTTCTAGGCTCCGCTGGTATCGACAACGGAACAACGGTTGTTCTCTACGGCGATAACAACAACTGGTTCGCTGCATGGGCTTTCTGGCAGATGAAGTACTACGGCCACGATGACGTGAAACTAATGAACGGTGGACGGGCAAAGTGGGAGGCCGAGGGCAAGCCCTTGACCACCGACGCCGCCAACCACGGGTCCAAGTCTTATAACGCCAAGGCTGCCAACGAAGACATCCGCGCCTATCGTGACCAAGTCCTAAGCAAGGTAAATGCCAGCAGCATAAGCTTGGTTGATGTTCGAGCACCCGCAGAATATAGCGGCGAGCTTCTGGCCCCTGAAGCCCTTCCTCAAGAGGGCGCACAACGCGGTGGCCACATTCCCAGCGCAGCCAATGTGCCGTGGGGGCAGGCTGTAGCCGAAGACGGTACCTTCAAGTCGGCCGACGACCTGCAAGCCCTTTACGGCGGCAAGGGAATCGATGGCAGCAAAGAGACCATCGCTTACTGCCGGATTGGCGAGCGCTCCTCTCACACTTGGTTCGTACTGACCCAACTGTTGGGACACACCAACGTCCGCAACTATGATGGCTCATGGACCGAGTGGGGTAGCATAGTTGGCGCACCCATCGAGAGATAACTGACAGCTAAGCTTCGGTTGTTAGAGCGTAACGTTACGCTAGCAATTACGTAACAGTTAAAAGGGCCGCATTTCTGCGGCCCTTTTCTTTTTGTGGGATATGACGCTTGTTTTTGGCTCTTGTTGGTAGGTCATGGTGTGAGTCTAGCTGCAGTGGATTCCAGCTTTCGCTGGAAAGACGGGAGGTGCGGTTCGATGGTGTTGCTGGTATGAGCGGGTTTTCAACCCGATACGGCTATCGTCGGCCAAGTTTGTTTTGCCTACTGTCCTCGACCAATCACGCGAGCCCGAAAAATCACATTGCCATAGACAATTGGGAATTTACGAATCAGAACCACGATGTACGCCTAAAGGTGGTTTTCGTAATACATTCTTAATGAATCCGTAACAAAGGATTAACAATCTGGAAACAGCTGTGTAACAGATTTGAAATCCACCGGAAATATCCGGCCCATAGACTACCTTCTGAAAACTCTCTTGGGGATAAGGAGTCAGAAATGTTAGTCGAGACAGCGCCACAGACTAATGGCGCACGGGTACTTAGAAGATGTTTACCGTTTGTTGTGGCCGGGCTGGTAGCTGCCAGCCTGATTGCAGGGTACTCGGTAGCCTTTGCACAAGAGGCCACAGAGCTGGAATTGCTCGAGGCTAAATTTGATTCCCAGCTAGGGAATCTAACTTTGATGCTGGGTGCGTTCCTGGTGTTTTTCATGCAGGCCGGGTTCGCCTTTCTTGGCGCCGGACTGATTCGGGCCAAGAACACCACCAACTACATGACCAAGAGCTTTATGGACTTCGCCATAGCTTCTTTGTCATTTTGGGCTTTCGGATTCGCGATAATGTTCGGCGTCTCTGAGGCAGGTGTCGCGGGGAATACGAACTTTTTCTTAACTGACGGAGACAATCAAACCTACGTTGATTTCGTCTTCCAGATGGTCTTCGCGGGTACGGCGGCAACAATCGTAGCCGGAGCGGTGGCCGAGCGGACCAAGACTCAGGCATATCTGGCATACAGTTTCATCATCGGTGCCATAATTTATCCGCTCTACGGGCACTGGGCTTGGAACGAAGCCGGTTGGATGGGTGCGCTCGATAAGATCGACCTACCCGCAGCAGCTGACTACGCAGGTTCGGGTGTGGTGCACGCGGTCGGTGGCTTCGTAGCCTTGGCCGGGGCAGTTGTAGTTGGACCGAGAATTGGGAAATTCAACGCTGATGGATCAGCCAACATACTTTCTGGTCACAGCGTGCCCTTCGTGGTAATTGGAACGTTCATCCTGTTCTTTGGCTGGTTTGGTTTCAACATCAACAGTGGTGACTCGATTGGATTGAACGCCATCAACACTCTGATGGCAGGGGCAACTGGTGCAGTGGTTGCGCTGTACATCCGACTGGTGCAGACGGGCAAGACTGATGTCTTGATCTCCTGTAACGGTGCACTAGCCGGATTAGTGGGAATTACTGCAGGTGCAGCCTACGTTGAGCCATGGGGTGCAGTAGCGATTGGAGCAATTGCGGCCCCAATCATGATGGCTTCTTTGGTTGTGATTGAACGCGTCTTCAAGATCGACGACCCAGTGGGAGCTATCTCAGTCCACGGTGTAACCGGACTATGGGGACTGCTGGCGGTGGGTATCTTCGCCAGTGGAAACGGCGATGTATACGGTCTGGTTGTGGGCGAAGGCAAGCAGATAATCTCCCAGTTGATCAGCATGGGCGTGGTACTAGCCTGGGGTCTGGTGACCGGCTTTGCACTGTTCTTGCTGCTCAAGGTCACAATGGGCGTACGCGCCACGGAAGAAGAAGAACTGGAAGGATTGGACATCTCAGAACACAACCTGCCGGCCTACGGTGACGATTAGCCTTCAAGACTAATCGTCCACAAGGCCAGGTTTAATGACTGGAGAACGCCGTCAGGGGATCCGTCGTTCCTCTGGCGGTACTCCGGAAATATTAACAAGTAGATTTGGTATCGGATGACAAATCCGTTCCTAGCAACTTGAGAATGTAACAAACATTTAACAACTTCGAAAATTCGCTGTAACAAATGAACGGCAAACTAAACTCACACTAAAGCAGAGGAAGTGACCTGATGATTGCACTGATGGCAGCGGGAGCGTTCGTAGGATTGTTCGGAATGTGGGTAGTTCTTCCTCGGTTCATTCTTCACAAGTAACCAAAAGACATCTGCGCGGGTAGGCTGCGGCCTGGCTCCGCGATTACAAAAGTTAGGCCAACAATCCATGTTTGTCGAGATTTGCGATGACATGGATTGTTTCTCGTCTAAATAACCTGGCTAAATAAAACGACGGGGGGTGTAGTAAAAATGAATACAGGAGATACAGCATGGGTCCTGACGGCTTCAGCATTAGTGTTGCTGATGACGCCGGGATTGGCTTTCTTCTACGGCGGTTTGGTCCGTAAGAAGAACGTGGTTTCCACGATCATGTACAGCTTCGTAAGCATTGGGCTGGTCGGAGTTGTCTGGGTTCTCTGGGGGTACAGTCTGGCGTTTGGCCCCGACCTTGAAGGCTGGGGATTGATAGGAAACCTGGATTGGTTCGGCTTAAAGGACGTTTCAGCCGACGCTCCAGGCCCGTATTCCGATGCGATTCCGCATCAGGCGTTCATGGTCTTCCAAGGCATGTTCGCGATCATCACGCCGGCGCTGGTCACAGGCGCATTTGCTGAGCGGATGAAATTTGGCGCACTCTGCCTGTTTATAGTGCTGTGGGTGACCATCGTCTACGCGCCGCTAGCTCACTGGGTTTGGGGCGGCGGTTGGCTGGGAGACCTGGGGGCACTGGACTTTGCCGGCGGTACCGTGGTGCACATCAGCGCCGGTGCTGGAGCATTGGCCGCAGCCCTGGTCATTGGCCGCAGAATCGGGTTCCCGGAACAGACCATGGGTCCGGCAAACGTTCCCATGGTCATCCTAGGAGCTGCCCTGCTATGGTTCGGCTGGTTCGGATTCAACGCAGGCAGCAGCCTCGCCGCCGATGGCGTGGCCACCAACGCCTTTGTGGTGACCAATGCAGCCGCTGCCGCTGCCATGATGGCCTGGTTGTTCATGGCCTGGATAATCGACAAGAAACCTAGCGCGGTCGGAGCAGCTACCGGCGCGGTGGCTGGCCTGGTGGCCATCACCCCCGCAGCCGGGTTCGTTGGGCCAATGCCCGCTTTGATTATTGGCGCAGGCGCTGGTGTGCTCTGCTACGGAATGGTCAAAGTGTTGCTTCGCTTCAAGGTAGATGATGCTCTTGCTGTATTCGGCGTCCATGGCATGGGTGGAATATGGGGTGCCTTGGCCACTGGGATCTTCGTTGGCGTCGGCTACTCAGCCCTCGGCGATGGAGTTGGCCGCTGGGAGCAGATTGGCTACCAGATAGTCGCCATCGCCGCCGCATTTGCCTGGTCATTTGTAGTCACATTGATCATCATGCTGGTCATCAAGCACACGATTGGCATCAGCGCCGACGAATCAAGTGAGGACGTTGGCTTGGATATCTCCGAGCACGGCGAGACGGCTTACGAGCTGTAGGCCTTACGCCAACAATTTAATAATCATTTTAGTGGGCGGGGTTGGCAATTGATGCTGGCCTCGTCCATTGTTCTCATGCGGGTTATCTATACATGGTACCCGCGCGGATTACCTACGGTGCTAGGTTAAAGCCGTTATACTTGAGGCCAAAGCTAATCTCAGGAAAAGATCTGGAGGCTGAACATGGATGCAGAGCGGGCTGCGGAGAGAGACTTCGTGGTACGCATGGCCCGGGAGAATGATGTTAAGTTCATTCGCCTGTGGTTCACCGACATTCTGGGGCACCTGAAGGGCTTCGCTATTACGGTAGAAGACTTGGAAGACGCCATTGAACAGGGTGTTGGATTCGATGGCGCGGCAATCGAAGGGTTTGCCCGAATCGATGAAAGTGACATGCGTGCTTTTCCTGACCCAACCACCTTCACTCTGCTGCCCTGGCGTCCGCGTCAGAACGCCGTAGCCCGGATGTTCTGCGATATTAGAACTCCACAGGGAGACCCGTTTATTGGTGACCCTCGTTTCGCTCTCAAGCGCAACCTGGAGCGGCTGGCAACCAGCGGATATACCTACTATGTTGGCCCGGAGCTTGAGTTCTTCTACCTGAAGGATTCTGAGTCGGCAGAACCCCTGGACCAGCAGGGATATTACGACCAGATCTCAAGTTATCCATCAGCCGACTTGCGCCGAGACACAGTCTTGAACCTGGCTGACATGGGAATCCCGGTCAAGTATTCCCACCACGAAGGCGCTCCCAGCCAGCATGAGATTGACCTGCAATACACCGACGCCTTGACCATGGCCGACAATGTGATGACTGCCAAGCTGCTCATCAAAGAATTGGCCCAGCAGGCGTCCGCCTATGCCACGTTCATGCCCAAGCCCATGTCCAAAATGAACGGTTCAGGGATGCATATTCACCAATCGTTGTTCCAAGGCGACAAGAATATGTTCTTTGACTCTGATGACGAACACCAACTGTCTATCACCGGCAAGCGGTTTATCGCCGGGCTGCTGCACCACGCCCCAGAGATCACCCTGATTACCAACCAGTGGGTGAACTCCTACAAGCGCTTGGTGCCTGGTTTTGAGGCTCCGGCGTTCATATCGTGGGCCCATACAAGCCGGTCCGACTTAATCAGAGTGCCGGCCTTCAAACCTGGGCATGAGAGTTCCATGAGAGTGGAATACCGCGCACCAGACCCGGCCTGCAACCCGTATTTGGCCTTCAGCGTGATGCTCGCGGCTGGGTTCAAGGGGATTGAGGGCGAATATCCAGT
>LWDU01041050.1_pt1 | contig 10830 bp, 7 predicted proteins | sample 727161 | NCBI WGS metagenome assembly LWDU01 (sample SAMN04566230, study PRJNA314399) | hydrothermal vent metagenome | isolation source: deep sea hydrothermal plume seawater | place: Mexico: Gulf of California, Guaymas Basin | collected 2004-07-11 | reverse complement strand
GTACAACGTTGGAATAGGTTAATTTGCTGATGTATGTAATAAAAACTGCCCTTTTTCTGATCTTTTTCGCCGCATCCTTTGCTCGAGTCGAGGCCAGCAAATGTTTTTACGACGAGCCGGCGCAGGCTCCGGGTATCGTCCTTATTTCAGGCCACGTGGAATACGTCGCATTGGAAGGTGGGTATTTCCGCATAGTCGATTGTCAGGGTACAACCTACCTCCCAAGCAACTTTGACAAGTGGGGTTACTTTCAGCAGCATCGTCTACGGATAAGGGCTCTACTTCGAAAGATCGAAGTCGCCAGAAGCTTCCGAATGGGCGGTGCAACGGCTGTCGTGATCATTGAGTTGGAGAGGCTCGAGGAAAAGTAAGCGCTCAGCAGATGAGTTGTTCGAATCCGATTTAGGGGTGGTCGGCGATCAACACGAGTATGGAGATAGATGCGCTTGTGAAGAACCGGCGAAAAATCGCTCCACGAAAATGATCAATCATTGACACATTTAACCATCATCGATTCAAAAATGTGCCAGAGAAATTGAGGAGGAATTATGCGACCGCTTAAACTGTTATCTTTGCTCTTATCAACACTTATTTTTGTANNNAACTGTTATCTTTGCTCTTATCAACACTTATTTTTGTAGTGTTAGCAGGCATGGCGAACATCAGTCATGCTGATGAAGTGCCCTACAAAATTAAATTTAAAGAGGGTAAAGGCTGGGCCGCGGAGGCTTTTCTGAATAATCTCAAAGGCAAGCGCGTGAAGCGCCGAGGCCGGGCCGATCGGAGAATGCTCGCTGCTAATTTAAGCCATAAACAACTGAAGCGACTGCAGAAGTCTAGGATGATCGAGTCTATTGAGTTAGACCAACCCAGATATCTGATGGCCGAGTCGGTGCCCTATGGGGTCACGATGGTCCAGGCCAGCATGGAAATATCAAATATGGCCGAGCCGCGAAAGGTCTGCATTATCGACACCGGCTATGATGCTACACACGAGGATCTGCCAGGCACAGCCAGCGACCGAATAAATGGCTACAGCCAGTTCCCGGAGGAACAATGGAGCGAGGACGGCCACGGGCATGGTACCCATGTGGCAGGTACCATAGCGGCCCTTGGCGGCAACGATACCGGGGTCATCGGTGTACACTCCGGCAGTAAGCTGCAGCTACACATAATCAAAATTTTCGACAATCAAGGCAACTGGGTCACCTTTTCTTCCGACCTCATTGATGCCCTAGATCGGTGCGTTGCAGCCGGTAGCCACATCGTCTCCATGAGTCTGGGTGGTTCCTTTGAAGACGACACTGAACGACAGAGTTTCCAGAGTGCAGCTGACGACGGTGTGATACTGGTCGCCGCGGCGGGAAACAATGGCAGTGCGTCCTATTCTTATCCAGCCAGCTATGATTCTGTCATCAGCGTAGCGGCCATCGATTCCAATGAATCGAGAGCTTCATTTTCACAATATAACGACCAGGTAGAATTGGCCGCACCCGGTGTAGCCGTGGAATCTGCTTTGCCGGGGAACACTTATGCTTCATGGAGCGGTACATCGATGGCAACGCCACACGTGGCTGCAGTTGCCGCCGTTTTATGGGGCCTCAACCCAAACTGCGACGCAGCGCAGATTCGCGGTCATCTAACAGCGTCGGCTAAAAATCTCGGCGTGCCGGGGCGCGATAATTATTACGGCTACGGGCTGGTCCAGTTGCAAGACGCGGATGCTTCCATCCTGCAGAACGACTGTGAAGTGCCTCCGCTTCCACCTAAGTTAGCACTACAGAATGGCCAACCCTTGAGCGATTTAGCCGGCGGGAAGGAGGAACAATTTGCGTTCAAAATTGTTCCTCCGGAGGGCTCAAGCGATTTACTGCTGACCATCGGCGGCGGGAGCGGAGATGCAGACATTTATCTAAGTGCAGGCAGTGAGCCCTCGCTGACAGCATACGATTGCCGTCCATGGCTACCTGGAAACGACGAGCACTGCAGCGTCACAGGTGCTCTCGTAGGCACTTACCACGGTATGGTGCATGGGTACAGCGCATACTCGGGCGTCACACTCACAGCTACATGGAATGAACCCAGCGAGCCACCTGCCAATGAACCTCCTCAGGCGATTATCTATACGTCCACCCTCAAAGGACCTGCACCTCTAGAAGTCGAATTTGATTCCAGCGGCAGCAGTGACGATAAAGGCATCGAGAGCAGACATTGGGTTTTAGGTGATGGATCTAATACTTCCGGACCTGTGAGTGTCAGCCACAACTACAGCGAGCCAGGCGTTTACAGAGTAGTCCTGACGGTCACTGACGAAGAAGGCGAGAAAGACCAAGCCGAAGCCACCATAGTTGTTACTGAAAACGTTGCCCCTGTTGCTCAGGTGACCATCCTCACCGAAACGCCACAAGCGGGTGAGCCTGTGTCGTTCGATGGTTCTGCCTCTTCTGACGAGGATGGCGCGATCACTGAGTGGAGCTGGTTTTTCGGTGACGGGATGATTGGATCCGGTCAAAGTGTAGACCACACTTATCAAAACGTGGGTTCTTACAACGTTGAGCTGACGGTTAGTGACACCAGTGGGGCGGAGGGCACTGCCAACGCGACAGTCGACGTCCAAGCCGCGCCTCCGCCGCCTGAGACCACCATCACGGCTAGTTGGTCGCTGAATAGCAGAGGTACGAGAATGCGAGTGTATTGGTCCGGCGCTACCACCTCTCGCGTGGAAATTTACCGCAACGGTGATTTGATTAAACGTACTAGAAATGACGGCCGTTGGAATGATAGGAACCCTATTTCAAATGCCGTGTACCTGGTGTGCAACGACCAGACAAATGAGTGCTCGCAGCCATGATTTGAACACTGCATCGCGAGGATCGGCGACCCGGACTCCAGCGAGCACGATCTGGTCCTTCGACGTTGTTTTCCACTTCGCCCGGGGCGATGAACCTATTGCCCGAGCTGGCGAAGGTTCAATGTCCTACTCTGGTGCTGGGCAGAGAACACGACCCGGTGTGTCCGATCGAGGATCAGGAGGAGATCAGCAGAGCGCTTTGCTAACAGCGGTCAGGGCGTATTCCGCGAAGAGCCGTCAAGCCATTTGTGGGAGCCTTGACTATGCGGTTTTTGGGCATGGTCAAGGCGTACGCAGGGCGCGCCTACTAGGTCAAGTCGCTTTTTACATTCAGGATGGGCTCTTATCACACGTTTACTCTTAAATGAGAGTGGAGGGTGCCCAATTATCTCCGTTTCCCTGATTTTCAGCGCTTGTTATGCGGTCCTTGTACATGGGCGAGAGATACAAGACCTCTGGAAGCTATTGATTCGCTTGCGGCGAATCAATTTTTGTGATAAATGTGGTGTTAAGGCGTCCCAACAATTGATTGCGGCGGGCGCATGGCTCGCCTACGCCTAACTCTGTGGAGTTTGTTTATAATGAATAAATTAATAACGATAAAAGTAAAAATATTATATGTACTGTATTTACTTTGTTTTTTCTCGATTCCAGCTGTTTCTGGGGAAAAGTATGCCTGGTTTAATCCAACGGAAAATCTGCGCTTAGCTACTGATTTCAGTGTTCGGCCCCAATATGATGTAAAAAATGATCATTTCTCACATATTGAATCAGTAGGGTTTGATCTGCACAAAGTCTTTTCATCTGCAAGTTCTGGCGATTTTGGCACATTAATTGTTCAAGGTTATTTTAATAAACTGAATAATGTAGAAAAACATCCGCCTTTTTTTAAAGGAGAAGATGATCTTAAGTTTATTTGTCGAATTTGTAATTTTAATGTAGCTGTTTTGAATAAAGGCCTACTCAATATTCGTATTGGGCATTATGAAACACCATTTGGCTTGGAATTTAACATGGATACCAATGGCACGCTAAGACAGTATAGCAATGGCCGGGATTTAGCTGGAAAATTAGATTGGGGAATAACGGTCAATGGCAAGTCTTCCTTACTAGGGTATGAAATTTCACTTGGTCGTGGAGTGGGTGTAGATTGGACTTCTGATTATAGCAGTTATATTGCTTCTGGACGCTTGGAAATAACAGATGATTACTCATCCTTTATAGGGTTTTCAGCATTTCACGGGCATATTAAAAGTAATAATCCTGATACAGCTTATATTGACAGAACGCGGATTGGGCTGGATGCCAGCACGCAGGCGGGACCTTTTACTTTTTTAAGTGAAGTATCAGTGGGACAAGATAACAGTACTGACCGGTTTAATACCTTGATAGAAATAGATTTAAATGATAGTACTGATAAAGTATTGGGTTTTTTTCAGTTAACTAATACTTCATATCGTATTAAACATCAACATTGGGAAACGCTTATACAAACTCACCTGGGGATAAGGTATACACCAAATAGATCTTGGACATATAGTGGACAGTGGACGCATGATATTGAAAATTATCAATCTGCTATTCCGACAAGTACACTTAGATTTCAAGTGAGATATCGTTTTGGTTTAAGCACATTGTTTATTTAATCGAGGAATAACCCCATGACACCTAATATTAAATATATCATTGTAATAGTATTGTCAATTTGGGTATCCCCAGCATACAGTGTTGCATATTGTGCATTACGTGATCCTGTTGACAAGATTTATAAACTGTTTCCAGAAGCAACGACGTATCGATCTATTGTTCATGAGATTGATGGTACTGTACAACAACAAGTGAAAAGCCAAATGTCATTTAGTATTCATCAAAATGAACTCGGGCAACATACACTTTATATTGCGATGGATGAGCAGAGAGCTTTAGGTATTGTTCATGCGCGTTCAGAAGTCGGTTTATGGGGACTTGTTGAAATTGTATGGGCACTAGATTTTGACATGAATGTACTTGATTTTATGTTTCAACGCTGTCGAGAACGGGCTTGTAAACAACTTTCAGATGTTTCTTTTCGACAGATCATTCAGAATAAATCAGTGCCAGAACTTGCTATCCTGTTAAAACAGGATACTACTTTCAATTCCCCATCTATTACGGATGATGAAGATGCTAAAGCGTTAGTTGAAACAATCATTCGTTCTGCTATTAAAACAGTCTTGGTCACTCAATATTCCTGGCATGACCAGTTACAGGAATACATGAAAACAATGCCAGAATGAGCTTTGTTTTGAAAGGGCAAAAAATTAGCAAGCTGATTGCTCTTCATACTCTGGTCAGTGCTTGTGCCGGGGTGGCTTTGGCTGTTAGTTTGTTTATGGGTTTTCTCAATTTAGAATATCAGCAACAACAAATAGCTGAAGATGATGTGACCTTGGCTGAAGTTTTACGAATGGAGGAAAGCTACCATCAATGGTTGATTATGATGGATTTAATTTTAGGTAATGAGCAAACCTATTTAGCAGCAGGGGCTAAACGACAGGGCGTGTTTTTTTTAAATTTAATTACTCAGATCGGGCAAAAAGTATTGGCTCGTGACCTTTCTAATGCTATTTTAAATGTCAAAAGCGAAACCAATGCGGCTCTTAAACAAGTGGATCTTATTATCAACGGCGATGCCATTTCAGCCTCTTCAATTATTGAGTTTGATGATGGCTCTGCTGCTACAGTTGAATTGCTTTTTCATATTAAAGCTTCAATTCAACTGAAGGCGCAACACAATAAATTAATATTCCAGAAAGATCGTTCCATGGCTATTTTGTTATCTTTTCTTTTTGCTGTGTTATTTATCTTTTTTATTGGTGCACAATGGATTTTACTTTCTTTGCAACTGGTTCGTCCCGTAGAAAAACTTTCAAAAGCTGTGGCTAAAGCTCAAAAAGAGCATCAAGCATTTCAATACAATAATGATTCGGGGCCTCTGGAAATTAGAAAATTAGCTGAAGATACCCGTGAGTTTACAAATAAACTGGTGGAGTTTGCTGATCACGCTGAAAAATCCAGTTTGGCCAAAACAGAATTTTTATCAGTCATGAGCCATGAAATTAGAACGCCATTAAATGCAATTATTGGCTTTTCAGAGATATTAAAGGACACCCGACTAAATCAGACACAGAAAGAACATATTAATATTGTCATTCAGTCTGGAAATTCTTTACTGACTTTGATTAATAATATTCTTGATTTTTCTAAAATTGAAGCGGGAAAAATGGAATTGGATCCTGTTTGGTTTGATATGTATCTGCTATTGGTTAGGGTAATGTCTAGTAATCGATATGCCAGTAGTAAGAAATCATTACTTTTAAAGTATAAGGTCGATAAAGATGTACCTCGATACCTTTATGGTGATGAACAGAAAATTCGGCAGATATTGTTTAATTTATTAAACAATGCCGTTAAATTTACTGAATATGGGTCTATTACATTAAATGTAAGTGTTAAACTTCCAGAATTTGAGTCAGGCAATGATGAACAAGAAAAGCCTGAGTTCTGTGAAGTAGCCATCTCTGTGAGAGATACAGGTATTGGTATTGACATAGAAAAGCAACTTAAATTATTTTCCCCATTTACTCAGGCTGATGTTGATACTACTCGAAAATATGGTGGTACCGGTTTAGGTTTAGCTATTGTTCATCAAATGGTAATTTTATTAGGTGGAGACATTTTATTATCGAGTAAGGAAGGGCAAGGCACTGAATTTGTACTAAAAATACCACTTGCAATGTCTGTTAGAAAGGATTTAGCCACCGCACGGATAAAGCCCTCATTAATATCTCTAGTCATTAAAAACCAGAATTCAGCATTAGCTATACAATTAAAGCAATTAGGCTACTCATTAGAATATATTGATGCTACCGAATTTCAGTTGTTAAATAAGGCAGGGTTTAATCAAAACAGCAAATTATTATTGTTCTCAGCAGAATGTCTGGAACAGGCTTTATTTTGGTTTCAACACGGTGGAAGTGATACACCTAATATCGTCGGAGCTTATTGTTCAAACAATATTGAAAACAATACGATTGCAAAGCATTTAAGTGAAATGCCGTCCATTTTAGTCAGTCAAAATGGACTTGTCATGGTAGAACAGATTGAGAATTTAATCGACACCGAATCGGTGGCTGCTAATTTATGTAATCTAGGCGATGAAGTTATTATCTTGGTGGCTGAAGATAATCCCGTTAATTTGTTATTGACACAAAATTTACTAAAACAGTTAGGAATATATACTTTATCTGTGACCAATGGGCAGCAAGCAGTTAACTATTTCAGGTCCGAAAAAATTGCTTTGATTTTAATGGATTGTCAGATGCCGATAATGGATGGTTTTTCTGCGACAAAAGAAATTAGACGTATAGAAAAACAAGAAGGTGGACATATACCGATTATCGCTTTAACTGCTAATGCTTTAAAAGGAGATCGTGATGCTTGTATTTCTGCTGGAATGGACGACTATTTGAGTAAACCGTTTAATAAAAATAAATTACTTAAAGTGATTGAGCCTTGGTTAGCACAGGAATATGAAAATAAAGCAAAAGATAAGGTAGTTGAGTTTGGACTGTCCAGTGAAACGGAATCTAATGCTATTCTAGATGTTGAGCAGCTGAATGAATTATTGGCATTAGATGAGAGTAATTCAAAAGTTTTTATTACCCAACTCAGTGCGATTTTTTTTAATAATGCGCAACAACTTAGTTCTCAAATGGAACAAGCTCTTACAACACAATCAATGACATCAGTGGCTAATTTAGCACATCAATTAAAATCGAGTAGCATGAATGTTGCGGCAAAAAGATTGTCAAATTTATTTAAAAAGCTGGAAGATACAGCGATAATGGGTGATGCTGAGTATGCAATGACTTTGTGGTCTTTTATCAAAGAAGAATATCAGCAAGTTGAAAAAGCCTATCATCAACTATTAAACGAGCAATAGACGTTAATGTATAGGAAGAATAGTTATAAAGTATTAGTCATTGATGATGATCCTACCTTAAGAATGCTTGCGGAGAGTAGACTTACAAAATCTGGCTATCAAGTTTTAACTGCAGCAACAGGTGCTGATGGCATTTCAGTGGCTATTGAAAATGCGCCTGATATATTGTTATTAGATTATGAATTGCCTGATATGACAGGTGTCAACGTCTGTCGTGTATTACGAAATAATGACGTGAAATTCATTAAACCTATTTTATTTATAGCGGGCAAAGATGATTTACAGAGTATAGAGAATGCTTTTCAGGTGGGAGCAACGGATTTTTCCAGAAAACCATTAAACTGGACGATTTTGATTTATCGTATTAAGTATTTGCTGCATGCTCATGACATTTATTTATCATTACTGAGCAGTGAGGAAAGACTCACCAATGCGCAACAACTCACTAAAATTGCAAATTGGGAGTACAGTCCTGTAGACAAGAATTTTCAATGGTCAGAATCGATTTTTGATATTTTGGAAATAAACTCAGAAGGCTCGTTGAATTTATGTTTTCAGGATTTTCTTGATCGCATTCCTGAAAAAGAATTGAGTCTTGTGAAAGACACAGTTGAAAACTGCTTTAATAATTATCTCAGTTTTCAAATTGAACATACGCTAATAACTGTAAAAGGAAGTAAAAAAATAATTCATCATTTAGGTGATGTTATTAAAAATGCAAATAATGAGATAATATCTTGTATTGGCACAATACAAGATATTACAGAAAGACGAGACACTGAAAACCAGATTAGAAGACTGGCTTATTATGATTCTCTGACGGGGTTAATGAATCGGGAATCTTTTCTATTGGCATTGGATAGTATTTTAAGCAGTAAAAAAATTACTAATGAATTATCTGCATTATTATTCATAGACCTGGATAACTTTAAGCGTGTTAATGATACTTTAGGTCATGATTATGGTGATTCATTGCTCCGTGATGTTGCTGGTAGATTGAAACAGTGTGTACGTACGGCAGAATTAGAAAACGAAGCTGTCAATAAGGATAAGAGGGAAATATTTTGTGAAATATCTGATCAAGTCTTTCGAAACAGATCTATAGACATTAATCGCTATGATTTAGGTCGCCTGGGCGGTGATGAATTTACCGTGTTTTTAGCTGATATTTTAAATCATGATACTGCTGTTTCTGTCGCCAGACGGTTATTAAAAACTCTTGAAAAACCCTTTAGCTTAGCTGGTACCGATGTTTATATTACCTTTAGCATTGGTATCGCCATTGCACCGAAGGATGGATGTAGTATACAAACACTGCTAAAAAATGCAGATACTGCGATGTATAATGCAAAAAGAAAAGGTAAAAATAATTATCAAATGTATGTTCCTGAAATGGATGAACAGGCATTGTATCGATTGACATTAGAAACCGATTTAAGAAATGCTTTAGAGCTGAATGAAATGTATCTGGTTTATCAACCCCAAATTTGTTTGCATAGCGGCGCATTGGTTGGTAGCGAGGTATTAATGCGTTGGAAACATAGTAATAGAGGTGAAATATCTCCCGTTGAGTTTATTCCTCTAGCGGAGGAAACCGGACAAATTATTGTTTTAGGCGACTGGTTACTTGAATGCTGTAGTAAAGACCTGCAAAAATGGAAAGTACAGGGGGTGATTCCCGAAGAATTTAAATTGGTATTGAATGTGAGTTCATTACAATTTGGCCAATCGAATATGATAGATAAAGTTAAACGTTTTTTTCCTGATCTGGAATTAAATAAGCATGTTGAATTTGAATTAACTGAATCAATCATGATGGAAAACACTGGCGGTAACAAAGATGAGCTAGAAGAGCTTGCTGCATGCAATATTACATTGTCAATTGATAACTTTGGCACAGGTTTTTCATCATTAAGTTATTTACATCGTTTTCCAGTACATACGGTGAAAATTGACAGATCCTTTATTTCTAACATGCAAAAGGAAGGGCAGGAAAATATAGTTAAAGCAATTATCGCTATGGCTCATGGTCTAGGACTCAAAGTTATAGCTGCAGGGGTTGAAAACCAATGGCAACATGATTTTTTGAAAGCGGAAGGTTGCGATATAGGACAGGGCTATTTTTATGACAAACCAATGCATAAGGACCAGTTTGAGGTTGTGTTACAGAAATAGAGTTCCGCTTGCGCTGTCAGCCCCGGACGGAATGATAGTCTCCAGAAGGCGCAGGGAAATTTGCTAATCTGAAGTGTGCGAGTAGCACGCGAGGGAGGCTAAAATTTTATCCCGACTAAGCCGTCAAGCCATTTGTAGGAGCCTTGACGGCGTCTGGAGCCTATTGATTCGCCGCGAGGTGAATCGATTTTTGTGACATGGAGTCCCAAAATCTTTATTGAGGCGAGCGCATGGCGCGCTTATATTCCCTTAAAGATTCGGATCTGATTTATGTGGATTTCATCCTGTGACTCCAGCTCATAGGGGGTAGCATCAGTCGTCAGAACTACATAGCATCGGCCATATTGCCTGTTGTTGACTAACAGGCAGGTTTGCAATTCATGCCTATTGATCAGGCAAATGATATTTAGACCGGTTCTGCCATTACAAACCCTTGGGTAAACTGCAAACGAGGGCTACATTCGCTAATGCAAATACAGCGTATTCCCAGTGCAAAATGGAGTCTGAGTATTCTCTGGATATTGCAGCAGCGGGTACGGGGCAATTTTCGTATGAGATGTACGAACGCATTGTTCATGAAGTAAAGGGGGCTTGCAAAAGCTATTTAACGCATAAGGTATGTCAGCTAAGGAAACGCTGATAAAATGGTTTTTTCTAAAACCGGTGTTGCTTAAGTGGGCTTCAGCTCAGGCTGAATGAATGCCAGCAGCGAGCGTTGTGTGCCTAGCCCATAGTTGCAGGTTTCTTGTGGATGCCATTTTATTTGATTTAATGGGGCAACCTGACCGAGGGTTTTGTGCATTTGTTCAATTCAGCTATT
>LWDU01036764.1_pt1 | contig 10830 bp, 10 predicted proteins | sample 727161 | NCBI WGS metagenome assembly LWDU01 (sample SAMN04566230, study PRJNA314399) | hydrothermal vent metagenome | isolation source: deep sea hydrothermal plume seawater | place: Mexico: Gulf of California, Guaymas Basin | collected 2004-07-11 | reverse complement strand
TGCGACTAAGTCGTCGCTTTGGATCAGCAGGGATCCGAGGGAATACCGGGTAAGAAAATGGAATACTTGGTTCCAAGAACGATTAAACTGCGGGGAAGGGGCTGCAGTAGCGCACCCGACAGGGTAAAAGGCCAATTTGCACATTGCCCGTCCTATTTACCACGCACCCCTCGTTTCAGGTTCAGCCCTCAGGGGATTGCCGTCTGAAAATCTAAAGTCTATACTTCACGATATGGTGGATCATCTGACTGTCCGGGAACGAAGCTGGAATATGAGTCGCATCCGGAGCAAGGATACCAAGCCCGAGACGACGGTCAGATCTCTACTCCACCGTTTGGGATTCAGATTCCGTCTTCACCGACGCGACCTTCCGGGCTATCCCGATATTGTTCTGCCAAAGCATCGAACTGTTGTCTTCGTGCATGGCTGTTTCTGGCATCGTCACAAGGGTTGCAAATATGCCTCGAATCCCGGAACGCGTGTGGAATTCTGGCAGAAGAAATTCAGAGACAATGTCACCCGTGACAAACGGAATCTGAAAGACCTCAAGAAAGATGGTTGGAAGGTGATCGTCGTCTGGGAATGTGAACTTCGGGAATTGGATCATATCGCTTCTCGACTTGCCTATGAAATCAGGGGAAAGGAAGGGAAGATTTCGTATTAATATTGGTGGGTAGCGCTGTCCCAGTGCGCCGCAGGAATTACTGGATAAACGTGATGGCCTGGTAACTTATTCCTTTTTTACCGATCATTAGGAGTGGTCGAAAAGTGCGTCCACTGCCTTTCGGTTAAGCCTGATCGGTCACCGCTTTGGATTTGTCGGGAGCCAAGGATGAACTGGATAAGGACCTTAATAGTGTCCTCAATCGTATGGCAGTGAAGCGTCCCTTACTTTTTGGCCTGCAATTTACGGTCAAACCAATCGGCAATTACAAGGACTTCTTCACGGATGGTCGGCCATGGGTGAGCGCCCCCTTTTTTGATGATGAGTTGGCTGTCGATACCGGCGTCCTTTAGAGCCTCTAACATCGTCTGTGATTGCTGCAGTGGAACTGCCGGATCGGCATCTCCATGAACCAACAAAAACGGTGGAGCGTGAGCGGTCACCAAATGGGATGGAGAAATAGCCTTTGTCTGCTCGCGTATTTGAGGATCTGACAGTGCGTCAACACCTTCACGAAAGGCCAGTCCGGCCAGGATCTTGGAGAAGCGACCCTCTTCGCGTGGGTCGAGTGTTTTACCCCCGTAATTGAGGAAGTCAGTGGGTGGAAAAAACACGGCAACGGCCGCGACAGACGCGTCGTTTTGGGGAGTCGTCGAATCATTGGTAACAGCAGTCAAAGAAGCCAGATGGCCTCCGGCCGAAGCCCCGAATAATCCAATGTGTTCCGGATGGAATCCATATTCATTCGCCTGCGTCTTCACCCAGCGGATTCCTTCTTCCACATGGGTGACCATGTCTTTGGCTGAGAATCGACTGATCGAACCCGGACGGACGGCGAATACATGATACCCATGGTTGCAAAGCACTTCAAAGAGGCCTGCCCGTCCGAGATCACGGATCTTGCTTCGATTCGACGACCACCCACCACTCGCTACGACAACGATGGCTCGCGCATTGGCATTGCCGCGAGGGGTGAAAATATCGACCGTTAAACCGATTCCATGGGCGTCTTTGAAGACCACATCTTTTCGCTGGGAAAAGGGATCACCGCTCTGTTCTCCACAAGTGTTGATCACCGATATCGAAACCAGCAAAACAAGTGATAAGATTTTCAACATATTTCTATCGTGACGTTTCTTAAATCAAAACAGTGAGTCTCGATTGCGTTCAGATTACCCTGAGTGGAATGAATCATTCAATACTTTCATCTTGGGAAAATGAATCTGCAAAACCTGTGCCTCAGGAGGTGCCCGCTTTTATGCTATGCTCTTTTCCCAGGGTGACCATAAATGAATCTCGTGTCGGCAATCCAAATCGTTCATCCACTAGATCCCGATCTCCACAGAGAATAGAATTCGGTTCAGAGCCATCCCATAGGATTTGATGATAAAACCCCTGTTTTTGTAGGGTTTCGGTTGCTTCTCATACCGAAAAATGAGTCCTTGCTATCNNNNAATACTCATGAGTGGCAATATTTTTATATGTTCGACTGAAATAAAACAGTGAATTGAATCACTTTGATTCAGTAGAACCGGAATGCTCTGAATCAGGGGCTTTGATTTTGGGTGTGATCATGATGACAAAATGAATTGTTTCCTTTTGCGTAGCTTCGTTTCGAAACAGTCGGCCGATGAGCGGAATATCTCCTAGAAGGGGGACTTTATCCTTTATCTTTTGGATATTGTGGCTGGTGGAGCCTCCGATCAGGAGCGTCTGCCCCCGCTTGATTCGAGTTTGACCGGAAACTTCCTGGATTCTTACGCGTGGCTGTGGAGGAATCGAACTGACGTTTGATTTTGAGGGTTTTGTATAGCCTAGAAATTCTGTTGTTGAACCCACGAAGCTCAGGGTAATACTTTGATCGGCTTCAGGCGGAGAAGGAATCACATCAAGCACAGAGCCAACCTCAATTTGTTCAAGAGGGTAGTCCAGGAGAGTGTCTGATGGAGATCCATCCGTTTCATTTATTTTGAATGTCGGAGATCCGGATACGATGGATATCTTTTCCAAAGTGGCAATTTGTAATTGTCTTCCGCATTGTATTGTCTGTGGTGCGGCACCCAGCATGTCAAAATTGGCTATTCCCTGGGTTCTCAGGTTTTTCAGAAAGGACATGGTCTGATCGGCCTGTGCTGGTGTCAAACGCCGAATGACGGTTGGGTTTGTAGAAAATTCAAGCTTCAAGGAGTCCTTATATTTTAACTGAGAGTAGAGTTTGGTTGCTGACAACGGAACAACCGTAGGTGCATTGGTATTGTTGGTTACCGGAAGATAGCTCAGCGGATTATCGGAGGCGACAGATGAAGGTTTGAACCCCCGGATTGTAATGTATTTTGCTTCGATGATCAGTTGTTGTTGTTCAACGTGCAAAGGCAAGGCTGCTGAGGACGTCTTTTCTTCATCCGGGAGCTTTCCTGCTACCCGAGCGAGATCCACCTCTGCTTGTAATCGTTCGTAGAGTGCAATGTCCTTAAAAACCACGGCACGGCGTCCTTGCTTAACTTCCTCTTGAATCTCATGTTCAATTTGTTTTGCGGTCTCCACATAGCGATCATACGCCGTCACCTTGGATCCGGAAGCAGCCTCCTGCTCACGTACAATTCTAGCACTTTCAAATCCTAGAGAGATGCTGCCGACACCGGCTTCCCCTGTCAGGTTTTCAGCGGTTTTCGCTTTCACTGCTGCTTCATCTCTTTTTTTGAGCAACTGTTGGATTTCATCAAGGGAATGTTGGGCAGCGTGGGGTTTGGTGTGATTTTCCGTATCATGATTGACACTTTGAGTGCGTCCCATGGGTAGAAAAACGACGCCGAAAATGAGGACAATGATTATGCCACTTTTCGTAATTTCTGGTTGACCGGTGGTCGAGTTTTTTTAAAACCGCTCCACTCGATGTCGGAGGAAACTTTTAGTTTCCAGAATACCCAGGGAGAGCCCGGGGCGATGGACGGCTGACTTGGCTATGGTTAAAAGTGTTTGGGCATAGGTCTGCGAATCACCTTTCATAAAGAAAACAACCGCATCATNNNACTAAGGGATTCCACCAGTAAATAATCTGGAGCACAGACTGAAGGCTGTTGGTCCAGATGTCCAAGCGTTTCACATGTGTTACCTCGTGCACGAATACGGTTTTCAATTGGATTTGGGAGAGTTTTTCAAGAAGGCTCGCGGGCAGAAATATAACGGGGTTCCGGAGTCCGCAGACAAATGGGGAACCCATGCCATCAGTTAGTTGGAGTCCGATTTTCTTCGACACTTCATTTGGATTCTAACAGCTTCCAAGGCTTCTACCGCCCAGATCGGGGGACGCCGAGAATATTTAAGATCCTTGAGAATGCATCTGCGTCGATCCCAGAGAATGACAAAAAACCCTATCGAAACTACTGTGTAAAATATTAAAAAATAGGCAGACATAGACAGTTTGGCTTGAGGAGGAGAAATGAGTGTCATGTCATGATCGAGCCGATCAGGTTTCGGAGTAGCTGTTATTTTTCCAGCTGTTTCATTACTATAATTGGAATCCGATACAATAGATTTCGAATTGGCAGGGGTGATTTTCAACCATAGTGCATGTCGAAAACCGGCACTGACTTTCCGGTGCAGGAAGAGGTCGACGAGCAATACCAATGTTATGAAAACACTGGATTGGAGAAACTGCTCCCAGGCGAGGGCTCCCACTGTGGCAGTCCAGTGATCTAAGGTTAAGATCAGTTGGTTCATACCGAGTTTTCAGGTTTTAATTTATGATGATGGGGAGTTCATTCCGGCTCCTTTGTCTTTCTTTTCTTTGCCTTGATCAGAGTTTCAATTTCGGAAAGTTCTCGTTCAGAAAGCTCGTTTGAATTCAACAGGCATTGCACCATTGGCGTCAGAGCTCCGCTGAATGCGTTTCTGAGCACGCTGAGCAGTTCTCCCTCCTGGGCCCGCCCGCGTGTCGCAATGGATCGGTAAACCGTCATCTTTCCGGGTTTTTCTCCGGCGAGTAATCCTTTGACGATCATGCGATCCATGATGGTTCGCACAGTGCTGTAGGTCCAACCGGTTTCACCGTGCAATTCCTTTTGAACAGTTGGTGCCGTGCATGGTTCGAGGTCCCACACCTTTTTGATGACGGTCCATTCCGCATCGGTCAATTCAATCAAAGATTGTTTCATGAGGTATATCAGCTCGTGATGAGCTGCATCCTCTACAAACGTAGAGAATTGTCAAGCTCATTCTTTACTCTTGTAAAGAATGGGGAGTTTTAGAGGAATTCCAAAGGGCAGGAAGCGACAAAACCAAGTGGTTTCTCGTGGCATAGGATTTGTTTTGACCGACAGAATTACTAACTTCGATAATGCACCCAGTAGGCATTTTAACTCTGCAGCTACATTCTGCGAATCGTCCAGGGTCTAAGCGATCTCCTTTTTTACGGATTGACGGAAACGCTTGCGCATCCTTTTGGAACGATCGACAGAGCTTCGTTCGGTGTAAACCGTCCAGCGTTCATCGCCTGGGGTAGATTCACGCCGTCGATGAATTCCATCATCAAATAGAAAAATGCGTCGACCTCCCCGAAATCGTATACCTTAACGATGTTCGGATGATTGAGGGAAGCCGGCACGCGCCCCTCGCGAGCAAATCGTTTCCGAAACGAAGCGTCCTCCGCAAAACGCTCCGACAGGATTTTCAGGGCAATAAACCGGTTGAGCTTCGGTTGGCGGGCCTTGTAGACGAACCCCATACCTCCCTGACCGATCAGTTCAATGATTTCGAGCTGTGGAAACGCGGAGGAGATGGATTCAATTTAGGGTGGTTTGGGGTGCGATTAAAAGTGCGGGGATATTGGCACTGAACTCAGTAAAATGACTGAATCGAGGGATCAGAATTGCCAACTTGAAATTCCGTTCAAGTGTGGCTTCAGCACCCGTGCGAGCCTACGGATACCGAATAAAACTGAAGGGAGGGAGAGCGTCCCCGCGAGCCGAAAAATAGGTAGACAGAAAAGTAGCCCACTCCTGTTTGTCATCCTTTCGATGTATGGAGGAATCCATGAATGGCTCGCGAGGACGCTCTCGCTCCCCGCACTTTTAGTCGCATCCGGGGGTGTGGGCTTTTCTCCAAGGGTTTGGTCTTCATCCGTCGTGGAATAGACGCCTTCCTATAAGCATTTGGGGCAAAGTCCATGCCGGATTCGATCGGAATTTCAATGCCGCAGCATGGGCACTTTCTATCAGCAGATTTTTCACTCATATCCCTTTACAGAGAAAACAGGAAGCCGAGGATACATGGAAAATAAAATTTCCCCAGATTGGCATGATCAAAGGTCTGGGGTCGGTTGTGATTATAATGGGCGGAGAGACCAGCTGTAGCGTCGGCTGTCCTCAGCCGAAAGGGACCTTGATCTCGTTGGAAATGCGCTGAGGACAGCGCACGCTACAGAGGACAAAGCCCATTTCTCCTTTGGTTTTCCCTTTCATCTGGATCGATTTGTTTTCCGTGGGTAGTGAGGTTTTCGAGCTGGTTCGATTTTTTTGGGAATTTTTTCGGACTCTTCCAGGATGCGAATTCCGTTGTCCTGGAATTGGATTTTTCTTTTTTTGTAAAGGCTTCCCAAGGCCTGCTTGAAGGCCTTCTTACTGGTTCCGAAAATCTGCCGGATCTGTTCGGGTGAGCTTTTATCGTTCAAATCCAGCTTTCCGTCGTTCTGTTCCAAAGCGTCCAGGATTTGGTCGGTCAAGGTCCGGACTCGTTTGTATCCGGAGGGATGCAGACTGAGGTCGATTCTTCCCTCGGGTCGAAGCTGTGCGATATAGCCTTCCAGGGTTTGTCCAATTTCTATCGGATTTTTTAAATCCTTAACTTCCGAGTGGTAGAGCAGGCCTTTGAAACGGTGGTCAATAATGGCGTTGTAACCCAGCGGGGTACGATCCAGAATGAGCATCGATACTTTTCGCCCACGTCGTTCGTCCGCAGCGGCGGTTTTGAGGTAGCGTTTGGTTTTGGTGGAAGCAATGATGCGGTCAGTTTTGCGATCCACGAGTACACGGGCGACGACATGATCTCCGATCCTGACCCGAATCGCCTGTTCTCGGAACGGCAGCAGAAGGTCTTTGGCCAGACCCCAGTTCAGAAACGCACCGACACTCTGATTAATCGAGATCACCTCGAAGCAGCCGAACTGTTCTACTTCACAGATCGGTATATCGGTCACGGCCACCAGTCGGTCTTCCGAATCGCGGTAGACAAAGACATCGATTTCATCGCCTTCTTCAAAGTATTCCGGGACGTATCGGGAGGGCAACAGGATTTCGCCGTGTTCACCTCCATCGAGGTAATCGCCTTGTTCTGTGCGATGCCTCATTATCAGTCGATTTGTTTTTCCCAGTTGAGCCATGGTTATGGGTAGTTCAGCATTCAGTGCTCAATGGTGGCATCTTTCCATGAATTCCGCACTCTCCAAGTAATGAAAAACAATCAGATACTCGCAGAGACGTGGCTTTTGGAGAAAGAGAAAGAGGGGCCTCAGCACTTTTCATTAACCGAAGGGCAGTGAGGTTTGTTCTTCTCTTCTCATTTTAGATGCCGATGAGTTTTTTGAATCTGGTGAATCCAAGTTTTTGAGACACCCGCTTCTCCTGCAAATTTCGGCCATTGTTCTAAAACATCACTGACGGCTTCAATGATTTCGGTGACTTTAGTTGTTGAAGCGATGCGGAAGCGCTTGCTGACCGCGTGAAAGTCGGCGATTTCAAAGTCATCCAGTTTTCCATTGATCGTCATCTGATGGTGGTGGGTCCAGGTGCCATTGGGATTGAAGCTGAAAGTGATGTCGTAGGCAGGGGACAGGGACCATCGGCCCTCTTTATCCATCAGGAAAGCAATGTTTTTGGTATGGTCATCCTGGTTTCGTGCGATTACGTTGAATACCATTCTTCGAAACAACTGGTGAAGGTCACTTCGAGGCAGGTCGAGACGTTGACAGATATCCAGGGCTTGTTCGTATCCGGTGCCTCCGGCTCGATTAAAATCCAGATGGGCCAGTCCACACAGTGTCTGCATGAAAATCTTTCTACCGTCCTGATCTCGGTCAAAGCGACGGGTCATGAAATGGCGGCGATCGTTTTCCTCAAACAAACGGCATGCGTGCATATCGATTCCTGCCTCCCGGGCCATGAGGTAGTAGGCATACTCAATGGCGCCATAGCCTTTGGGGTCTTCCAGTTCCTTGTCTCGATTACCGGAGACGCCGTCGAATTTCAGTAACCAGTAGCCGAATCCGTCAGGCGCCTGGATCTGTCCCGACCGGACCTCCCCGGTGGATTCGTTCCAGGCAATGACTGCCTTGGCTCGGGCGCCACCGGCGGAGGTTCCCACTCGGAGAATATCCCGCATGGTTTCCAAGTCTTCATCCGCGCTTTTCCCAATCCGGGTAGAAAGACTATCCTTTTCTAAAAGGGCTTTGGTGGCCAGCTCGACCAGTGAAGAAATGTCGACAGGGACTGAACGGTTGGGGCCGGTCCGGATTGTCGGCCAATACTCCAGAGCTCCCATTCCCCGGTTGCCGACGTAACAAAGGCGCTCGATCGGGGAAAAGCTTGCCCGGTCGCGGCCGGTCCGCACCAGCCATTCGTCGATGAGAATATTGCCGAATTTGTCCGGCAGTGAATCGGCCAACATTCCCGGAAGCCCTTGGAACGTTTCTGGATTCAGTTCGGGAAATGAATACACGGTTGGTCCCAGCGGCATGGTTAACGGGGCCAGCTCAATCCCACTTTCCTGGAATGCTTTGACGTATTCGAATGATGCCAGTTTTCTGGTCGGATCCCAGGCAACTGCTCCGATTACTTTACCCCAAAGAACGACCTTTGCGACCTCAACCGGCATGGTTATTCATTCCAGGTCCAGGGTGTTGAGGGCTTTTTCTTTACTTCATGTTTTTGAGGGAAACGGGCGTGTTGCTTTTCATGGAGTTCATCCCCTGGTTGCGGATTCGCAGTCCAGGAATTCACGGTGCGTTTTCGAGAAGCCCGTTGGCGTTGATTTCCCCGGAGTTTGGCCAGTTGGACCGGACTCATAGGCGGCTCCGGAAGGAATTGGTCGAGCCTTGATAACACTCCCAGTCCGCGCAGAATGCAGATCATTGTGTCCAGGGTTGGACCCTCACCATTTTCGGCAGAAGTCAGTGTTCGACGGGAAATCCCTGACTTTTCGGTGAGTTCTGCCTGAGTGAGGTTCTGATTGAGCCTTTCACGTTGTAAACGTCTACCCAGTTCTTTTTGGATTTCAGAATTACTCATGAAGTTGAATTCCATAATGAGTAATTATATACAAAAAATAGCTAAAATAAAGGTTAAAAAGTAATTATATGCGCAAAATAATTATTTAATAATGAGTAATAAACCACTCATTATATGTGATAAATCTTGTTATGAGCATATAATTACATATTATAATAAATATTTACGAAGTCAGTTGTTCCCAAAAACCGTAATACGGCGAACATGAGACAGTCAGAGTGCAACCGAATGGACCGATTTCCCGGTAAACTGGGATAGCGCCCCCCCACTGCAATTTAGGTTAAGGGTGAAATCAACGTTCTTATCCAATTAATCCTTGATTTCCTCCCAATCCAAAGCGGCGACTCTGCTGCACGCAGTCCCAAACCTACCGGAATATAAGAGCTCTTTGGGCAAACCCGTCAACGGCATGGCCTACGCGCGACAGAGTCGCCGCATTCCATTGGACGAACCGATCAGGCTTAAGAAGAGGTGTCGCTTTTCCTAATTTTCGGTGTAATTGAAGTATCCGATGAACATTTCCTCCCAGGATTGTTCCCCGAATCGGACGGAAGCATTTGGATCCGGGTTGAATCGGTTCTGCTTGGAGTTGTCGAAGATTCCTTCGCAATGGAGCACCGTTCCGGCCGGGACACTGATAGGCGTCTCGAGGCGGTAAAGGGTCTGCCAATCGAAGAAGTAGGCGGGGACGTTCAGAATGATTTCGCTGGTTCCATCAGGATAATTGAGGGTGTAACGGGCACTGGAACCTCGAAAGTGCATATGAGGGCTGAATTCGTATAGAGTCGATGCTTTTTTAAAGGTGCGCCTGGCGCTGATTTTGACCTCCTTGCTGTGTGGAGGGATGAAAAGATCCGTCTCATAAGCTGAGCTAGTGATAAGCTCTTTCTCTGGGGGACCCTCGGCGAGGTAAAATCCCAGCTGGGTCTTGTCTGTGGTCGCTTTTCCAGAAACCGTATAATGCATTTGGAATATAATGATGTCGGATTTTTTCAATAGTTTTCCGGATCCTTCCGGGAAAGCGACCTGCTCCATTCCGGGCACGTAACCGGCAAAGAATCCAGCGAGTCCACCTCTCAGGGCGAGCAGTTCCGCGAAGCTGCCTTTGAAAACCAGACAATGGTGAACCACGGAGCGGTCACCCGGATTAACGCTGATGGCTTTCAGCCAGACATCATTTGGAAATGGATTCGTGGCTGTCAGGTATTTGTAATCAACCACTCCGTTGGAAGGGATTGATTGAAGGGGAATAGAAATGACGGCATCCGGTAGTCCCATGGGCCAATTCACCGTTTTCGGGGCAGGATTCTCAACCAGAGGATCCAGTCCGTCACCACGAGGTGATCCTCGGTCAATCCAATCGATAAGTGTGGCGGTTTCGTCTTTCGATAAGGCTTTTGAATTACTGTAAGTCTGGTGTTTCGGGTCGGCGTGCCACGGAGGCATTTCGCCAGCCAGCACTGCAGATTTGATTAGACCGGAAAATTCCTGAATGATTGAGTAATCGGACATGACCCAGGGGGCGATGTTACCCGGCGTATGGCAGGGAAAGCATTTTGCCTGAAGTATTGGAGCGATCTGATCGCTGTAGGTGGATGGAGGCACAGCACTGACGCCCGAAGGATTTCCAATCGATGCCATTCGCGCAACGACCGGAGAATTCCCTTCGAATAATTCCTCGATGGCGTCCTGAAGCGGGGTAAGATTGATCTCGGATCCTCCGGTGTCGATCGTAACCAGGGCTGGGCCTCGATAGCTTAAAGACCAATCTTTAGGATTGATCAGGAGGACTTCCGGAGCGATGCCCGATCCGAGGGTTCGGGTTACGGTATGGCTGATATCCTGAAGGACCGGAAGGAGCAGGGGGAATTCCGAGCTTGCTTCCGC
>LWDU01041955.1_pt1 | contig 10832 bp, 11 predicted proteins | sample 727161 | NCBI WGS metagenome assembly LWDU01 (sample SAMN04566230, study PRJNA314399) | hydrothermal vent metagenome | isolation source: deep sea hydrothermal plume seawater | place: Mexico: Gulf of California, Guaymas Basin | collected 2004-07-11 | reverse complement strand
ATATAAGGGCTGTTGTTTTCTGGAGGCAAGTGGTTATGGAGATGTTGTTTTTTTATCGGTCTCATAGCGGTTTCAGGAAAGTCGAAAGTTGGGAGTTATTTTAACAACTTCTTGAAAAGTTTTTTCAAAACAAATGATCGGCCAAATAATTTTTTTTCCACCAAGTCGAGTAATCTATTTTCTCTGGCTTCTGATTTTTCCTTAAGCTCTGTCAGTTCTTTTTGTAGGCGAACGATTTGTTGTTGAAGAAAAAGTTCGTTGCTACTGGTCTGGTATGTTTGCGTGCTGTTTTCTGGATCATCTCTAGTGCCCGGGATAAGGGTAGTCGTAAAGGCTTGTGAATTAGGTGTTACGTCAACGTTTTCTTGGTGTGGCAGTAGTGTTGTCTTGGGGGATGTGCCTTGAGTGTTGGTGTTAGATTGCATTTGACGGTAAAGAGTGCGCGTGGTTCTGCTTACAATGCGAGTTACTTTGGCAATTGATATGATTGAAATAAGGGTTGTAATGGTTAAAACTTCAGTAGATTTCCCGACTAGTTTAGAGGAGAGTAGAATTTTTTTAAAGGCCATGGTTTTTAAATAACATCCAGTATTAGTTGGTGCGTGGGCAAGCAGTTAACATAATAGATTGAAAAAAAGTATTAAATATAAAGACCCCAGAGTTTATACGATTATTACCGTAATGGGTATATGTGAATGGTTATGGTGGGGAATAAAAAAAGACTTTTTGGCTTTATTATGAAGCCCGTTCAGTGTTTGTTTTTTTGTTATAATTTAGTATCAAGGTCCCCGTAGCATAACTGGATAATGCAGACCCCTCCTAAGGGTCAGATTAGAGGTTCGAATCCTCTCGGGGACGCCATTTGTTGTGGTGTAAGGACGGGGTGTTGAGAGAGGGAGTGCGATCGGGGAGCAAATTTTATAGGGTTTCGTTCGGTGTTTTCAATAGCGGTTATGAGTAAGCGTTAGGGTGTCTTTGTTGTTTGGCCATAACGGGGTAAATAGCCCGAGTATTACAGTGGTCTTTTTTCGCGAGTGAATGATGTTACCTAAAGCCGTTATTTTTGATCTTGATGGAACCTTGTTGGACACCGAACGATTATACAGTTTAGCAACGCAAGAAATGATTGATCCTTATGGGAAAACATTCGATTTGACGCTTAAAAGAAAGGTGATGGGCGGCGATGCCCGTGTTGGTGCAGCCTTAGTTATTGAAAGTCTCGAATTACCTTTTTCGGTCGATGTGTTTTTAAAAAAAAGATCTGTAATACTTGAAAAATTATTGGTGAATACACAAGAAATTCCGGGTGCAGGAGAGTTCTTATCTGAACTCCGTGGACAAGGGGTGCCTTTAGCATTAGCAACCAGTTCCAGCAAAGCATTATGTCAATTGAAACTGAGTCGGCATCGCTGGAAAACACTTTTTAGTGAAATAGTTTGTGGTGATAACCCCAGTTTAAGAAATCCTAAGCCCGCCCCTGATATCTTCCTGATGGCTGCGCGTGGGTTGACCCAAAGGCCCAGCGATTGTTTTGTATTTGAAGATTCTGTGAGTGGTGTTGCCGCTGCTGTAGCTGCAGGAATGACCGTCGTTGCGATTAATAGCCCTTATGTTGAGCGCGATGATTTAAAAGAGGCGAAAGTCATTATAGAAAACTACCGGCAATGCAGTGCTTTATTTGAGCAATGGGGGTAATAGCGATAACGCCTAAAAGTATTGCTTTAGGGTAATTATCCCTAAAGCAATAGGATCAAGCTTTTGTTGGGTAGGGGAAGACTCAGTGCGTGAGTTGAGCTATATATTGAGGGGTCATGTGCGTTAGCCTTGATATAACGGATTGGATTTAGAGCAGAGAATGGTAATGAATTACTTGGTTAAACATTCGGTTAGAGCGATAAAGGTTTTTTGAGGGTGTGTGCTAGGGTGTTAGGCGGTTGATTGATGCTGCTAAAATGTGAAATTAAATGATTTTATAGGGAATGATCTAGGTATAATTTTTTTATCGATGGGATTAAAAAAATAGAATATGGCTGATAAAAATTTATTTAGAAATGAATCTGTTGTTGAATCATTAAAAGTTCCACCTAATTCAATTCAAGCAGAGCAAGCTGTTTTGGGTGGCCTCATGTTAGATAATGAAGGCTGGGATAAGGTTGCCGAAAATGTAACGGAGGAAGATTTTTATCGCAAAGAACACCGCTATATTTTTCGGGCAATTAGTCAATTAGCCTCAAAGATGGAGCCTTTTGATGTGGTCACGGTGTCAGAAATGTTAGAAACTATGGGTGAAATCGACACGGTGGGTGGTTTGGCCTATGTCGGTATGCTGGCTAAAGATACACCGACGGCGGCTAATATCGATGCCTATGCAAAGATTGTCCGTGATCGCTCAGTCCTTAGGCAATTAATCCATGTAGGGACGACTATTTCTGGGTCGGTATTTAATCCTGAGGGCCAAGAAACATCACAATTATTGGAAAATGCGGAACGGCAGGTTTTTGAGATAGCCGAGCAACAACAGCGCGGTAAGAGTGGTTTTATTCCCATTCGTTCGCTGTTAGCAAAAGCGGTAGATAAGATAGAAAGCCTTTACGAGCAAGATAACCCTATTACCGGGGTTAGTACTGGATTTACTGACTTTGATGAAATGACCTCAGGGCTGCAACCCGCTGATCTGGTGATTGTTGCGGGTCGACCGTCAATGGGTAAAACAACTTTTGCGATGAATCTGGCTGAAAATGTTGCGATTAAGGCTAAAAAACCCGTTGCGGTTTTTAGTATGGAGATGCCGGGTGACCAGCTTGCGATGCGAATGATGTCTTCTTTGGGACGAATTGACCAACATAAAGTGCGCACTGGAAAGTTGGATGATGATGAATGGCCGAGAATGACATCAGCTATTAATTTGTTAGCGGAGACACAGCTTTTTATTGATGATACAGCCGCTTTAACCCCGACAGAAGTTCGTTCAAGGTCTCGTCGACTGATGCGAGAACACGGTCAATTGGGTTTAATCGTCCTTGATTATTTGCAATTAATGCAGTCACCGTCAAGCGGTGAAAACCGAGTGCAACAGATTTCAGATATTTCACGTAATTTAAAAGCACTGGCAAAAGAGTTAAATGTGCCCGTAGTTGCGCTCTCCCAATTAAATCGGAACTTAGAACAACGGCCGAACAAACGGCCTGTTATGTCTGATTTAAGAGAATCAGGCAGTATTGAGCAAGATGCAGATGTGATCGTCTTTATATATCGCGACGAGGTTTACAATGAAGACAGTGCGGATAAAGGGGTGGCGGAAATTATTATTGGTAAGCAGCGTAACGGTCCCATTGGGACTTCGCGGTTAACTTTTCTGGGCCAATATACCCGGTTTGAAAATTATACGGGGTATCAATATGACAATGAGGGGTATGAATGACCCCAGTTACTTATGGCGTTTTGGATTTGGCAGCATTGCGTCATAACTTAACACGAGCGAGAACGTTAGGGGGTAAGGCAAGGGTTTTGGCGGTCATTAAGGCCAATGCCTATGGCCATGGGTTAATAACAGTGGCTAAGGCATTAGCGTCGGCTGATGCGTTGGCTGTTGCCAGGGTTCATGAGGCGATTGAATTAAAGCAAGCGGGTATAGCTTCGCGTATTGTCGTGTTAGAGGGCTTTAGTTCGGTGGATGAATTAAATCTCCTTATTACTCATGATATTGAGGCGGTTGTTCACAATAATCAACAAATTACATGGTTAGAAAATTGTTCCGAGATTGACGCTATTACCGTGTGGCTGAAATTAGATACGGGTATGAATCGGTTAGGATTCTGTGCCAGTAATTTCCAAGCGTCATATCAGTGTTTAAGTGATTGCTCGGTGGTTAGGTCAAAGATTATCTTGATGACTCACTTGGCCAATGCTGATTTGATTGGTGATGCCATGACAACACGGCAAATTAACCGATTTAACAGCGCCGTGCATGGCTTGAACGGTGAAAAAAGTATAGCAAATTCAGCGGGTATTTTAGCGTGGAAGGACTCTTGCCTCGATTGGGTTCGCCCGGGGTGCATGTTGTTTGGTGTATCTCCTTTTTCGGATAAAGATTCGTGCTTTTTTAATCTTAAGCCGGTGATGGGGTTTTATTCGCGATTGATCGCCGTGAAAAGGGTGCAGAAGGGTGAGGCTATCGGCTATGGCGGACAATGGCGGTGTAAGAAGGCAACGCTATTAGGGGTGATTGGTGCCGGGTATGGCGACGGCTATCCGCGTCATGTGCCTTCCGGAACACCTGTTTTAGTCAATGATATTCGGGTGCCGTTGATTGGTCGAGTTTCTATGGATATGTTAACGGTTGATTTAGCCGATTGTCCTAGTGCTGTTGTGGGTGACCCAGTTACCTTGTGGGGTGTTAAGTCGTTATTAGTAGAAGAAATTGCAAGGTATGCTAACACCATCCCTTATACGTTATTGTGTGGGATCACCCAGCGCGTCCAGTTCTTAAAGAATGTCGATAATGCGATTAGCGTTAATGACGGTTAACGGTTGTTTTTCTAGTTAAGATGGCTAAGCAAAAAATAATTTTTCAATGTACTGAGTGTGGTTCTCGATGTTCTAAATGGGCAGGGCAGTGCTCAAGTTGTAATCAGTGGAATACGTTGGTTGAGGTGATTGATGAGGGGTTGCCAACAGCAAGACGGTTCTCAGGTTTTGCAGGTAGTGCGGGTCAGCAAGGTGTTATTAGTCTTTCTGAAGTTAGTGCTGATGAAGTCGCGCGTTTTTCCAGTGGGCTGAGTGAATTGGACCGTGTATTAGGTGGCGGAATGGTTCCGGGCTCTGCGGTCTTGATTGGCGGAGACCCCGGTATTGGGAAGTCAACCCTATTGTTACAGGCAATGGTTGCCTTAAGCCAACAATTAAAGACGCTATATATAACGGGTGAGGAGTCTATTCAGCAATTGAGTTTACGGTCTCGGCGATTGCAGTTAGAAAGTGATCAATTACAGGTGTTGTCTGAAACGGCATTGAGTCGAATTTTTACCGTTGCGCAAGAATTGCAGCCCAAGGTCATTGTGATTGATTCTATACAAACGGTTTATACCGATCAATTGCAGTCAGCTCCAGGTGCTGTTGGGCAAGTCAGAGAGTGTGCGGCACAATTGGTGCGTTTTGCAAAGCAAACACAAACAACCATTTTTCTGGTTGGACACGTGACTAAAGATGGAGCTTTAGCCGGGCCGCGAGTACTTGAACATATGGTTGACAGTGTATTGTATTTTGAAGGCGATGCAGGGAGTCGGCATCGAATTATTCGAGCGATTAAAAATCGTTTCGGGGCTGTTAATGAGCTCGGTGTCTTTGTTATGACTGAAACGGGGCTTCAAGAAGTTAAAAATCCATCGGCTATTTTTTTGTCACGTCATGAAAGTGAGGTTTCTGGGAGTGTAGTGACCGTGACACGGGAAGGTAGTCGCCCCATGTTGGTTGAGGTTCAGGCCTTAGTGGATGAAAGCCATGCGGGTAATCCGCGCCGAGTTGCATTGGGGATGGAGCAAAATAGATTGGCAATGTTATTAGCCGTATTGCATCGTCACGGTGGTGTTTCTATGGTGCATCAAGATGTTTTTGTTAATGTGGTCGGCGGTGTCCGAATCACTGAGACAGCGGGAGATTTAGCTGTTTTGATGGCGATTTTGTCAAGTTTTAGGGCTAAGCCGATTCCCAAAACGTGGATGGTGTTTGGTGAAATAGGGTTGGCTGGAGAAATTAGGCCGGTGCAAAATGGCGAGGAGCGTTTGCGAGAAGCCAGTAAGCAAGGATTTAATAAAGCCATTATCCCGCGTGCAAACGCACCTAAGTTGTTTGATTCTGCACTCGAAATCGTTCTTGTTTCTACGCTGGAAGAGGCGTTATCTGCATTGATTCTAGATTAGTTTTTCGATAGGAATTTGACTTGGGTGATCAGGTTTTCGTTACGTTTAATGATCTCGATGGTATGGCCGTGCAGGCGTAAACTAGTGCCAGGATCTGGAATGGTTTCCATGAAATCAATAATGAGTCCATTGAGCGTTTTCGGACCTTCGGTTGGAAGAGACCAGGCGGTAATGCGATTTAACTCGCGGATAGTGATTGAGCCATCGACTTGACGGCTACCATCCTTGTTAAGGATGACTTCCATGGGTTTGGCCGTAATCTCGCTGATTAATTCATGGAGCAAATCATATTGGGTGATTAGGCCTTGGACGTCACCATATTCATCGACAACCAGTGCGAGTTCTAGTTTCTCATTTTTGAAGTTATGGATTTGTGCATGAAGCGGTGTGGTGTTGGGAATAAAGTAGGGCTTAGTTAGGGTTTTGCTGATGGTTTTAAGGCAAAAATCACGGCTGTACGTGTGAGCAATTATCGTTTTTAAATGAATGACACCAATCACATTATCGATGCTTTTTTTGAAAACCGGTAGTCTTGAGCTTGGTGATGTTCTAATTTGTTTGATAATTGTTTTAATGGGGTCGTCTAAATCAATGCCATTAATTTCATTTCTAGGCGTCATAATGTCTTCAACAGATGCTGATTCTAAATCTAGAATACCGAGAAGCATTTTTTTATAACGTTCGGGAAGTGCGGTATTTGCTTCAGAAACAATGCTTTTTAATTCTTCCGTGTCTAATTGCATTTCGTTATTAGGATGGTTTCTTATTCCTAATGCTAGCAATAAAGCATTAGCAATCAAGTTGATTACCCAGACTAAGGGGTAAAAGATTTTGAGTAACGGGGTGTATATCCAAGCGGCAAAAAAGGCCAGTGATTGTGGTTTTATGGTAGCGAATGTTTTAGGTGTTACTTCTGCAAAAATGAGGATAATAGCCGTCAATAAGAGTGTTGCAAAGGCAATTCCTGACTCCCCGTAAAGTCGAAGTGCGATGAGTGTCGCCACCGAAGAGGCTAGAATGTTGACAAAATTATTGCCGAGTAGAATTAAACCGATTAATCGATCGGGGTGGTTCAGTAGTTTTTGTGTTCGTGCAGCACCAGGATGGTTTTTTTTTGCTAAATGTTTAAGTCGGTAGCGATTGATTGTCATCAAGGCCGTTTCAGAGCCTGAAAAGAACGCGGAGAAAACAATTAAAGCAAAAAGAAGTGAAAAGAGGTAGCTCAGGGGTATGTCGTTCAAGGATGTATGGGTAAAAGAGTTAAGTTGCTATCTAGTTTCTATGATTAGTGATTTTTGTCAAGTTTATTACTGAAATTAGGGTTGAATTTCTTAATTCGTGGGTAAGTACAAACAATTTTAAGGGTGCTTAAATGGGCGGTGGCTGGTGAAGAACTGTAAAAAAGACGGGAGAAAGTTGCTAAGGTCGTATAGCTTGTGGTGTTGGGAGTATTTATAGTATAATTGAACGTTTAATTTAACCACCTTGCTCCATCATCACTTGATGAGGGGCTAATAACCAAAAGGAGAAATAATGCGACATTATGAAATTGTCTTTTTAGTGCACCCAGACCAAAGCGGTCAAGTGTCAGCAATGGTAACACGCTATACAGCAACCATTGAAGCTGCTTCAGGGAAAGTTCATCGTTTAGAAGATTGGGGGCGCCGTCATTTAGCTTACCCAATTAATAAAATTCACAAAGCACATTATGTGTTGATGAATGTTGAGTGTGATCAAGCTACATTGGAAGAGTTAGAAAGTGGCTTCCGCTTTAACGATGCTATTTTAAGAAGTTTAACCTTGGTAAAAGATTCTGCTATTACTGATCCTTCGCCTATTGCCAGTTCAATAGAAGAAGACAAGAAAGCGGCGCAGAGAACACCTGTCAGTGAGACGCCTAGTAAGGCTGCAGCTGTAGTAACCCCAAAATCTGTGGAAAAAGAACAGGACAAGTCTAATGAGAGCTAGAAATAACAAACCAAGAAGTAATAATTCACGGCAGATGAAACGCAAAAGATATTGTCGTTTTTCATCAGAAGAAAATGTTGTAATTGACTATAAGGATCTGGACTTATTAGGTGAGTATATTACCGAGACCGGAAAAATTGTTCCTAGTCGTATTACCGGAACAGCAGCTAAATATCAACGTCAATTAGCGATCGCCGTTAAGCGTGCGCGTTTTATTGCTTTGATTCCTTACTGTGATGCGCATAAGTAATCGTAGCGTTTAAAAGGGAACGTTTAGTGTATTTTTTAGCTGAATATATGATGAAAGGTCGTCTGCAAGCCGTATTAATGGCGACGACTTTTGCGTTGTTGTCTCTGTTGTTTCCGCCCATTACGGTATTGAGTTGTTGTGTTGTATCGTTGGTAACGTTACGGAAAGGGGTTTCGGAAGGGCTGATGGTTTTATTGCTAGCAGCGACTCTTGGCGCTGTTTTCGGGTTTTTTTTGGTAGATAACTTTTTGTTTGTTTTGGGTTATGGTCTGTTGATTTGGTTGCCTGTTTGGCTTATATCGATTGTACTTTATGTGACTCGTAACCTAGCTAGAGCAATCGAAATGGCGGTATTATTGGGCGTTGTATCTGTTATTGGGTTTTATCTTTTAATATCAGATCCCGCTTTGTTTTGGGGTGAAACATTAACTAACCTCATAGCGCCAATGTTGTCTGAGGGTAACAAACCAGAAATTTCTAGCGAGCAGTTGACTCTTTCGGTTCAGCAATTAGCGCATTACATGACGGGAATGGTGGCAGCAGGATATATATCAGGGGTCTTGTTAAGTGTTATTCTAGCAAGGTGGTGTCAAGCTATGTTGTCTAGCAGTGAAGGCTTTAAACAGGAGTTTCTGGCATTAAAAACCAATAAGCGCGTAGCTAATATTTTACTGGTTATTGTTGCTTGTGGCTTATTTGCTGAGACAAGTACTGCAGAAATAGCGTGGAATATGATCGTGCCATTCTTTGTTTTGTATACTTTTGTTGGAATGGCCGTATTTCATGTCTTGCTGACAGCTAAAAGTAATTCTCGTACGATGGTATCCCTTTTTTATGGTTGTATGTTCATGTTTAGTTTCATAACGCCTCTTGTTTTTTTGCCAGTAGCGGTCACCGGTTTTAGTGACAGCTGGTTAAATATGAGAGAAAAAATTTTAAATCGAACCAATGGTTAACAGTATTGGTTTCTTTACTCTATGGATCATAGAGTAAAAAGTTGAGAGGTTAAGAAAATGGAAGTTATCCTTCTGGAAAAAATAGGTAAGTTAGGGTCTTTAGGTGACCGTGTTTCAATTAAGTCGGGCTATGCACGTAATTATTTAATTCCCCACGGTAAGGCCGTTATTGCAACGAAAGCAAAAGTTGCTGAATTTGAGCAGCGTCGCGCTGAACTTGAGAAAATAGAGGTTGAAAAATTAGCGGTTGAACAAGCGCGTGCTGAAAAGATATCAGGCCTTGATATTACGATTACCCAAAAAGCAGGTGAAGAGGGCCGGTTATTTGGCTCTGTCGGAACGCAAGATATTGCTGATGCAGTGACAGCAGCGGGTGTTGAAGTCTTTAAGCACGAAATACGTCTACCGGATGGTGTGATTCGCACTGTAGGTGATTATACGCTTGATATTAGTCTGCATTCAGATGTGGTTATTAGCATTGAAGTAAAAGTGGTTGCGGAATAACGCCTTGTCATGATTATTGTGACGGGCGGTGCTGGTTTTATTGGTAGTAATATAATCCATGGATTAAACCAGCGCGGTTATGATGAGATTCTTGTTGTAGATGATTTAACCGACGGTGTTAAATACAAGAACCTTGTCGACTGTCAAATTGCTGACTATATTGACAAAGATGTCTTTCTTGAGCAAATTAAGAAAGGTGTCTTTGACGGTACAGCGATAACGGCGGTGTTTCATGAAGGGGCCTGTTCTGCAACAACAGAATGGGATGGACGCTATATGATGGCTAATAATTATCATTATAGTCAGGCGCTATTAGCCTTTTGTGAGCGCCAACAAATTCCTTTTATCTATGCTTCAAGTGCGGCCGTCTATGGTGATGTTCAGGGCTTCAAAGAAGACCCTGCTTGTGAGTCACCGTTGAATGTATACGGGTATTCTAAGTTTTTGTTTGATCAGTATATTAGACGACAACAGGGAAGATTAACGACCCAAGTGGTTGGCTTGCGGTACTTTAATGTTTATGGCCCTAGAGAGAGTCATAAGGGTAGTATGGCAAGTGTTGCTTATCATTTAAATAATCAATTACTTGATGATGGGTCAATACGCTTGTTTGAAGGCTGTGACGGTTATGATGATGGCGAACAACAACGTGATTTTGTTTATATCAAGGATGTGGTTGCGGTCAACTTATGGTTCTTGGATAATCCAGATAAAAGTGGAATATTTAATTTGGGGACAGGCCGTAGTCAAGCATTTAATGATGTTGCGTCTGCCGTTATTAATTTTCATGGCACGGGATCATTGACTTATATTCCATTTCCAGAGCACCTCGTTGGCTGTTACCAAAGCTTCACAGAAGCCAATCTCGAAAACTTAAGGGCTGCCGGTTGTGAGCACCCATTTATGAGTGTAGAAGAGGGTGTTAGTGATTATTTAGCGTGGTTAAATCCTCAGGCTAAGTAAAAAAAATTCAAACCCTATAAAATCTGCGCCGTTTTCGTGGTTGATTGAGTTATTGTTTATTCGGTTAAATAAATTTCTCGATAGCGGCCTGAATGCCGTTGACATCGAGTTGGCAAATTTCTAACAGTTCTTCACGTGACCCTTGGTCAATATAGCGATCTGGTAAGCCTAAGTTTAAGGTGGGTCGCAGTAATTTAATGGTTTGTAAATATTCATTGATCGCACTGCCGGCACCGCCTGCAATGGCGTTTTCTTCAACAGTGACAAGCACCG
>LWDU01037466.1_pt2 | contig 10837 bp, 12 predicted proteins | sample 727161 | NCBI WGS metagenome assembly LWDU01 (sample SAMN04566230, study PRJNA314399) | hydrothermal vent metagenome | isolation source: deep sea hydrothermal plume seawater | place: Mexico: Gulf of California, Guaymas Basin | collected 2004-07-11 | reverse complement strand
CCGCCCCTGCACTCCTGCTGCACTATGGCGATACCGTCCATCGAAGGCTCACGCCCTTCGTTTCGGACTTCAGCTATCGCGTTTTCATGGTCGAGGTCGATGTCGACCGGCTGGAGGATGCGCGTCGTCAATGCCGCTTCTTTGGCGTCGACGAAGGTGCACTCTTTGGCTTTAGGACAGATGAGCATGGCGCCCAGGGTAAGCAGTCATTGCGGGGCTGGGCGCAAGACCGGCTGCTGGAGGCAGGCGTGGACGCGTCTGCGCTGAATCTGAAACTTATCACCTTTCCCCGGCACCTATTTTACAAGTTTGCGCCCATCTCCGTCTGGATTGCGGAGGACGACGATGCGCGCCCTGCCGGCGTGATCTACGAAGTGCGCAATACGTTTGGGCCGACGGGGCATGGAGCAAGCATGCCGCGGATAAGGTTTTCCATGTCTCGCCATTCTTCGATGTGTCGGGAAAGTACGAGTTCTCGCTCCAGCGCGATGAGACCACGCTGCGCCTTGGCGTGAGCACTGTTTCAGACGGCGGCGTCCAGCATATGGCGACCCTGTCGACCAAAGCTGTCCCGGCAACCGACCAGGACCTGATCCGCAAGGCCATCTTCATGCCGCTCTCCACGCTGGGGGTAACCCTCGCGATCCACTGGGAGGCTTTGAAGCTTTGGCTGAAAGGCGCAAACTATCATTCCAAACCGCATCAGGCGCAGCAAAAGGTGTCTGTTGCGACACCATCAGGCCGCGTCTTGAAGGAGAATCACCAATGCACCAGCAGTCGGGCGAAATTCGCGCAACGGTCTCGTCGCTAAGACAACTGTCCGGTGTTCCCGCGGGCTTTCGGCTTGCAGGGCTTTTCCTGCTACGAACAGAGAATGGCTCGCTTCGCTTCAATTTGCCGGATGGGCGTTCGGTCCTGTTTGATCAGGGAAGGCCTGGCCCGCATGCTGTGGTTGATGTTCACGAGTTCGGCTTCGCTAAGCGCGCGCTGGCTGGCGGCGATATTGGCTTTGCTGAAAGCTACATGGATGGCGAATGGTCGACCCCTGACCTTACCGCGGTGCTGGAATATTTCTCGGAGAATTTCGAGGCAGCGGGTAAGCTAGCTGTCGGCGGCTCGCTCGTGAGAGGCATCAACAAGCTGCGCCATTTCTTCAACCGCAACAGCCGCGCCGGCGCTCGTCGTAACATCATGGCCCACTATGATCTGGGCAATGATTTCTACTCGGCCTGGCTCGATGAAACGATGACCTATTCGTCTGCCATGTTCGACAAACCGAACCTGTCGCTCGAGCAGGCCCAGGTGGCAAAGTATAAGGGGATCGCGGACCAACTCTCTGCGGGGCCCGATAGCGAGCTTCTCGAGATTGGCTGCGGCTGGGGCGGCTTTGCTGAATACGCAGCGAAGGCGCGTGGGTCGAAGGTTACCTGCCTCACAATTTCCGAAGCGCAACGCGACTATGCGGCAGCCCGGATGCAAAGAGAAGGACTGTCGGACCGCGTAGAAATCCGCTTGGAAGACTACCGCGATCATCAAGGCAAATATGATGGCGTCGCCTCTATCGAAATGTTCGAGGCGGTCGGCGAGGCCTATTGGCCGAGCTATTTCGAGAAGGTCCGCGAGAGCCTGAAGGACGACGCTAAGGCTGCGCTTCAGATCATTACGATCGACGACCGGCTGTTCCGCCGCTATCGCAAGCGCACTGATTTCATTCAGCGCTACATCTTCCCGGGCGGCATGTTGCCGAGCGAAGTGGCGCTCCGCGAGTCGTTGAGCAACGCAGGGCTTCGCTTCGATGCCGTACATTATTTCGGGCAGGACTATGCCCGCACGCTGAAGCTATGGGCCGATCGCTTCGAAGAGGCCTGGGACAAGATTCAGACCTTCGGCTTTGACGAGCGCTTCCGCCGTTTGTGGCGCTTCTATCTCAGCTATTGCGAGGCGGGTTTTGGGAACGGCCGGATCAATGTCGGTCAGTTCCAGTTGTCGCGGGCATAGAAAAAGGCGGGCTTTGCGGCCCGCCTTTGTTTTTTGGGTGTGAGAGCTGTCTAGTAGAGTTCCGTCAGCACATAATCGATCTGTTGGCCGCGTGCTTCAAAGCCGAGCTTTACCCAGCGAGACTGGTCGTCGTACCAAAGGTCAACCGTAAGATCGGACTGAAGACGATAGTGGGTGGTCTCGACGCTCTCGCCGCCGATCGTCAGCGTTTCTCGTCCAATTTTCTCGACATTGGTATCAAGCAACTCGCCCGATTCCGTGGAAAGTATCTGGCTGCTGAAGGCCTGCTGGATATTCCAATGGCTGGACGGGATGATGCCAAGCGGTGCATTGCCTGAATAGGCTGAGCCATTGATCGTCAGGCTCTCGCCATCGACGCTCGCCTCTACAAATTCATCGTCGCCATCATCATTGGTCCGGCCTTCAAGTCCGACGAGCTTGCCGTCCTTCCAAGTCTCTGTGGCATCGAGTTCGTAGCGGAAGACCGTGATCGGGCCGAGCCCCGCTTTCAATTCAACATCTGAGCGCGCCGTGAAACTGTCTTCAGACTCGACATCGAAGGAGATGGTGTGCGTGCCGAATTCATTGCCCTTGCGAAGGACATTGAAAACGATCTTGTCGCCATCCTGTGGTTGCCACGCTGCCGGGGCCTCGTCGGATACCGGCGCGCTGATGCTCTCAGTTTCGGCGGTATCGGCGAAGGCTGGCGCGCCGATGAGGGCTGCCGCAAGGGCGAAGGTGCTGATCGTGATTTTCACGTGAATCTCCAGAATGGCGTGTCTGCACGAGCAACGAAGCAGGTACATGGCTTGTTCCCCGCGGCCGCCGGGCGGTGGCGCTCGCCGGGAGTTGCCAGCACTAGGTCTCCAGCGCCAAACGTGCCGCGCCCATCCTCAAGTGCCCCCTCAAGGACAATCATGGCCTCAAGCGTACTGTGGCCGTGCGCGAAGACGCGGTCGCCCGGCTCCAGTCGCATGAGCGATCCGCTATTCTCCGGAAGTTTGCTAAAACGCGCACCTGAAAGGCCTTTGCGCCACATGACGTCATCATAATCGGTATTGATGATTTCAGTTGCGATATCTTCCATCCGGTCGATCGCGTCCTTGTGATCATCACCAGCGGCTTTGATATTGGCACGGACAGCTTCCCATACGCGTGCGGTGGCATCGCCCTCTTCCGACATGAGGCGATGCAGTGTCGCCGCGAGGCTCATGCTGGCCGACAGATTGCCGGTCGCATAATCCAGCATAAAGGCGTGATAAGTGTCAGCGTGGGACATTCTAGTGCGCTCAAAAAGATTAGTGTCATTCGTCATACGCGCTGGAGACCGGACTGGATCAGCCGACCGTGGTGTTGTCACTGTCGTGGTCGATAGCTACATCGAACGTGCAAACGGAGTAGTCTGAATGATCCTCAACTCGGTTCTCGACGCGATCGGGAATACACCACTTATCAAACTGCAGCGCGTTTCAGAGGAAACCGGATGCACCATTCTCGGCAAGGCTGAATTCCTCAACCCGGGCCAGTCTGTAAAGGACCGCGCGGCGCTGGGTATCGTCCGCGACGCAGAGCGCTCTGGCGCGCTCAAGCCGGGCGGCACGATCGTCGAAGGCACGGCCGGCAATACCGGCATCGGTCTCGCGCTGGTCGGCAGTGCGCTCGGCTACCGCGTCGTCATCGTGATGCCACGCACGCAAAGTCAGGAAAAGAAGCTGGCCGTGAAGCTGCTCGGTGCGGAACTGATCGAGGTGGATGCGGTCCCCTACTCCAACCCCAATCACTACGCACGTTATTCCGGCAAGCTTGCCGAAGAGCTTGCCAAGACCGAACCAAACGGCGCGATCTGGGCAAACCAGTTCGACAATACCGCCAATCTTGAGGCGCATTACGCGACAACGGGCCCTGAGATCTGGGAGCAGACCGACGGCAAGGTCGACGGATTTATCTGCGCGGTGGGTTCAGGCGGCACGCTCGCTGGCGTCGCGAAATACCTTCAGGAACAGAGCAAGGACGTGAAGATCGGGATCGCTGATCCCGGCGGCGCGGCGCTCTATGAGTACTTCAAGAATGGCGAGCTGAAATCAGAAGGCACGTCGATCACGGAAGGCATCGGCCAGGGCCGTATCACCAAGAATATCGAAGACCTGAAAGTCGACTACGCCTATCGGTGTCAGGATGATGAGGCGCTGAATATCCTCTACGATCTGATCCTTCACGAAGGCCTCTGCCTTGGCGGGTCTGCCGGGATCAACATTGCCGGAGCTGTGCGTCTTGCGAAGGACCTTGGCCCCGGCCACACGATCGTGACGATCCTCTGTGACTACGGCAATCGCTACCAGTCGAAGCTCTACAATCCTGAATTCCTGCGCAGCAAGGACCTCCCGGTTCCGCCATGGATGGAGGAAGCCTAATGGCTGATACATCACCGCTCGTTTCAGCGGCGTGGCTGAAAGATAATCTGAAAGCGCCCGACCTTCGTGTGGTCGATGCAAGCTGGTTCCCGAGCTGGACGGCAAGTGCCGGTGCGGGGCGCCAGTCCTATGACCGGGGGCACATTCCTGGCGCGGTCTATTTCGATATCGACGAGATCAGCGACACGGAAAGCGATCTGCCTCACATGATGCCAGACTCGGTGAAGTTCTCATCGCGCGTGCGCAAGCTGGGCATTGGTGATGGCAACCGGGTCGTCGTTTATGATGCGAATGACTTTTTTGCGTCCGCGCGCGTCTGGTGGATGTTCCGCGTCATGGGGCACAAGGAGGTCTACGTGCTGAACGGGGGGCTGCGCGCCTGGCAGGCTGAGGGCGGCGAACTCGAAGACCTGCCACCCGTGATTACTGGCGGACGCCACTTCACCCCGCGCGTGCGCTCAGACCTCATCAAGTCGCGCAAGCAGGTTGCTGCAGCCTCAGCGTGTGGTGACACACCGATTCTCGATGCACGCCCTGCAGGCCGCTTTTCTGGAAGTGAAAAAGAACCCCGCCCCGATCTGCCGTCCGGGCACATCCCCGGTAGTGGGAATGTACCGTCTGGCAAGCTGGTTGGCGCGGACGGCAAGCTTGTCTCGAAAGACCAGATCAAGGCGCTGCTCGGAGACCATGCGGACCGGCCGGTTATTGCAAGCTGTGGCTCCGGCGTATCGGCTGCTGTCATAGCGCTCGCGCTGGCCGAGATCGGCAATTGGGACGTAGCCATCTATGATGGGTCATGGTCGGAATGGGCCGCCCATCCAGAGAGCGAGATTGCGACCGCATCGGCATGAAACTTCCGACCCGGCTCATCCATAACCGCAAGGGCAATCCCGAGCGACGCACCGTAAACCCACCTGTTGAACGCGCTTCGACCGTTCTCCTGCCGGACCGGAAATCGCTGTATGGTGGCGGGACGGGGTATGGCCGGATGGGTCTGTCTGTTCATCGAGAGCTGGAAGCGGCTTTGTGTGAACTGGAGGGCGGAAAGCATGCGCGGCTGACGCCCTCGGGCCTTAGTGCCTGCGCTGTGGCGATCGCGTCGGTTGTCGAGGCGGGCGACCATGTCCTGCTGTCGGATTCTGTGTATGGGCCCACACGGCGTTTTTGTGAAAAGCGGCTTCCCACGATGGGGATCAGCGCTGCGCGCTTTAATCCCCGGGACCTTGCGGCGCTCGAAGCGGCCATCACGCCAGAGACCAAATTGATCGTGCTCGAATCGCCTGGGTCTCTCACCTTCGAGATTTCTGATACGCGCGCCATCGTCGAAATTGCGCGCAAGTCCGGTATCACCACGGTGATGGACAACACCTGGGGTGCTGGCGTGTTTCATCGCCCGCTGGACCTCGGCGTCGATATCTCCCTTCAGGCGCTCACCAAATATGTGGTTGGCCATGCGGATGCGTTCGGCGGCGCTGTTGTCACAAACAATAAGAAGCATGCTGCGGCTGTCGAAGCGCTGACAGAAGACTGGGGCATCTCGCTGGGGCCGGACGATGCCTATGCGGCGCTGCGGGGGACACGCACGCTGGGCACACGACTCAATGCCCATGAAGCGAGTGCGCTTGAGGTTGCACACTGGCTAGAGACGCAGGACGATGTCAGCCTCGTCATTCACCCTGCCCTGCCCAATCATCCCGATCACGAGATCTGGAAACGCGACTTTTCGGGAAGTTGCGGCCTGTTTGGTTTCCTGCTGGATGCGCCAGAAGACTCCCATGTCGACGCCTTCCTGTCAGCGCTGAAACTCTTCAAGATGGGCTTCTCCTGGGGCGGTTTTGAAAGCCTGATCATCCCTTGTGACGAGCAGCTGACGCGGCTTCCGGAGGACTGGACGCAGGCACGTCAGGGGCGGCTTGTCCGCCTTCATGCAGGCCTTGAGGACACCGCCGATCTTATCGCAGATCTGGCTCACGCATTCGGCGTCCTACATGACGTAAAAAATACTTGATCTTTGAATCGCGATTCAATATTTCGAGCGCCGACACGCAAGCGAGCTACGACGGTCCCGAAAGGGCGTCAGTACGGGTGAGCCCAGATGTCTTCACTTTCATCACCGGGTGCTGATCCCGGTAATGCTGGACGAGGATACTTGGATGGCACCGAACATGATCGCTTTAGCGGCAGCTTACAGCCGTTTGGACGTCGCCTGGGACACCGGGCTCTATAACTATTACGACCAGAAATTCGGAGATTATGCGGCTGCGGTCGCTGAACTTATAAGGCCGTAGCGGGTTCGCCCGCCGAACTGTCGTGCGCATCAGGCGTTTGTACTGGTGCAGTCAATAAGTTCACTGGCCTTGTGCCAGCCAAAATCCGAATCTTTGCCATGTTTAAATCTGGTTCTGCGCCGCTGGCGCGCCCTGCCATTCTTCCCGATACCTCCAACCGCTCTGGCCTTCCGGCTTTTGCAAGCGTTGGCGATGTCCTGCGCGCCTATGAAGGCGATGACGCGATCTTCGTTCTCTACCCGAAGAAGATTGCGGCGGCTGCGCGTACCTTCCTGAACGGTTTTCCCGGTAAGGTTCTCTATGCCGTGAAGGCAAATCCGCATCCGGCCGTCCTCAAGACGCTGTGGACCAGCGGTGTGCGCAACTTCGACGTTGCGTCGACCCGAGAGGTCGACCTCGTCCAGAGTGTTGTGCCGGGCGCGAAGCTCTTCTTCATGCACCCTGTGAAGTCGCGCGCAGCGATCCTTCACGCCTATGAGAGCGGCGTGCGTGATTTCTCGTTTGATTCTGCTGACGAGCTTCAGAAGATGCTCGAGGTCACAGGCTATGCGAGCGACCTGACGCTTCACCTTCGTGTCGCGCTGCCAAAGGGCGGCGCAGCGATGCCGCTGTCGGGCAAATTCGGTGCGGACCGCGATCAGGCCGTCGAACTACTCGGTGAAGCACGCCGCCATGCCTTCAAGCTGGGCGTGACCTTCCACGTCGGTTCGCAGTGCCTTGAGATCAGCGACTATGACACGGCGCTCGCCTATGTCCGCTCCATCGTGGACGCGTCGGGCGTTGCTATCGATTCGATCGATTGCGGCGGCGGTTTCCCTGTTCCGTATCCTGGCATGTCGCCGCGCCCGATGGGTGAGTATTTCAGCGCGATCCGTGCGTCGCTGGCTGCTCATGGTTTTGCAGGTCTTCAGGTGCTGGGTGAGCCGGGCCGTGCGCTCTGTGCACAAGGCGGCTCGACGCTGGCTCGTGTTGAGCTTCGCAAGGGGGGCGACCTGTACCTCAACGACGGCAGCTATGGTTCGCTGTTCGATGCGGCCCAGTGCGCCTGGAAGTTCCCTGTGAAACTTCACACCGTTGAGCCACGCGATGCAGGTGAAACCGAGGCGTTCCGCTTCTTCGGTCCAACCTGCGACAGCCTGGATGTCATGAATGGCCCATTCGAGCTGCCTGCCGACGTGCAAGAAGGCGACTGGGTCGAGATCTGCCATCTCGGCGCCTATGGTCAGGCCCTATCTTCGCGCTTCAACGGCTTCTACAGCGAGACGACCGTCGCCGTCATGGCGTAGTCATCCCTTCGTTCTAGTCTGGCAGCGGCCTTCGACTGAAAGGGTGAGGGCCGCCTGCCTTCTGGACCCAGTCACCCCACACCGTTACAACGCCTCCCAAGTCATCGGAGACCCATATGTCTGACAATTCCAATCGTAAGGCCGAGCTGCTCAGCAAGCCGGTCGAGCATATCGACATCACCAAGTTCGACGCGCGTCCTATCGTCGAGTCGATGGGCAAGATGTCCTTCACCTCGCGCGATCTCGCGCGGGCGACTGATATCTTCAACATGGCGCTTGAAGACGAGGACTGCTCGACCATCCTGTGTATGCACGTCTACCGCGACCTCGTGAAGGACGGCCTGATCGACTGTATCGTCGCGACCGGCGCGTCGATCATCGACATGGATTTCTTCGAGGCGCTTGGCTACAAGCACTATCAGGCGCCGGAGTCGGTCGACGACAACATCCTCCGCGACCTCTACATCGATCGTATCTATGACACGTTCATCGATGAAGAAGAGCTGCAGGCCTGCGACCACGTCATCTATGATATCGCCAACAAGCTCGAGCCGCGCCCCTATTCCTCGCGCGAGTTCATCTGGGAGATGGGCAAGTGGCTGAAGGACAATGCGGTCAAGAAGGGCTCGCTGATAGAGACCTGCTATGATCACAACGTACCGATCTTCGTGCCGGCCTTCTCAGACTGCTCGGCAGGCTTTGGCCTCGTGAAGCACCAGGTCGAGAATCCGGGCAACTACATGTCGATCGACAGCGTCGCTGATTTCCGCGAACTGACGGACGTCAAGATCGCAGCCGGTACGACGGGTCTCCTCATGGTTGGCGGCGGTGTGCCGAAGAATTTTGTCCAGGATACAGTGGTTTGCGCTGAAATCCTCGGCAAGGAATGCGAGATGCACAAATACGCCGTGCAGATCACTGTCGCTGATACTCGCGACGGCGCCTGCTCATCCTCGACGCTGAAAGAAGCTGCGAGCTGGGGCAAGGTTCAGACCGTGCATGAGCAGATGGTGTTTGCAGAGGCAGGCTCCGTTGTACCGCTTCTGGCATCTGCTGCCTGGCACAAGGGCGCATGGAAGAACCGCCGCAAGCGTGAGTTCGCCAAGCTCTTCCTCTAGCGCGCGCCGCGACACGAAAGACCATGACGCCGGGACATTACTTGTCCCGGCGTTTTTCGTTGGGCAGATTGAAACGAGATTTTCAAGCTTGAGGAGACCGCACATGTCCGACCGGATTCAGGTCACGAAGAAAGACGGCGTCGCTGACGTCAAACTCGTTCGCACAGACAAGATGAATGCGCTGGACGATGCGATGTTCGAAGCGCTGCTCTCGACGACCGAGGAGCTGTCAAAGGACAAATCTGTGCGTTGCGTCGTGCTGTCTGGCGACGGCCGTGCGTTCTGCGCGGGTCTCGACATGGGCAATTTCGGGAAGATGGCCGAAGGCAATAAAGGCGGCGGCTCGCCGGGTGGCCGTCAGGGCCTGACCCCGCGCACGCATGGGATCACCAACCGGGCACAGCAGGCCGTGTGGGGCTGGCGTGCGCTGCCCGTGCCTGTCATCGCTGCTGTGCACGGCGTCGCTTTCGGTGGCGGCTTCCAGGTCATGCTGGGCGCGGATATGCGGATCGTACACCCAGCGACCAAACTCTCCATCATGGAGATCAAATGGGGACTCGTACCGGATATGGCGGGCACCGCGATCATGGGATCACTCTGCCGCGATGACCGCCTGCGCGAGCTCACCTATACGGGACGCATCTTCTCGGGCGCTGAAGCGGCTGAATACGGCTTTGCGACAGAGGTCAGCGAGACACCGTATGAGCGCGCCAGGGAGCTTGCGACGCAGATTGCCGGCAAGAACCCGGACGCTATCCGCGCGAACAAGGAGATCTTCAACAACCTGCCGGATATGACCGCTGCAGAGGCACTGCTTCAGGAGTCCGTGCTGCAGGACAAGCTGATCGGCAGCAAGAACCAGATCGAAGCGGTGATGTCAGAGCTGCAGAAGCGCCCGGCTGCCTTTGTGGATAGCTAAGGGCACGCCTATTTCGGCCAAAAAGAAAGGCGACCGTTTGAGGCGGTCGCCTTTTTCTTGATCTGTTTTGCCATTTCGAACGAAATGGCGCGAGTGACGGGGCTCGAACCCGCGACCTCCGGCGTGACAGGCCGGCACTCTAACCAACTGAGCTACACCCGCGCAGATCGTCCACCGCGTTTGGCGGTGAGGCGCCTGATTAGACAAGCCGCGCTCACCGGTCAAGCATGAAACGCGCTCACATGCAGACGACTTGCAGCTGCCCGCAGTGGGCGGCTGAAATCTCCAATGCATACCGCGTTAGCCGGTCGCCTTTTGCCGGTTGCGTGGCTGACCTTCGAGCCGGATCACATCGCCCGACATCGAAATTTCCGCTGAGGATTGTGCAAGCAACTGATCTGCTTCTTCCTCTGAACGCACAGGGAAAAGATGGCCGAGTTTGTCCAGCGGCTGCGGGCGGCTGATCAGGAAGCCCTGCAATTCATCACAGCCTATCTCGGTGAGATACTGTTTCTGTGTCTCTGTTTCGACGCCTTCTGCCGTGCAGCTCATATTGAGCGCTTTAGCAATCTGCAGCGTCGCCTTGGTGATGGCGCGGCTTTCGTGATTGTGGTCGATGTCTTCAACGAAGCTCTTGTCGATCTTGAGCTTGTCGAACGGGAAACGGCGGAGATAGCTCAGCGATGAGAAGCCGGTACCGAAATCATCGAGCGAGATTCGCAGGCCGATTTCCTTCAGCTGCTTCAGGCGCTGAAGCGTGAATTCGGTATCTGTCATCAGCACCGATTCGGTGATTTCCAGTTCCAGACGCGCCGGA
>LWDU01035337.1_pt1 | contig 10838 bp, 7 predicted proteins | sample 727161 | NCBI WGS metagenome assembly LWDU01 (sample SAMN04566230, study PRJNA314399) | hydrothermal vent metagenome | isolation source: deep sea hydrothermal plume seawater | place: Mexico: Gulf of California, Guaymas Basin | collected 2004-07-11 | reverse complement strand
ACAAGCCCCTGCGGCTGATCACTACTCAAATGTAATGTAAGAGCAGCATTGCCCAGAATTTCCAGTGGAAGTTCTAGTGTTTCAGTATCAAAAACCAGTGATCCAGAGTCCTCAATATTCTGATTTCCAGGCAATTCTTCAGCCACTCCAGATGCAAACCAAGGCATGTATTCTCCCGAAAATTGACCTACCGTTTGTGGTGATAAAATTTTCATTGCTTGATTAGGTATTTTTTTGATAGATAAACTCCCTTGATTTAAATAGAAGCACTTAGTTTCGATTTGTTCTGATGGCCAGCTCGATAGACCAATCCAACGACCAGGTCGATTATCATAATAAGTCTTTGGTTTAACACTATCTTGTAAAAATACTTGGTACTTAGCCTCATCCATGATTCCAGTTTCTTTTTCTTTTAACCAGTGATCAAACCAACGAACCGCATCGGAAAGAAAATCCACAGTCGGCCCAGGAATACCAAGGTGTGGATATCGATGACACCATGCACCCTGCAAACCACGAATTGGTACCTTAAGATTCTGCAACAATCGAGCTACAGTATTTGGCCAGCAATCTGCATGACCACTTATAACATAAACCGGTATTTTGATCATAGAATGATTAACATCTACCGAGTTGTTCAACCAATATTCATCATTATGTTGATGTTTAAGCCAACGCTCAAGATAGTGTGGTGTTTTTTCCAGTCGCTCAAGCCACAGTATTTTCCAATTATCACCAACTAGTTCCGGATCTGGTGGTCGTGAATTAGATCCGAACATAATTGCCGCCCAGCCAAGGGTTTGCCCCACCAGACAACCCATATAATATCCACCATCGTCATAATAGCGCTGATCAGATGATCCTAATGTGATAATCGTTTTAAGCGCCTCAGGCGATCGCTGAGCAAGTTGCATTCCTGTAATTCCACCCCATGAGATTCCCATAGTGCCGACCTTGCCATTACACCAAGACTGGCTAGCAATCCAATCGATTACAGCAACACCGTCATCTATTTCCTGATCAGTATATTCATCGTAAAGAACACCATCAGAGCTCCCTGAACCACGCATATCAACGCGGATGCAGGCATAACCATGTTTAGCAAAATGAGCAATTGTATTCGAATCCCGTTTTACTGTGTAATCATCTTTTCGATATGGTATGTACTCAAGGATAGCTGGGTAAGATTGTTTGCCATTTGGTAGCCATAGTCGAGCACCAAGTCGAGCTCCATCAGGCATCGGTATCCAGAAATGATTAACCTTCATAACTCCCATCATTAATTCTTATTTAAAGGATAGTGACAGGTCAAAATTTGTTCACGATCAAAAGTATGTATTGGTGGAAACTCATTATCACAATGTTTACTAGAAAATGGACAGCGTGTATGAAATTCACATCCATTCGGTCGATTCATTAGGCTCGGCACCTCACCCTTAAGCTCGATTCTATTCTTTAAACTTGCTTCTGGATAAGGTGTTAGATTCGCTGATAATAACGCTAGGGTGTATGGATGTCTTGGCTTTGCAAAGATATCATCTGTTTGACCTTGTTCAACAAATCGCCCAAGATACATTACCGCAGTTCTGTCAGAGATATGTCGTACGATATTTAAATTATGAGTAATGACAAACAAACTGACGCCTAAGTCATCCTTAAGCTTGTTAAGTAAGTTCAATATTTCACCTTGCACTGAAACATCAAGACCTGCTGTTGGCTCATCAGCAATAATTAGCTTAGGATCAAGCGCTATAGCTCTTGCAACGCCGACACGACGTGCCTGCCCACCACTAAGTTCATGCGCATAACGCTCTTTAATATTTGTGGGCAATCCAACCAGTTTTAGTAATCGATCTGCCTCCATTTTTAGATCTCGATCTTTAAGGTTGTGTATTTTATAACCTTCAGTTATTAAAGAGCCCACACTCATCCTTGGACTAAGTGAGCCGATTGAATTTTGCCAGATAAATGAAATCTTTTTTCGATAAGCCATTATTTGCGATGACGTCATGCTGGTAACGTCCTCATTCATAAATTTAATCTGACCTTCTGCAGCATTTAGTAAGCCAGCGACAGCGAGTGCTAAGGTGGACTTTCCAGAGCCACTTTCACCAACTAGGGTAAAGGTTTCACCCTGCTTAATGTCTAATGAAACCTGTCTGACTGCATCTATATATGGATCATCTATTTTCTGAAGCATTGCCTGTAATGGTGACTTGGTCCGAAACCGAACACGTAGATTCTTAATAGAAAGTAACTTACTCATGATTCTATCAAGTGGCAACTAACAAAATGATTGTTGTTAAATTCATTCAATAGTGGGGTATGTTTATCACAGCGATCTATAGATTGATCACAACGGTTTTTAAATATACAACCTCCAGATAGATTTATCAGGTCGGGGATTTCTCCAGGGATTGTAGGCAACAAGCGTTGCTTTTTTGAAATACTAGCAGGATCACATTCCAATAATTTCACAGTATATGGATGAGCTGGGTTATTGAATATTTCGTATGTACTTCCATGCTCTACAATCTCACCCGCATACATGACTACTACATGATCACATAGTTCAGCTATTACACCAAGATGATGTGAAACGAATAATATTGAGCAGCCCATTTCTTCCTGAAGATCTTTCAACAATTTAAGGATCTGAACCTCAAGAGTCGTATCAAGCGCAGTGGTGGGTTCGTCGGCAATCAGTAGAGATGGTCCTGCCTGCAATGCCATAGCAATCGATACACGTTGCTGCATCCCACCTGACAATTCGTACGGGTATTGATTAAGCTGATTACGAGGATCTGGTATACCAACTTTGGTCAACATATCAATCGAACGTTGTTTTTTTCTTTTCTTACTAATCTTATCACGATACTGGATATCTATCATCTGGCGACCAATCGATAACACTGGATTTAGTGTGGACATTGGGTCCTGAAATACAATCGAAAGTTTAGTGCCAGAAATATTGCGCATTTTATCCAGTGAAAGCTTCAGAAGATCCTGCTTTTCAAACTCGATCGAGCCATTAGGAATATCGGCATTATCATCGAGCTGCCGAATAATTGACGTAATCAAAGTGGACTTTCCACAACCACTCTCACCAACTACACCGACAATTGAACCCTTTGGTATATCAAGATTGACGTGACGTATCGCTTTCAATACACCTCGATCAGTTTGATAATTAACAGACAAATCGCGTATTCTAAGAACGTTTTCACTCATAGAAACTTCCTAAGTTTGGGGTCGAGCAGATCGCGCAATGATTCACCAAGGAAAGTAAAGCCTAGTGTAGCCAAAACTAATGGAATCGAACCAGCAATAATTGGCCAAGGAGTATTTCGAATCAAAGAGAAGCCATCATTCAGAATACTACCCCAGGAAGGTGTTGGCGGTTTGACACCCATACCAAGAAAACTCAAGCCAGCCTCTAATGCAATAACGGTCGGAATATCCATCGATGCGAGAATGAGGATTGGCCCAAGAATATTTGGTAACACGTGTATTGACAGAATTCTTAGTAACGAGGCACCCATAAGCATTTCTGCCTTTACAAAGTCCTTCGATTTAATAGTGAGTGTTTGAGTTCTAACAACTCGACCATAATTTGGGATCGAGCTCACAGCAATTACGAAAATCACCGTAGTTATCGATGGACCTACCATTGCAACCGCAGCCAGTGCCAACATAATTGTCGGAACTGAACGAATAGTATCAAATAAAATCATAATGGAATTATCTAGCCAAGTCGGACCATAACCTGCAATCATTCCTAACACGACTCCTATGATAAGCGCAGATCCAATCGTTAAAAATGCAACCTTTAAAGCAACCTGACCACCAAAGAGCACTCGCGAAAATAAATCCCTTCCAAGTTGATCAGTGCCCAGTAGATGGTTGGCCGATGGCCCTTGAAGGCGATCCATTATATTAAGTTGAATCGGGTCGTAGGGCGCAAATATTGTTGCACCTAATGCGCTGACCACTATCAAGGTAACTAAGCATAGTCCAAGTAAGCCAAGTGGATCTGAAGAAATTCTTTTGATTGCAACTTTCATAACTGTCTTACAAGTTAGCTCGGATTCGAGGGTCTAAAGAAGCATTAACAAGATCTGATATTGTTGTACTAATGACAAACAAACCTGTACTGATCAACACGGAGCCCATAACTACGGGATAATTTCGGGTCGTAATCGAGTCAATAATTAACTTACCGAGGCCAGGACGAGCAAACACAACTTCAGTGAATACTGCAGCTGAGATTAGAAAACCCATGCCTACTCCGATAACTGTAACTGTTGGTAATATCGCAATCTTTAAAGCATAACGATAGACTATAGTAAACTCAGTTAACCCATATGCCCGTGCAGTTCGGATATGATTTTCACCTAACACTTCAAGCATCGATGCGCGAACTAAGCGTGATAAATAGCCTACCCAAGATATACCGATTGCAAATGCTGGCAAGACAAGATGAGTCGCCTGATCAAAGAAATCTCCTTTAACTCCAGCCCCTATTGCAGGAAACCACTTAAGGGTGACGGCAAAAATAAGCAATGAATACAATGCAACAACAAATGAAGGTGCGGTAATGCAAGCGACAGAAATAACACCAGTAACGCGGTCTGCTAGAGTGTTGCGATGTAAGGCTGAGTAACAACCAAGAGGGATTCCAATAAGCATGGCGCCAAAAATGGCAGTAAAAATAAGCCAAAGAGTATAAGGTAATTGACCAAAAACAATTGCTGTGACCGGTCGACTAGATATCACATCAATTCCCAAGTCTCCTTTAAGAATATTGCCTAAAAACTTCATGAGTTGAATTACTAGGGGCTGGTCAAGACCCATCCGTATTGAAATATCAGCGATCATTTCGGGAGTTGCCCTAGGACCAAGCATAATTCTGGCTGGATCACCTGGCACAAGATGAATCATACAAAACATTAGAGTCACAGCCACCGAAATAATCAGAATGCCGAGAAAAATTCGTTTTATAAAATAAAGTAACACAATATTCCTTTTATTTAGTTAAGAGTTTAAGGAAAATGAAATTCATTATAAAACAAGTTCAAGATTTAAACTCAAGACTAAACTGAAGTTACTTTTATCAACTCCTTTTAACCCTATTTATTTCTATGAAAATAGGAAGGCCTGAGGATACAGGCCTTCCCAGTAGACTTACTAGTTACTAGAAAAATATCGGAAAAGTGGGAGTCCGTCAGGCCTGAATGCAGGATTAACTGACTTACTGTAAATAACAGGTGTCGCCTCATGAGTTATGAAGCGATATGCTCCACTGTTTTCCATTATATCCTGCATACGCTGATACATTTGGTCACGCTTCGTATTATCAACCTCCGACTTCGCTGCAGCCTCTAACGTGTCAAATGCAGCGTCACTAAAACGCTCCCAATTCCAGACACCCTTTTGCGAGGTAACAAACCAAGCCGTTGCATATGAAGGATCTGGCCCCATTGAGTAGCGATTAAGGATTAACTGAATATCCTTGTATCGATCACCTGCAGTATGATCACCAAGTGACCAGAAAGCACCGGATTCATGCAGATTAATGTCAAGAGTAATCCCAACCTGGGCAAGGTTCGCCTGGATAACTTGAGCAGTAGTCACATTGGCTGTCTTACTTAAAATATCAAGGGTTACCCTAACATCACCAGACAACCCAGCTGCAGCTAAGTATTCCTTTGCCCTAGCAACATTCGCCTCAGGAGCAACAAGACTTTCATTTCGATGACCAATCAGACCTGGGGCAATAATGCCAGTCGATGGAACTGCTGCACCAAAGTAGGAAGCCTGCATAATTGACGGTACATCAATAGCATGTTGAATCGCCTTTCTCAAGTTCTGATTAGACAAGAGTTCGTTTTCAACATTCATTCCGACCCAAACATAGTAAAGTGATGGGTATTCTTCAACTATTGAGTTTGCTGGTGGAGAAGCTTTCAGTTTGGCTACTGAGCTCATAGGAACACGAGTATAGTCAATATCACCCGCCTCAAATGCCATTTGCGCCGTACTTTCATCATCTATTGGGATAATCTGAACTTCAGCAAATGGTGCCTCTCCACCATGCCAGTCTGGATTACTTACAAAAATAGTTTTCTGCTTCGGCTGCCATTCTTTGAATAGATAAGGTCCTGAAACACTAGGTGTTGTAGTACCTACTTTACCGTCGACAGATTCCCAGGCTTTTTTACTGATAATGTTGCCAACAATGTAAGGTAAAGCAATATTCCAAGCAGTGCCTTCATATTTGCTATTAACAACTACTTCTTTAAGCGGACCCCAATCGGGTGAGTTTGTAGATTTAACTTCGCTATCTATAATGCGCTCGTAAGAATACTTTACATCTTCGGCAGTCATTTCACCAAAACCATTGGTAAACATGATGCCTTCTTTTAATTTGAAATCGATTGTAGTCGGACTAGTCTGCTCGATTGATTCAGCTGCATCAAGTGTATAACCCCACTCTCTGCCAGGTTTATATTGAATAAGCTTACTATATATAAGAGCTTGAATTTCTTCATCAAAGACACCTCCAGAATACGCTGGATCTAGACTTTTAAGATCTGCATAAGCTCGAACTTTAAGCACATCACCCGCTGCCAAAGCAAGCGAACTAGAAAGTCCTACTGCAAGCATAACTAATGCAATTATTGCTGTTTTAATTTTCATTTTTTTCTCCTTTTATTAATATATTGTAATTTAAAAGACCATCAGTTAAAAATAGCTCTTGGATAGTAACTTATAAGATCTAGACTAAAAAAGCAAGAATGGTCATTTTCTAACTTACAACTTAAATCATACATCAAATTTATACTTTAACAATATCGCATAATGAAAATAGTAGACGCATAAACACAAAAAAGTGCTTCACTATGCTTCACTTTTTTTGTAAAAATTGAATTTTTCCAGCTCCATTTCTTTATCAAATGGGAACATTGGTTTTGGAAGTCGAGAAAATTTAAACTGCGAATAATCTGAACTACAGACACCAGGTCCGGCTGCCATAATAATTTTACTAGTAATCGACTCAAACCCCGCCCTGAAATGGACACGAGATTTAATCAACATAAACTGGCTTTCTTCTGGAATCAGCCCTGCATGGATAAAAAGTTCTGGCCCATATGGCTCCCATCCCTCCTCAGATATTACAATTGTTGCTGAACCAATATCGAAAACAACGGTACGGCCCAGACAAACTTTAAGACCTGTTTGAACTGGTGATGTAATTGTAAAACAACCATCAGTAATTTTTTTGACTATACCCGTACAATTGAGACCATGTCCAATTTGATTGATAGAGGGTACAGAATATTTACCACCAACTGTTAGAGTCATCTCATTGCCTTCTCCACAATCAATCAATCGGTCGACTGCCTCTGGATCACGGATTGGCGCCACAATGATTCCAGACAGGCCCTGTCTCAACATTTCATCTAAAACACTCATGTCGTCAGCACTTCCTCCGGAACCGGTATTATCACCATGATCAACAATCAGTACAGGATAAGATTCAATTTTTTTAGCTTTTTCAATGGAGTCAGACAACGGTAAAGGTGTATAGATAAAATCATAACGACGCTCCCATGCCATAGCACAGATTTGACTAACTAAACCCTTACCGAGATGATTTTTAACTGGCTCAACAGTTAGCACACTCAAAGAAACATGGGGTATGTCAGCGTAAGAAAATCCGCCGAACACTGATGCGTTCAGAATATCGGTATTATTTTCGCCTTCTATTGCCAATTCCATAATATCTTTCATTGGCTGATGCCATGTTGCTTGCATCATCATATGCACCATCATCGGAAGTGGTTGCCAGCAAATCTTAGTTTCTATGCCCTGCTCTATACAATTTAGTAACGTCTGCGCCGCTCTCCTTCCTGTCTCTCTCATGTCAATATGTGGGTAGGTTCGATAGCCATCAATAACATTACAATTTTCAACCATGGTTGAAGTTACATTTGCATGAAAGTCTAATGCAACCGCAATTGGTATCTCAGGAGCAGTTTTACGAATCCGGCGTAACAATTCACCTTCTCCATCGTCATAGCTCTCAGTGACCATTGCTCCATGTAAGTCTAGCAAGATAGCATCACAACCGTTTTTAACGGCAGCACATATTTTTTTACAAATGAAATTAAATGCATCATCATCAACAATACCACTTGGCTCGGCATAAGCTGCAATAGGTACAATACACTTAACACCATACGAGCGTGCTATATCGAGTAATCCTGCAAACGCCATATCGGCATCACCATATAAGTCAATAGCCTGCTTACCAGAAGGTGGTTTCTGCAATCCAACAACTCTACTAAAAGCATCTAAATTAGTTGGAAGCAGAGAAAAGGTATTCGTTTCATGCTGCATCATTGCTATAACGATCTTCATAATCAAATTCTATTCTTTGTGATTGATGGGTATATACTACAGATTGAAATTTGATTCTACAATTTCGCAATTGCGAATATACTGACGCACCAGCCGATGCTCTGGAGCGAATTCCCTTAGGTATGTGTTCTGGCGATGTTGAGATTCCACTCGTGGGTCTTCACGATCTGATCATCCCATGACGCAGAGAAGATGCCAGTAACCTGATACGCGTCGGCATCGCTGGACAGCTGAACCTTGCAAGTAACAACCGCCGTTCCGTCCGGCCGCGCAAATGTCATAGTGTGTTCATAGCTGCAGGCTGCGGTCAGGGGCTCATCGGGACTGATCCGATACTCAGCCCGGGTCTCATAGCCAAAGCACGTGTCGGTCTCGATGTAGTAAACTGACGCATAGGGTTGGTGCCACCCAGATCTGATTTCACCATTTTTAAGCTTCGCGGGGTGCCTCTTTATCCGCGGTTCTTTCAAAACAGTGTATGACTTTACCGACGGCAGGTCCTCAACTTTCGGCAGACTGACCACAAGCGATTCGGGCTCGTAGCGCGGTTCAGGAAGCGTTAGATTGCCACACAGTAGCGTTATTCCCCCGATGGCCGAAGGTGCCCAGACCATTGGCCAGTAACTCTGCGACACGGCAAGCCGCAAGCTATGACCAGCCTTCAGTCGATATGCCATGGTCGGAAACTGGACTCGGATATCGAGGGCTCCTTTTGGAAAAGGGTGTTCTGGTGAATCCAGGGTGTCATCCAAAGCCAGATTACGAATGGCCCAGGTGATCCTTGCTGAAGTACCATCGGGGGCAACATCGTTCAAACGTAGGCACAGCTGACGTCTTGGATCAGGCGATTCAAGTTTTAACTCCAATTCGGCAGCACCGTAGATCAGGAAATCATGTTCCAGTGGCTTGGTGTCAAAACACAACGATGATTGATCATCCTTGCGCTGGTCGGGTGGCAACCCACCAAACCGCCCAAAATAACCAGTATCCGCACCCTCAGTCCCGACTTGCAGGTCCAAGGGCAGATCAAGGTGAATTTCCGAAGCATCTTTAGTCAAGCCACCTTCCGACAGATGCCATTTTTTAATAGATGTTATTTCCCTCGGCGCGGCCGTCTGGACCCATCCTCCACTGCGTTTATTGATAGCGTCGGCTGGTGGATCAAAACTCCGCACCCATATGCGAAGCTTCGGCCATTCTGGCTCTGCCGGATTATCCGTCATCAGCCAGTGCTGCCACCAATCCAGCATGAGTTTCTGAAAGCCGATCCCTGGGCCAGGGTGCCCGTGATCAGGATAGTGATGCCCCCAGGGGCCGACAATCCCCCAGGTCAAATCGGGTCGGTGGTCCACCAGCGACATGACCGAATTCGAATAGCGGTCCGCCCATCCTCCGACACATAGAATTGGAGCACTCAGCCGATCCGTCTGATGAATAACAGAGCCATGCCGCCAATAGCTTCCTCTATCTTCATTGTGCAGCCATGCTTCAAGGGGAAAAGCTAGCTTATCCAACCGCTCCTCCCACATTGCGCGCCAATCCTCCCCAACATTGGTCGATGGCGGAGCACCAAAAATTGTCGGCAAGGTGGCACCCCATTCAACACTGTCTGTCAGCAAGCACCCACCCATGTGATGAATGTCGTCCTCGTAACGGTCATGGGTTGCGCAGACAGCGATGATGGCTTTCAATGCAGCAGGCGCATCGATATTTGCCTGAAGACTTGCAGTGGCGCCCCACGAGGTGCCGAACATGCCGATCTTTCCATTACACCAAGGCTGGCAAGTCAGCCATTCGATCACGTGGCGGGTATCATCTAACTCATCCTGACAATACATGTCAGACATCTGTCCTTCGCTGTCTCCCGATCCCCGCATGTCTACACGCACTGCGACGATCCCATTTTCAGCCAGATAAGGGTGGTTGCGTTCGTCACGTGCCCGCACCATGTCCACCTTGCGGTAGGGAATATACTCGAATACTGCGGGTGCCGGGTTGTTCAAGGCGCTTTTCGGCAACCAGATGCGAGCTGCGAGTCGCACACCGTCCGGCATCTCGATCCATAAGTGTTCTATACTGCGAAAGCTTCTGGTCCCTTTGTCTTTATTCATATTCCCCTGCGCTTTTTACCTTAAAGCGCCTATCCTCAACCATTATGTTATTTCTTCAAATTTTTCAGTATTTGAAAATTTAATTGACTCAAGAAAAACCTCTAGGTAACTTTTCCTGAGATTTATGTTGATGAATTTGGACGCCATTTTCTAGAGCCTCTATGTTACTGTTTAAGTAGAAATAGTCGGCATCACAAGTTACCTTTAGTTGGGTATAAATATTAATATCCCAGCCAGGTCGCGATTGATGGGAATGCCAGCGACATTCACTACTAGCAGAGTGAGGATCATCAGGCAATATAC
>LWDU01040910.1_pt1 | contig 10840 bp, 8 predicted proteins | sample 727161 | NCBI WGS metagenome assembly LWDU01 (sample SAMN04566230, study PRJNA314399) | hydrothermal vent metagenome | isolation source: deep sea hydrothermal plume seawater | place: Mexico: Gulf of California, Guaymas Basin | collected 2004-07-11 | reverse complement strand
GCCCGTACTATGCCACGTATCATGCATGGCATTATAAATCACTTCCCCAGGGGTAGAACCCACCGCCATTAAAACCGCACATCCTGATAATGCACGCCTATCTGGCTCTGTTTAGAAAGTAGAGAAACAAACCTTGAGTTCCGAATGATAAGAGGTGTTTGAACACTTTATTGTGGCTGGTATTCGCTACCAGAAAACCTCATCTATTACCTAAATAAGCTTTAGCCATTCCGGCGACACGGGCAAACGACTAATCACTATTGCTAGGCTCACCGATTTTTATACCTATGACCATAAACACTCAGTAAAGGGACAATTAAACCGCTGATACCTTTGACAACCAATATAACAGAGCAATTCAACCCTTTTCCCGGTCTGCGCTGTCCGATGATTAATCAGTAGACGCGATCAAGACCCAGCTCTACCCTGCCGTTATCCCGCTTATAGCTCACACATGCCGTGACCGACTGATGCCAGAGAAGACATCTATTACCTAAATAAGCTCGGCTTTAAAAAAAGTCATGCGGTACTGCAACCTGACTACGTACCTGCTAAAAGTGCGCTTTGTCATTGTCACCAGCCGCTGGAATCATCCTCCTCATCATCCTTGGGTTTGAAGCCTTTGGGAATCTTCGGTTTCCTTGCTGTTCTGAGCAGTACAAAAACACCGCCAAACACAAGACAGGCTGCGAGTAATATAAAACCAAACAGTACCATAAACACCTCAAAACAAATCGTACAAAATGCTAACATACTCAGTATACAAGGACACCGTTAAAAAAGTATGACTTAAACATGACAAGACCCACGCTGAAACAGTTTTTACCATTCCTGATTATTGTCATAGGCATAACAATCTTTTTTGTGCTTAAAGCCACGCAAGCAACATCAATACCCACTCCCGCTAAAGAACGCAGTTGGCATGTACGGATGCAAATCGCCAACCTGCAACAATTATCACCCAGCCTGACCTTGTACGGTCAAATTGAAAATCCGGCACGAGTCAATGCAGCCGCCCCCAAAAATAGTCGAGTCACCTCCATTCACGTCCGGGAAGGTGATCCTATCCATCCAGCACAATTATTATTAACGCTGGATACCCGAGACTTTAAACCCCGACTGGCACAAGCCGAAGCCCGTGTGGCGGAATTACAAGCCCTGATACAAAGTGAACAGACACGATATAAAGCGGATCAGCGTGCCTTTGCTCACGAACAATCCCTCTTGACACTTGAGCATTCGGCCGTTAACCGGGCAAAAATGCTACAAAATAAAAGACTGGGTTCTCTTGCGGCACTGGAGCTGGCGCAACAGGAGCTGAACCGACAACAATTAGCCTTTACCAACCGGCAATTAGCACTGGATGATCACAGCGCCCGACAACTGCAGCTCAAAGCACGTCTTGCTCATGCACAGGCGGATGTTGAACTCGCTCAATTAGACCTGGAGCGCAGTCAAATCATTGCCCCATTTACCGGGTTTGTAGAAAAATTATCTGTTGCCCCAGGCGACCAGGTCACAGCAAACCAGATACTCATGAGCTTTTATTCCACNNCACGAGGTATTGATGCCTTATTTAGCATAAGCTCAGGGAATGAGTGGGTCAGGCCTGGCAGTTCTATCAGTTTGTCCTTACACCGTCCTGACAAGAAAAATGTTGTTGTCCTACCCTATGCCGCTGTGTACGATAACAATCGCATTTACCGTATCATTAATCACCGCCTGCAAGGGCTGAATGTGCAGATTTCAGGTAATTACTTAGCAGATAATGATGAAAAAGTTTTAGTGTTCAGTCCGCAATTACAACAAGGAGATAAAATCCTGACCACCCATTTACCCAATGCCATTAATGGTCTGAAGGTTGATTTCTCAGCATTAGATAACTGATCAGGACATGCAGCCCACCACCAACCTGTTAGGCTTTTTTGCCCATCATAAAGTCGCCGCTAATCTGTTAATGCTGATGATGATCATGGGCGGTCTTTTTGCCTTGCACAAGCTAAATATTCGGTACTTCCCCAGTTTTGATCTGGATTATGTGACGGTCCGGACAGTCTGGAGTGGTGCCAGCGCAGAAGACATCGAGACCTCTATTACCAACCCTCTGGAACAGACCTTAAGGTCTGTCGATAATCTGCGCCATCTAACCTCCACTTCATCTCAGGGCATTTCCAGTATTACCCTGGAATTTGTAGAAGGCAGTGATAATATTCTAGCCTTAAACCAAGTCAAACAAAAAGTGGATGAGTTCCGCAATCTGCCTGCCGATGCAGAAGAACCCACCGTGGTCAGCCCCGCCCGTTATGAACAAATTTCCCGCTTGTTAATCTACGGCCCGGATAACTTTGCCGAATTAAGAAACTATGCCAATACTCTGGAGCTGCAATTACTCCATGCCGGTATTGATAAAATCGATATTTCCGGATTACCTGAACAGGAAATATCCATCCAGATCTCACATGCCACCCTACAGCACCTGGATCTTAGCCTGGATCAAGTAGGGCAAAGGATCAAAGCATTCAGTAAAGACCTGCCAGCCGGTAGCTTTGGCGACCACGATGCGGCAACACAATTACGCAGTCAGTCACAACGCCGTAACGAACAGCAATTTGCCAAATTGCCTCTCATTAGTGAAGCCACCCAACGTATTAATCTGGGTGATATCGCCGTCATTAAAAGACAAAATAAGAAAGGCGAAGTCACTTTAAGTGTTAATGGCAAACCTGCCGTCGAAATGGTGTTACGCAAAGCAGAACATGGGGATTCTTTTAAAGCAGCCGATAGTTTCCATCGCTGGTTAAATAAAACCCGGGCTCAGCGCCCTGATAACATCACGCTGCATGTCTATGATGAAACATGGAAATTAGTTCAGGATCGCATTGATTTGCTGATTATCAATGGCAGTGGCGGATTGATTCTGGTGGTAGCCATACTGTATCTATTTCTAAGTCCCCGCATCGCCTTATGGGTTGCCTTTGGCATTCCAGTCTCATTTATGGCCACCTTATTAATCATGTATTTTGTTGGCGCTAGCATTAACATGATCAGTCTATTTGCACTGATCATGGCTTTGGGGATTATTGTCGATGATGCCATTGTAGTAGGAGAAGATGCATTAACCCATTACCAGATGGGAGAAGACCCCCTGAGCGCTGCAGAAGGGGGAGCCAGACGCATGTTTGCACCGGTGATAGCCTCATCACTCACCACCATAGCCGCTTTTATTCCACTAATGCTCATTGGCGGCCCTACAGGAAAAATATTATTTGCTATTCCCCTGGTGATTGTTGCCGTCATTATAGCCTCAGTCATTGAAAGCTTTTTTGTATTGCCCGGGCATTTACGCCATTCATTTCTAAAAATGGATCGACAGCAAAAAACCGGTTGGCATCAGCGTTTTAATGACCGTTTTGAACATTGGAAAAACCATCAATTCAGGTCACTGATCACCTACACATTGAATCATCGCGCCATAGCCTTAAGTCTGGTACTTTCACTCTTCATTGTTACCCTGGGTTTGCTGGCCAGTGAAAGACTCAAATTCCGGTTTTTCCCTTCCCCCGAGTCATCAATGCTGTATGCCAATATTGCTTTTGTTCCTGGCACCCCTAAAACCCAGGTTGATCAATTTCTGCAACATATGCAAGACACATTGCTTGCAACAGATCATGCGCTGTCATCCCAAACGCTGGTTTTAACCCACTTTAATAGCCATGGCCGGGGGATTTCCAACAAAGGTAGAGCCGCTAACTCTGGTGACCACCTGGGCTCAATCACTGTGGAGCTACAAGCCTCTGACGATCGAAACATCAGAAATAATGACTTTATCAGCACATGGAAACAACGTACTCAACACCCCGCCGGACTGGACACTTTAACCATCACTACCCGCATTATCGGGCCGCCGGGCAAAGATTTATCCGTCCGTTTGACGGGACACAACGCCCATCAACTAAAACTGGCTGCCATTGACTTCGCTGCAACCATTAAAGAAATCCCCGGCGTCAGTAATATTGAAGATGATATGCCCTATGGCCGAAACCAGCTCATCTATAAACTGAATGCCCGAGGCGAAGCATTAGGGTTAACCACGGCCACACTGGGACAACAACTGCGTACCGCTTTCGATGGCAAATTAATCCAGCTATTTCAAGATGGCATTAATGAAGTCGAAGTCAGAGTCACCCTGCCAGAAAATGAAAGACAAAACCTCAGCGCCCTTGATCACCTTGAAATTGTTCTGGATTCTGGACAAACAGTGCCGTTGAGCAGTGTGGTTGAATGGTCATCAAAACGTGGCTTTGAAGTTTTGCGTCATGCAGAGGGCGAATTAGCGATTGAAATATCAGCCGAAGTTGACCCGAAAGTAAATAATGCCAATAGCATATTAAGCACTTTAGAAAAAAGCACCTTAGTAGAACTTGCCTCAACATACGCGGTCACTTATTCATTGCAAGGACGATCAGCCGACCAGAGCGAAACACTGGCAGATATGCGATATGGCTTAATCATCGGGTTAACGCTTATTTATCTGGTTTTAGCCTGGGTTTTCGCTTCCTACGGCTGGCCTTTAGTAGTCATGGCCGCCATTCCATTTGGCTTGATTGGTGCCTTGTTTGGTCATTTATTGCTCGGTATAGACCTGACCATCTTATCTTTATTTGGTTTTTTTGGTTTATCCGGCATTGTCATCAACGATTCTATTATCCATGGCCATCAAACTAGCATTAGTGGAGGCTGCCTGCCAGCGCTTAAGAGCGGTGATACTCACTTCATTGACCACTATAGCAGGACTGGCACCGCTGTTATTTGAAACCTCCTTACAAGCACAATTCCTGATTCCTATGGCAGCCGCCATCGCGTTTGGTCTGATGTTCTCAACAATTTTAGTATTGCTCATCATTCCTGTTTTATTGTCTTATCATGAAGATATTTATCACTGGTGTATTCAGCTCAAGCGGTTTTAGGGGCATCGGCAAATTATCGCGTAGTTTTAGCACATTTTCCGGTAGTTACAGACGCGCCCCCTGCCCCGCCCCGAACTGACAGCGAATAATTTAAAAATATCCTGGCTACTGAGAATAAATATCAACAAAAAGACAAACATAAGTTAAAATACCCTTACATTCATCAAGTAAAGAAGTCAAGATATGCAGATAAAACTGGCTAACCCACGTGGGTTTTGTGCTGGCGTTGACCGCGCTATAGAAATTGTAGACCAGGCCATAGAAACCTTTGGCGCCCCTATTTATGTCCGTCATGAAGTAGTCCACAACCGAACAGTTGTAGAGGGACTCAGAAGCAAAGGTGCCATTTTTATAGAAGATGTCAGTGAAGTTCCCGAAGGTTCTTATTTGATTTTTAGTGCACACGGGGTATCTAAACAGGTGCAAAAAGAATCCAAAGAGCGTAATTTAACCGTCTTTGATGCCACCTGTCCTCTGGTGACCAAGGTACATATGCAAGTTGCCAAACATGCTAAAGCAGGCCGTGAAGTGATGCTTATAGGTCATGCCGGACACCCTGAAGTGGAAGGCACCATGGGGCAGTATGAAAAACTGGCTAACAGTAGCGGAGGCATGTATCTGGTAGAAACCCCTGAAGATGTTAAAAAACTGAACGTGAATAATCCAAAGGATCTGGCCTATGTCACCCAAACCACCTTGTCGATGACAGATACCAAAATCATGGTTGATGCTTTACATGAGTTTTTTCCTCATATTCAGGAGCAAAAAAAGGATGATATTTGTTATGCCACGCAAAACCGTCAGGATGCGGTGCATGACCTCGCAGAAACGGCCGATGTTATCCTGGTTGTTGGCTCACCCAATAGCTCCAATTCAAACCGTTTACGTGAAATTGCTGAGCAATTAGGCAAAACAGCCTTTTTAATTGATACTGCGGCTGATATGAATCAATCCTGGTTCGATCAAGTGAAGGTGGTCGGTGTGACTGCAGGTGCCTCTGCCCCTGAAGTACTCGTACAAGCCGTTATAGATCAGCTCAAATTATGGGGAGGAACCTCAGCAATTGAGATTCAGGGCATTGAAGAAAAAGTCGTGTTCTCTATGCCTAAAGAACTCAAAAAACATATGGCCGCTTAGGCATCAAAAGCCAATGACTGAAAGCTGGAATAGCAAAGCGCATTCTACCTTTCAGTCATTCTGGTTTACTCCTGGCCTTAAATTTTTATAAATCCTTTCCGTATGATCCATTTCACCAGATAACTTCTCGGAATATACACACCGCTCTGCACATAATGTAACTTATACTCACTATTAATGGTCGCATTAAACAATCGATGTGCTAATGCAGTGCCGCAAAACAAAAGCTGATCATGTTCTTTGATTTGATAATTATTGGCAGGCAAAATGGTTTCCTTATCTTCTGTTTTTATAACCAGCACCACCAAATCCAGCCTCTGATCCCGAGCTCGTGGATCCCTAATCAAATCACCTAACAAGACTGTCTCACCGCGATCCAGTACGGACATTACAGCTCCACTTTTTTCCCAGGTAAAATCCACCGTCACCAGATGAGGGGGCTGATTCCCGACTTTCTCAGACAGCTCCCGGATAACCGCCTCCATTTCTTCTTCTCGCCCGGGTTTACTGGCAAGTAAATATTTAAAAAATGACTTTAATAAAGGAGCAATCAAAATAAACAATATTTTTCTTGCAGCCACCAGAGTAGGCTGCATAATCAAATCGACCTCTATTGCCCGAAAAGCGATCTCATTCTCATGTCCATTTTGCCGGACAATAGTAAATAAATGTTGATTTAGCCGACGTGCATTTAACAAAATACCTAAATTATGGCCATCATTGTCGGTTCCGGAAATAAGGCCAACAGCATCCTTAATACCTGCTTGAGTCAGAGTATTGGTGGTTGTCCTGCCCATAACATAACGTTCAACACCTTCTGTGTCTAACGTATCATTAGGATCTATAACGGACGTTTTAATACCATACTCGCATAAGACCTCGTTGACTTCCTGTCCCATTCGCCCATAGCCGCAAATAACCCAGGTGCCCCTCGGTGGGGTAATATAACGTTCCAGAGTGGCAGATTTATCCCTGACTAACCAGTTATTAAAAGAATAAAAGCCTGGGTTACGTATCATTGAGGCCAACACTCTTGAATAGGTTTTAAAGGGATCCACCACATGCACTTCCCCACCCAGTGTAGATAACGTTTCTTCAAACACTGCGACTTTAGACATACTAATAATGGCTACATTGGGGTTTAACACACGTGCCAGAACTGAAATCTTTAAATTAACTTCTTCGCTATTCGTAATGGCAATGATTGCTCTACAGTTTGAACGCTGCAGACCTGCTTCCAACAGGTGTTTAGGAACACAGGCATCCCCACAAAATGCAGGCATGGCTACCGAATAATCACGTAACCTGACCGCTTTAATTCGCTGTAAACTGCTATCAATAATAACCGCCGGCAAACCATTATCACTCAACCCTCGCGTTAGCACGCTACCGGTATCGCCAAAACCACAAATAATAACAAAGGGGTCTTTTAATCGTTGCACTCTGCGTGAAAATCGCCATTCAGAAAAAGCAGAGAGTAAAAAGGGATTTTGCAGCAAAATAACGATGGAGCTGATGGCATATAACCAGGTCAGCACACTCAAATACAAACACAGAATCGCCCAAAAACGCTGGGCATTACTAAATTCCATGGGGATTTCACCAAAACCGGTGGTGGTTGCGGTATAGGTCATAAAGTAAAATGCATGAAAAATACTCATGTATTGCACTTCACCGTCAAGCTCAAGACCCGGTATAAAAACCATCCCCAAAATTGAGAGGGAATAAACACAAACCAATGCAATCAATGGGCCGCGCATTTCCCGCATAACGATGAAAATAACACGACTTAAATCAACTGATGCTGCCATAATTAACTTCTCATCAGGTAGTCTTCATTACAGGCGGTTAATCAGTGTCTCGGACACTAAAATAACGGCAGAAATGACATTAGCCAATAAAGCACCGCCCGACAAAGAGACAATACTGGACATCACATCCGGTGTCAGTCCGGTTTCCGTGATATGTACAGCAAAAGTCCAGATTATTGCCGCCCCTATCAACTGCAAATCAGCCACTAGACTGGTGGCTAACAAAACAGCTCCGATTTGTGACCGATCACCTAGTTTCAGTACTGTCGCTACTAGGTTAACGAAAATAACGGCAAATAACTCCATCACATTGTGATGTGCCGGATTCTCCATATCACCTAAAAAAAATCCAAAATTCAATGTTAATGCAAGTACAACAAAAAAACCAAAAATGACTTTCTCGAGATTCATTTCCTAAACTCCGTATGTGATAAAAACCGATCAAAAAATCGTCCATGCCCCTCTGACAAGGCTACAAATCAATCTAGGGCCAGTTATAACCGATAAAACAATGAGCTGATGATGGCTAAAAAAATTATTCACCGCGATTTTCTATCGCTACAGTTTGTTGATTTATCAAAGCTCTGAAACGGATGCAATTAAAAGTGAAGACATCCAGACAGATGATAATTATATAACTATATATTTAAACTCCAAACACAAATTAAAAAATGCGCATTGCAGCGGGTAAAACCGGGGTTGCGCTATTCATAACCAAGGCCTTGGAAAAATAACGGGCGCCTGTTTTTAGCCTGCGTCATAAGACAGCTTTCGGGGAAATTTTAGCTAGCCTCACACACTACCCACCCACACCGGATGGGTAAATTTCCCCGCGCTTTCTGCCGACTATCCGCTCGTCCGGGGCTGACAGCAATTATATATGCATTTCATGCTAACAATTGGCCAATGTTATACTAGCATCGCAAAGCATGCTTGATCATGTTAGCAAAAAGCCTTGCCCCCTCTTTAACTATTACAGAGCAGACTCCAAGGTTTGCATGCTATCCACTCCTGAATTCACGTTTAATCATACCCGCTCATCCCGCGAATGTTTAAATATCAGCGAAGTTACGTTAAAATAGTCATTTAAGCCAGTTCTCCTTTTTATGTTGAATAAAGTATTTATCGGACTCCTTTGTTTGTTATTGACAGCGTGTGCTACCAGTCCAACAGGTAGGTCTCAATTTATTTATCTGCCTGATTCCCAGTTAAACGCCATGGGCATACAGGCATTTGACAATATAAAGACAGCACAGCAACAAAGTAAAAACAGCCGATACAATCATTTTGTTCACTGTATTGCGCAAGCAATCACTGCAGAAACTGTTGGAGACTGGGAAGTCGTGGTATTTGCAGACGACTCACTCAATGCTTTTGCGTTACCTGGGAATAAAATCGGTGTGCATACAGGTCTCATCAAACTCGTGGACAATCAGGATCAGCTGGCAACAGTTATTGCGCATGAGGTGGGCCACGTACTTGCCCGGCATAGTAATGAACGCCTGTCTCAAACAACAGCGGTCAATCAAACTATCTCTTTAATTTCAGCTGTAAGCAATCCTACTTCAACATTAGGCAAACTTGCTATCAGTTCCTTAGGCATCGGTGCGCAATACGGTATTATTTTGCCTTTTAGTAGAATGCATGAAAGTGAAGCAGATATCATAGCCCTTGATTTTATGGCACAAGCCGGCTTCGACCCTAGACAAAGCATTAACTTGTGGCAAAAAATGGATCAGGCAGGTCAGCATCAGCAGCCCGCCGAATTCCTCTCGACTCACCCTTCACACAGTACGCGTATTAAGCAATTAACTGCACATATGCCCATAGCGATGGGATTTTATAAACAGGCCCGGTCTATCCATAAGAGACCTCGCTGTATTAAATAATAGTTTGCTTAATACAGCCCCAAATTTCACCAAAAAGATATTACAATATGCGTTGGAAGTTATTTATTGCTCATGCCCACGGTATTTAGCCGAAAAAAAGCATGCCAGAATGACCTTGCTTGCTTGCATCGATGAAGCTATCGCAACGGCCAACCGAATTAACAATTTCATTCACCATTAAAATTAAAACTTATGTCAAACTTAGAAAACATTATTAACGAAGCTTTTGAAAACCGAGCTGAAATTTCTCCCTCAACCGTTTCAGCGGATGTTCGCTCGGCTGTTGAGCAAGCTATCAATATGCTCGATGCAGGTACCGCGCGTGTAGCAGAAAAAACCAGCGGCGAATGGGTGGTTAACCAATGGCTTAAGAAAGCCGTTTTACTGTCCTTTAAAATCAATGAAAATCGTGTCATTGAAGGCGGTAACACGCGTTATTACGATAAAGTAGAAGCAAAATTTGCAACGCACTCACCTGAAGATTTTGTCAATGGCGGTGTTCGTGTGGTACCCAATGCCGTCGCACGTCACGGTTCTTATATTGCACCGGGCGCTATTTTAATGCCGTCTTTTGTTAATATTGGTGGCTATGTCGATAGTGGCACCATGGTAGACACCTGGGCTTCTGTAGGTTCTTGCGCACAAATTGGAAAAAACGTGCATTTATCCGGTGGCGTAGGCATTGGCGGTGTATTAGAACCTTTGCAAGCAGGTCCGACAATTATTGAAGATAACTGCTTTATTGGCGCACGTTCAGAAATTGTTGAAGGTGTTGTAGTTGAAGAAGGTGCTGTCATCTCCATGGGCGTTTACATTGGTCAAAGCACTAAAATATTCAACCGCTTAACAGGCGAAATCATCTATGGTCGCGTGCCAGCAGGTTCAGTGGTTGTACCAGGCAACCTCCCCTCTAAAGACGGTACTCATAGCTTATACTGTGCGGTTATCATTAAACAGGTTGATGAAAGAACACGTAGTAAAACAGGACTGAATGAATTGTTGCGTGATTAATGCCATGATTTTGTGCCGACCCATT
>LWDU01038555.1_pt1 | contig 10842 bp, 5 predicted proteins | sample 727161 | NCBI WGS metagenome assembly LWDU01 (sample SAMN04566230, study PRJNA314399) | hydrothermal vent metagenome | isolation source: deep sea hydrothermal plume seawater | place: Mexico: Gulf of California, Guaymas Basin | collected 2004-07-11 | reverse complement strand
TGTTGCCGGGTTTGATATTGGCGGGCCATTCGATGAGGCCGGGCACGCGGATGCCGCCTTCGAGCAGGGATCGTTTGCGGCCGCTTAAGTGGCCGGCGCTGCCGGGATCGCTGGCGCGGCCTTCGGGGCCGTTGTCGCTGCAGAAGGCGAGTAGCGTGTTGTCCGCGATGCCGAGCGTGCGGAGTTCTTTTCGCAACCGACCCACTTGTTCGTCCAGCGCGGTGATGCAGCCGTAATAATGCTGCGCAAACTTGCTGTGTTTCGCGTAGAGTTTTGTGTATTCCGGCCCGGCCACCACGGGGAGATGCGGTGCGTGGAACCACACGATGGTAAAGAACGGTTGCTCTTGTTTGACCGCCGCGCGGATGAAGGGAATGGCACGGTCCATGATCACGCGCGAATCATCGCCGCGCAAATTCTCCGTCACGCGCGCGCCCTTTTCGTTCCAGTACGCGGTTCCGTACGGCCCGTTGTCCTTGGCGGGATCCCACCACGTTTTGCTCTTGCTGGTTTTTGGGCGCAGCATCGGATCCCAAGTGGGCACTTTGGATTCGGTGGAAAAGCACACGTCAAACCCATTGACTTGTGGTGGCGAGAAATTTTTCACACCGCGCGGGCCGCCGCGGTTGGCCTCCTTTTCGGTTTTGGTAAGCGTGCCAAGATGCCATTTGCCGAAGTGACCGGTGGCGTAGCCGTGTTTTTGAAGCAACTCGGCAAGCGTCAATTCTTCCGTTTTCATATGGCCGGTGTTGGCAAAATAAATGCCGTACCGGAACGGATGTCTACCGGTGATGCAACTGCCGCGCGTGGGACTGCACACCGGCGCGGCGGCGTAGAACCGCTCGAAGCGCAGGCTGTTTTTCGCCATCGCATCGAGGTGCGGCGTGCGGATAATTTTGTTGCCGTTGAATCCCACATCGCCCCAGCCGAGGTCATCACACATGACGAGCACGATGTTGGGTTTTTCCGCCGCTACCAGCAATGGTGCAACACAGATGAGAATAAACAGTATTCTTCGAATCATGGGGTCCAGTTTAATTTATCGAGGTCCTCTCCGGAAACCCGTTCCACGTGGCCATCGGCGAAGCCGATCAGAAAGCCATCACCCAAAGCAATAGCGTCATCAATCCCACCCGCGCCGTTCCAGCCAAGGTCGCTTTCAAAAAACACCACCGTGCGCGCGACAGCCTGCAAATCATCAAGCTTCACGCCGCTGAGGGATTTATTGTAGGCGTACGAACTGCCTTCGGCATCGGGATCGGCGGAGGAAATAAACACCTGCTTTTCATTGTCCACATACGGCAACAGCGCGTCACTCCACTTGGCGGCATCGGGCAGGCTTTCATTTTCCTCATGAAACATGTGAATGGCTATGGCGAGTTGTTTGATGTTGTTCATGCTTTGAGCCTCCCGCGCCTGAAACCGGCCGCCCTGAATCGCGGGCAATACCAACGCTGCCCCGACTGCCAGCGGCACCACTCCGGCCACCGCCAGCACTGCGGAATCGTATCCCATACCTTCGGTGTGCGAATGCACGAGAAACCCTTCGGGCAATACTTGCAGCACGGAAACTTGTCCCTTCATGCCGAGCGTCATCAGGCGCACCATCAGGTTTTGCACCGGCTCGGGCAGCATCTCCGCTTCGGCCGCCATGCCCTGTTTCAAAATGTTGCCGTACAAGCCCGCCACGCGACCGCTCATGAAGGTGAATTGATTGCCTTTCAACTCCATGCCCTTCGTGAGTTTTTTGAACTCCGCCGTGCCGCGCAGGCCGGTGTCCGGATCGGCCTGGGTGGCGAGTACGTTCGCCGCCAGCGCGAGGCTGCTGGTGAAAACTAAATAGCCGCCGGACTGAAACACCACCGGTTGGACGACCATCTCCGGCAAAGGCGGAAACGGAATGGGCTGTGGAAATTGATACGCCTTCACCCCGCCGAGATCCACCTCTTCCAACTCCATCCCCATCGATTCGGCAACCCCCTGCAACATCGTAAGCAAATTGCCGTTGTTCGCTTTAATAGTGAGAACCAGTCCGGGCTCAGGAATTTCCAATGCGTCATCTTCCCCGCCGGGCACGGCAATCCCTCCGCCGGGCACGGCAATCCCTTCGCCGGGCACGGCAATCCCTTCGCCGGGCAAGGCATTCCCTCCGCCGGGCACGGCATTCCCTTCGCCGGGCAAGGCATTCCCTTCGCCGGGCAAGGCATTCCCTTCGCCGGGCAAGGCATTCCCTTCGCTGGGCAAGGCATTCCCTCCGCCGGGCACGGCTTGCCCACTGGTTGGAAAGGCTTGCCGACTAGTTGGCAACGCTTTCCCACTGCCGGGAAATGTGGATTTTACCCCATTTATTGGGAGTTTATGCAGTTTTTCAAAATCCAGCGTGAAATACACCCCCACTTCGCCGCCGTACGCGCCGAGGGCTTTTTGCACTTCCGGTTGGGCGAGCATTTCGGTGAGCGGCTCCGTGGCCTCGGGCGGCAGATTGGCGGCCGCCATGGTTTTGGCCCAAGCGAGAATGACCGCCACATCGAGGTCGCCGTGGTAGGCATACACGGTATCGGCGGGCATCAAATTCAGCCCGTCCAAATCATGCGACGCGGTGCCGAAGGCTTTCCATAAAATACCATCGCCCTTCGCTGGATCACGATGGAGCATCGCCACATTGCGCTTGAGACCGCCTTCGAGGCTGCGGGTGCTTGCGCCGATGCCGTCGATCGCGTCCAAACCGATGCCCGCGTACAATGCCTTGGCGGTTGCGAATCCCATCGCCGCCTGTCCCTCGCCTTCCTCTCCAAGCATGGGGCCGAACTGCTCCAGCAATTTCCCGCCCTCATCAAAGCCCGACCGCACCCATCCTTGCGCTTCATCGGTGCTGAGGTAAAAATAAAAACTACCGCCCGTATCGAGGTGCTGCGTTACGGCATCGAACGAAGTGCTTGAAGGCCCGTTCGGCGCGAGCGGCACGGAGAGCGCGTTGGTGCTTATATCCGCATTACCGATTTTGTCTGGAATGTCATTGGGCGGAGTGTTGGTCTTGGAGTTGACCACCACCTTTGGCTTGGGCAACGGGCTGTCTCCATCCCCTCCATCATTGAGAAACTTGGGAACCAACAGCGCCGCTGCAGCGCCCAGCACCACCACGGCCGCGACTCCGGCGATGAGTAATTTTTTGCTGCCGCCGCTTTTTGCGACCTTGGCAGGAACAGGTTCCGCCGGTGCCTGTGCGGGGGCAGGTTCAAGCGTGGCCAGCACTTCCGTCACCGGCACCCAATCCGGCAAGGCCGCGTGCCAGGCGATGTCCGTCTCGATCAACGCCCCGCTCGCGAGGCACTCCTCGATTTGTTCGGGCGAAAATGGACCGAACTGCCCGTCATCACGCTTGATGTAAATGTCCATGGGTGGAGGCGTTCACCCTGACAGGCCGACAAAAAAAATGCCAGCGGGAAAAAATTCCCGCTGGCAGTGAAGTTTTACTTTAGCGCCGCCGTTGGCCGGTCCAGTTTAACAGGCCCAACTCCGCGAAATTCGCTTGGCGACTTGAACCATCGACCATTGTTACGGCAATGGCACTTAGGTTGCGGTAATTCCCCTTGCGGGCGAGGGCGAGATTGATATCCGCCAAACCGCCTGTACCATTCCAGCCCACCGGAAATTCGAAAACCAGTACGGTGTCCGGCGACAATTCGTTTAAGTTCTTACCCGCCACCGCGGCGTTCATTGCGTAGGAACTGCGTTGCCTCGCGCGCCTCGTCCCATCATCCTGCATGGTTGGATCTTGTGGCGACATAAACACCTGCTCCGTGCCCACTTCGCGAAGGATAGCATCACACCACTGGTTGGCGGGTGGCAGGCGACCGGCGTTTTCACTCGCATAGCCATGCAGACCTCTGCCCAGTTGGCTGGCATTGTTCACGCTCTTGATGGCGTTGGCCTTAGCCTTGGCCCTAGCCAGCGCGGGAAGAAGCATGGAGGCACCAATTCCTGCACCTCCCACTAACAGGAGTGGAGCTGCTCCCATCGCGTCTCCGCTGCTGCGACTTTCCATTACAATCCCCTCAGGGGTCACACGCAAAACAGACAGTTGCCCTGCGTGCTGGTCATTATCCATGCCCATAAATTTCTTCATCACCTCGAAGATCTTTTGCTCTGCGGGCCCTTCTGCATTAACTTGCTCCTCGGCAGCGGCTATTCCAAGCTTGGTTAACTTACCAAATTCCATGCCCAACCTGCTGCTTATAAAATGCAATTGGTTGCCCTTGAGATCCATGTCGCCTTTCAACCGCTTGAATTCGGCAGTGCCCGCCAAACCCTGATTTTTACCCTCACGCACAGCCAGAATGTCCTTGGCGAGCTTGAGGCTGGTCGTAAGGATAATATAGTCGCCAGCCTTCATTAGCGTGGGGCTAAGGTCGATGTCCACTGGCAACGGCGGCGTAGTCATGGTGTACAGAGTCTCTCCGCCTTCCTGGGATTGCTTAACCATCTCGGCCAGCTCCGGATTCTGGAGCTGCGCGGTGATGAGCTTCATTAACTGATCGTCCTTCACCTTAATCAAAATTGCCAAACCAGGCTCAGCAAAAGACAGACTTAAACCTTGCGGTGCATCAGGAGGCAGAGGAACCGCAATCTGCTTTGCATCATTGAGCGTCACAAAGAATCCCATCTCTCCACCGGTAGACCTGAGTAAATCCTCAAACTTAATAGCCTGATTCATCTGGGCCAATCCTTTCGCAAATTCAGCCACAAGATCAGGATGAGCGGTGTCAGTAATAAATTTACGCATCCATTCAAAACCAGTCACAAGATCAAGATCGGCCTGGATGGCTACCACCGTATCGGCAGGCAACATTTTCAGGATCTGCTGCTCGTGCGACTGAGCACCCATCATTTTCCATAGAAGTCCGTCTTTTTTCTCCGGATAATGGTGCAGCACCATTACGGCACGGTTAAGATCCCCCTCAAGGGCAAAGCTGCTCATCCCGAAGCCGCTGATGTCCCTTACCCCAATCTGCTCGTAGGCAGTACGCCCCATATCCACTGCCATGGCAATCTGCTGGCGCTGTTGCTCGTCAAATTCCCACTGACCAGCCTCATCCGCCAAGGCGGAGGCGGCATCCAGATAACCATCCAGTTTGGCCAACACCTGTTCAGTGCTTAGATACAGATAAAAACTGCCGCCAAAATCCAGATGCTTGGCCACCTCGGCCATGCTCGTCTTCTGCGGCGAAGGCTTGGCCGTGGGAGTCTCCACCCGCACATGAGGCCCTTGAGGTGCGGCCCCGCCGCTGCCAACAGGTTCACCCGTAGATTCTTCTGTGGGCGGGGTGGTTTTCTCCCCGCAACCGGGTACGAGGATGAGAGATAATACAACGGCGGTGAGGATGAGACTGTTTTTGATCATGTGTCCTTTCATATATGTTAGAAATGGTGCGTTGGTTGAAGGAAGAATAAGCGCTCACAAAAAACCCGTCCACTACAATAAACAGATTTTTTTACAGCACCCTTTTGGAGGAAAGCGCAGACTATTTGCCTTCACTTTTTCTCGCTTTCAGGTGGTTTTTGCCTACAATTCCCGGCTCACGTGCATAGCCGCGGGGGGGATTTTTTGAACCGATTTCTAGTCAATTATCTGGCGCTGAGCGCAGTGATGTTCGGAGGAGGAACTGCATGCGTTTCCCAAGCCCCCGATGCGCCGGAGGCTTGGGCGGGCTTGGCGTTGCCTTCGGCTTTTGGTGGGGGCGGAAGTTCCACCAACATCCCGGCGGGGGCGGGCTGGCTTGCGGATTTTAACGACGCCACGTTGAACGCGCTGGTGCGGGAGGCGATGACGAATAACCCCGATCTTCGGGTGACTGCGGCGCGCCTGCAAACAGCGCAAGCCAATCTGCGCATTGCCGGTGCGGATTTGCGGCCCTCCCTCACCGCCACGGCAGTGGCTTCGCGCACCAAGCGCAGTTCCTCCAGCGGCTTTCGCATTTCCTCCAGCCGCTCGTACCGCTATTCGCCGCAACTGAATCTCGCATGGGAATGGGATGTGTGGGGCCGGCTGGCAGATGCCCGGGCGGCGGCGCGGCTGGATGCCGGCGAGGCCGCAGCCAATCTAAACGCCGCACGCCTGAGTCTCGCTGCCAACACGGCCAAAGGCTGGTTCAGCCTTGCCGAGGCGGAACTGCAATCGCAACTGGCGCAGCAAACGCTGCAGAGTTACACCAACAACCTCGCAGTGCTGGAGGATGGCCTGCAGCGCGGGTTGACCAAGGCGCTGGATGTGCGGCTGATGCGCACCAGCGTGCGCAACGCGGAAAACGCGGTTCACCTTCGCCTTCGCCTTCGCGATGGGGCACGGCGTTCTCTGGAAATTTTACTGGGGCGATATCCGAAAGGCGAAGTAGCGTTAACAAGCGCGCTGCCCACACTGACCGCAACCGTGCCGGCGGGATTGCCCGCGCAGTTGCTGGAACGCCGCCCGGATGTATTGGCGGCGCAGAACAAGTATCTCGCCAGCCATCGGCGTGTGAATGCCGCGCGCAAGGATCGCCTGCCGCAAATCAAGTTGACCTCCAGCGCGGGCACCTCAAGTGATGAACTGAAGGATGTGCTGGATATCAATAACAATATCTGGAGCCTCGCGGCCAACCTCACGCGGCCAATTTTGGATGGTGGTAAAATTAAATCGCAAATCGAACGCGCCGAAGCCCAGCGTGAAGAGGCGCGCTACCTTTATGTGCAAACAGCGCTACAGGCTTTTGCCGAGGTGGAAACGACGCTGGCTGCGGAGCAGTTTTTGGTGAGGCAAGAGACCGCCCTGCGCGCCGCGGTGACCGAGGCAGAAGGAGCACAAGCACTCGCTCTTGAAGATTATCAGGCTGGACTTGCGGATATCGTAACGGTGCTGGAATCGCAACGGCGAATGTTTGATGCAAAACGCTCTTTGCTGGAGTTACAGAATTTGCGCCTACAAAATCGCATCGACCTTTATCTCGCTCTCGGAGGCGAATTTGCCCAACCTGAACCTGAACCCAACGAGGAATGAGCGAAGCCGAAAAATTATCCGAAAGCTGGTGGGCGTGCTCGTGGGTGGCAGCATTCTCGCGGGCAGTTTTTTCGCCGCACAATATTTTTGGACGCATCAGGAAGAAGCCGAACGCAAAAAAGCCAAGCGGCAGGTGACAGTGGTACAGGCCATTCGCCTGCAGCCGCAGAGTTTTGTCATCAAAGTACCCAGCCAGGGGCGCGTACGTGCGCGTGCACAGAGCAGCATCATCCCGGAAATAAGCGGCCGAATTATTTCCATTGAGCAGGTGTTTCGCGAGGGCGGATTTTTTCAGCCCGAACAAGTGCTGCTAACCTTGGACAAGACGAATCCTTCCAATGACATCGCTCGCGCCGAAGCCACGCTAGCGCAATTAGGCGCAAAGCTGGCGTTGCAAAAACTTGAACGCTCCGCGTATTCCAACGCCGTGGTCGTGGCACAGGCCAATCTTGCGCAAGCCGATGCGGCACTGGAACTGGAGAAAGCCCGCCGCGCTGCGGCCATTGCCAATCTCAAGCGGCTGAACACATTGGACAAATCCAGCCCCCTCGCGCGCAACGAACCGCAAGTGGCCGAAGCCGCCGCCAAGGCCAAAGCCAAGGAAGCCGAGTTAGCCAAGGCCAAGGAAGATCTTGCGCTGCGCCCGGACCAATTGGAAGCTGACCTCAAGGCGCAGATTCGCGCGGCGGACGTCACGCTCGCACAGGCAAACATCAACCTCGCCCGCACCGTGGTACGCGCACCTAAATACCCCGGCCGTATTATCGCCAAGAACGCGGACATTGGCCAGTATGTCACCTCCGGCACCGTGCTAGCCATGGCAATTGCCACGGATTACGCGGAGGTACACCTGCCAGTTTCCAATGCCCGCCTGCAGCACATCCGTGTGCCCCTGCACCGCGCGAATACCAACGAGACGCAGGCCACGCAAATCGAAGTGCCCATCGATCCGCCGGCGGTGGAAATCCGCATGCAAATCGGCCGTGATACGCATCGTTGGCAAGGCCACATTTCACGTGACAGCGGTCGGCACGATGCCACCAGCCAACAGCTCGCGCTCATTGCGCACATACCGGAACCTTACGGGCACGCGCCCTATCTGCGCGCGGGTTTGTTTGTGCAGGCCACTATCACGGGGGACACGATGGAAAATGTGTTTGTGCTTCCGCGCCACGCCGTGCGGCACGGCAATGAGGTGGCGCTTGCGATCCAAAAAAATGACCAATCCATTCTCAAGCGCCTCGAGATCAAAATTCTGTGGCGCAACGAAAAAGTGGTGGTCACCCGCTCGCTGCAGCCGGGCGATGTGCTCATCACCACGCCTATTGACTACGCCACCAACGACCAGGCACTGCAGGTTCGCATCGAGGGCGAAGCGTCGCCGGGGCCCTTGAACGGAAAGCCCAAGGGTAATAAAGATAAACGCGGCAAGGGTGGAAAAGGCAAACCCAAACGGAAATGAATGGGTTGATCGAATGGTTTGCCCGCAACCGTGTGGCGGCCAACTTGTTGATGTTGTTCATCATTTTGATGGGCGTCAACGGCATCGTGAACCGCCTGCCAGTGGAGGTGTTCCCCGATTTCGCGCCGGACGAGGTGGAAATCCGCGTGACCTATCGCGGTGCTACGCCGGAACAGATGGAGGAATCCATCATCATCCCGCTCGAGAATATCATCGCCGACCTGCCCGGCATCGAGGAAATCCAAAGCTCCGCCAGCGAGGGCAGCGCGCGCATCGAGGTGGAGGTGGCGAGCGGGCACGATCCGAGAGAGTTAAGGGATGAAGTAAAGAGCCGCGTGGATGCGGTAAATAATCTGCCCGAGGGCATCGAACCGCCGGTGGTCAAGCTTAAGGAAAGCCTGCACGAAGTGGTGACGCTCATTATTCATGGTGATATGAGCGAGCATGACCTGCGCCAACTCGGCGAACGTGTGCGCGATGAAGTCGGCCGGCTGGACGGTATTTCACGCGTGGTGATGCGCGGCCTTCGCAACTATGAGGTCAGCATCGAAATCCCCGAGCAAGTGCTGCGCGAACACCAGCTCACCTTGCAGACCGTGGCCGATGCGGTGCGCAATTCGGCGGTGGATATTCCCGGCGGCGCCATCCGTAGTCGCAATGGCGAGGTTCTCGTGCGCACCGAGGGACGCGCCTTTGATAAAGCAGCGTTTGAGAAGATTGTTGTGCATTCGCGCGAAGACGGCTCGCATCTCACACTGGGTGAACTCGCCAACGTAACCGATGCGTTCGAGGAGGATCGCGTTTTGATGCGCTTCAACGGAAATCGCTGCGCGGTGGTACATGTGGCGCGCACGGGCGACCAAAATGCACTGAAGATTGAAGGCATCGTGAAGGGCTACCTCGCACGCCTCACGCCGCAACTGCCCGAAGGCGTGTCCATTGATGTGTGGAACAACCGCGCGGACATCATCAAGAAACGCCTCGTCACCCTTAACGACTCGGCGTTCATGGGCATCGGATTCATTATCGTATTACTGGGATTATTCCTGCGACCCGCAGTGGCACTGTGGGTCTGCGTGGGCGTGCCCGTGGCCTTTATGGGCGCCTTTGCGCTGATGCCATATCTCGGCGTCACCATCAATCTCTTCACGCTGTACGGGTTCATTCTTGTGTTGGGCATTTTAGTGGATGACGCCATCGTCACCGGCGATTGCATCCATGCCCACCAACAACGCGGTGGTAACGCACTAAGTCGCCGTGCCGGTAATCTTCGGCGTACTCACCACCGCCATCGCCTTTGTGCCGCTGCTCATGGTGGAAGGAAGGCGCGGGCTTATCTTTGCGCAAATTCCGTTGGTGGTGATTCCCTGCCTGATATTTTCACTGGTGGAATCAAAATTGATTTTGCCCGCGCACCTGAGCCATCTTTCCACCGGCAAACCCCAGCGCAGCACACTCAACCCGCTGGCGCGTGCGCAACGTTGGTGCGCCGACGGCCTCGAGTGGTGCATCGATCGCATTTATCGCCCCATCCTCGCGCGCGCCTCGGTGCATCGCTATGTCACCCTTTGCGTATTCATCGGCGCGGCGGTGGTGATTTGCGCGTACAGTTTTAGTGGCCGTTTGCAAATGGTGTTTTTCCCACCAATCGATGCAGAGATTGCCACCACGCGCTTGGTGATGCCGCAAGGCACCGCATACGAAGTCACCGCCGAGAAACTCAAGGTGATGATCGCCGAAGCTAACAAGTTGAAGGCCAAATACACCGCCGACTTTGACGATCCCGAAACCGATCAAACGACCCAGCGCAGCCTCATCGGCAACATCATCAGTACCATTGGCGGCCAGAATATAGCCGGTGTGCGGGGGCGTGCCGAGAGTGGCGTGGCTCATCTCGGCGAAGTGCAGATACAAATTATGGCGCCGGAAGATCGCATTCATTTTCATGATGCCAGCTATTTGGATCTCAAGACGCGTGATCTTGCCAGTGAATGGCGCAAAAACATCGGCTCCATCGAGGGCGCGCAGGAAGTGACAACCCGCGCGGTCATCGGACACACACGTGATCCCATTGCCATCCAGCTCGCCATGCCCGCGCAGGATACCTCACTCAAAACCACCGCCGTACTCAGCGAGGTCTCCAGCCAAATCCAAGCCGAGCTGGAAACCTACACCGGCCTGTTCGACATCCACGACACCTTCGAGCGCACCAAGGAGGAAGTACGTCCCACTCTCCGTCCCGACGCCCTCCAGCGCGGGCTCACGAGCGCGATGGTGGGTCGGCAGGTGCAAGGCGGTTTTTTTGGCCACGAGGCCCAGCGTATCCAGCGCGGGCAAAATGAAGTGC
>LWDU01000405.1_pt1 | contig 10842 bp, 4 predicted proteins | sample 727161 | NCBI WGS metagenome assembly LWDU01 (sample SAMN04566230, study PRJNA314399) | hydrothermal vent metagenome | isolation source: deep sea hydrothermal plume seawater | place: Mexico: Gulf of California, Guaymas Basin | collected 2004-07-11 | reverse complement strand
GGGTGTTCCAAATGTTGTGTTGATGGATTCTCTTGGTATGGAAGATTTTTATCCAAGCCTTGCAGAAGGATGGGAGGTTTGGACTTCAGATTCTACTGTTACATGGGTGACTGGAGATTCAGCAGATTATGATTCTTTACACAGCACTGTTTATAATGTACCACCTGACTTTGATAGCTCTTTTGCTTTTGTAGTTGGCGCTGGACAAAACACCTCTGAAACAGGTGGAACCGGGCAAATCCTAGGAACTGTTGTGTTAATGAGTCCGTTTATGGATTGGAGTTGGCATACATCCGGTCTTGTAAGTGTAGATGTTTGGCATCACGCACCATCGAGCTGGAACGACTATTACGGTAGTGCGAAGTTGATGGTAAGGTCTCAGATGCAAGAATGGCATGAGGTTGTTGACGTTTCTTATAACCATCAAGATCCGGTTACTTATAACGAGGTTTTTGATCCAGAATTGGTAGATGTGGGTCCTATGGTTGGCGGAAGAGATCGTGTACAGTTTGCATTAGTTTGGGATTATCCTGAATACTATTCTGGTAATTATAGTGGTTTAGCTATTGATAATTTTGAACTACATCTTGTGGATGGTCCTAGCAATCTATCCTATACAGCTACCACTGAAAGTGTTATGCTGCTTTGGGAAGCGTCTGATGGTAGAAGGGCAAGTGAGTTCCCTTATATGATGTCTCAAGAAGAAAAAGAAGCGCAAATTCAATTGCTACAAAATGGAATGAGTAAAAATATAGCAGGTGCGCAAACACTGGGAAGATCATTAGATGGAGCTGGAGATATTCGTAATAACAATAGAGATCTTGGTGATAACATGTTAGAACCTTATGAGTTCACGCTTGGTGAAGATACGCTTATTACTGGAACCACAGTTGGGTTTACCAACGATTATGATGAAGTGTGTAATTATACCGGAAGCGTTGCGCCAGACGTGGTCTTTAAAATGACACTTCCAGATAGTGTAAATGGGATTATTATCGATCTTTGTGACAGCTGGTATGACACGAAGGTGTATGTGTATAGCGCTGTCTCTTTAGAAACAGGCGATACGACAAACATAGCTTGTAATGATGATTTTTGTAGTAGTGACTCTTCTAGCTATACTTCATATCTAGAGATAGGAAGTACGTTAGCAGAAGATGGTGGAGTAAGCGCAGGAGACTACTATGTTGTGGTGGATGGATATGGAACAGCCGAAGGAACGTATTGGATGGAAATATCTACAATGATCCCACCCCCAGATATGATGTATAATGTTTGGAAAGACGGATACTTGACTGCAGAAGAACTTGCAGATACTGTGTTAAGCTATACGGATTACAATGTATCGTTGTTAGAAGCCGAATACACAGTTAACGCTAGTCAATTAATGGATCTATCGATTCCAGGTGCAAGTGGTTTAGATGTAGGGTATGCACAATCAGAGCATTCTAATTCTGTTCTTGCAGCAAAGGTAAACATGGAGCCAGGAGCATTTAATCTTGTGACACCAGCCGATGAAGCATCCTTGGTAATTACAGAGGATAATGTTGGCGGAAACCAGATATTTGCATGGTCACAATCTGTGGATCCAAACGGTTCAGTTATTACCTATCATATAACTTGGCAGACAGAAACCGATACAGGCACACTGGAAATTTGGGAGGATACAACAGGAACTGCTGTGTTGGTTCCAGTGCAAGATATCGCTGATATTATGACAGCATATGCACAGCTTACTGGTGAATATATAGCCGATTTTACATGGACAGTATATGCAAATGATGGTTATGATGAAGTGGAGGCAAGCAATGGTCCGCGAACACTATCCATTGATGTTGGATGGTATCTTGGAATAGATGATGTCGCAGTAATACCTGGTGTTTTTGCATTACATCAAAACTATCCAAACCCATTTAATCCGGTTACAACAATCCGCTATGATGTTCCAGAACAGTCTCATGTTACCATGGAGATATATAATCTACTGGGACAGAGAGTGGCAACGCTTGTAAACGGAATACAAGAACCAGGTTATCATGCTATATTGTGGAATGGAACAAACATGGATGGCGCAGCAATGTCATCAGGTATGTATTTCTACCACATACAGGCAGGCGATTTCCGAGCGGTTAAAAAACTAATCTTGGTGAAATAAAATCAATTTTAGTATATAGTTATTAATAAAAAGGCGAAGCGTTAAACACTTCGCCTTTTTATTATCTATTATCTATTATGTTTTGATAAATTGATAATAATCTAGGGGGTTTTATATAATGAAAATATCCAAGCGGTTTTTTCTATTTATTTTATTAGCTATGTCCAGCACCGTTTATTCTCAATCTGATGTAGTAGAGTGCCCACCGAGCAATTTTACAGCAACAGCAGGAATTGAGAGCGCACATTTATCATGGGATAACCCAGGTTTCTATTATGGAACACCCGAGCTTAGCACAGGAGACTCTTCATACTTCACGGGCACTGTAGATAATATATCCGGTGAATTAACTGAGAACAGTAAAATTCGATCCGTAAACGAAGAAGTTGGTTGGGCAACGTTTGATATTTCCAACCTTCCCCCAGGACAAGAGCCTTTATCCGTAGAGTTTAATTTTTATGTATATGAAACCAATTGGCCATACTGGTGCGTTACGCCTGTTTCTTCAAACCCTCTTACAACGGACCCTCAAGAATTATATACAGATATAATTGAAGGGTACGGAAGTTATGGATCAAGTGACTATGGGACTTTTGATGAAGGCTCTGGTTTTTCTGCGGGTCAGTACTCCTATCAATTAATCGGAAGCGTATTAGAAGATATTGCCAACACCGCAGACACATCCAGCTGGTTTACCATTGGAATTGTAGATTATGACTTTGTTGAATCGGGGGAGTATTATATATCTCTTGAGGGGTGGGACGAACCGAACCCGCCAACATTAACAGTTACCTATGGAGATGGGCAGCGCGTTGTAACCCCTGCGGTACCAGCCCCCGGTATCAGCAGTGCAGAAATTTCTGAATACAAGAATAACATATTAAGCGGCGAACAAGAAGCCCATGAACCAGAAAAACACGAAGTAAATATAGAATTAAGCGAACGAACAGAGGACGATTGTAGTTCTGCCTGGTCATACCATGTCGTTATGGACGGGGATACAATTGCATATACCTCCAATAGGGAGTTAACCGTGTTCAACTTAACCATTGGGCAGGAATATTGTTTTTATGCCATTGCCGAATTTAGAGAGTTTGATTCGCTAGGTGTTCTTGTAGAAACCACCTATTCTGCCCCTTCCGATACATCATGCATCAGCCCTGTTGAATTCCTTTTATGTCCCCCAGAAGATTTTAGTAGCATCCATACATATTCTGTAATTGAATTACTTTGGACACCTCCTTTTACAGGCGGCGTTATTGAGCATTGGGGTGCGGAATGGAACATGATCCCTTTACCTGAAATATTAGAAGTTCGTGGGGTAGCTGCCGGCAATTCGCACATTGCTTATTTACATAGCGACAGTACAGTAAGTATTTGGCCAGAGGGAGGATGGTTACAGCCAGGCCCTGAAATCAATCATGATGTTATTCAAGTTACTGCAGGTGGAAACTTTACATTGGGACTTAGAAGTGACAGCACTGTTTTTGGGTATGGCTGGAGCGACAGCGGACAAGGTGACCCACCAGATAACTTAGATCAAGTTGTTGCAATTGAAGCTGGGTATGAACATTCGTTAGCTTTATTGGCAGACAGCACAGTAGTTGCTTGGGGAAATAATGCTAATGGACAAACAGATGTTCCAGACACATTAGAAAGAGTGGTTGCTATTTCTGCAGGTTATGCACATTCCTTAGTTTTGTTTTCTAATGGTACCGTTATGGGTTGGGGAGCTGATAATTGGGGAGAAGAACAGGATTCAATAGCCAACAGCTTAACAAATGTTGTTTCCATAGCTGCAGGAAGCGAACATAACATTGCTCTTAAAAGCGATGGAACTGTTGTTGCGTGGGGTTTAAACGGCTACGGTCAGCTTGATGTCCCTGAGAACCTATCCAACGTTGTTGAAATAGCTGCAGGATATTATCATAATTTAGCCCTTCAGCTTGATGGACACATTATTGGGTGGGGGTCTAACAATAATGGACAAATTCAGGGACCTGGTTTTGAAGAAGTTGTAAAAATTGCGGCTGGTTGGAATTTTAGCTTAGCTTTACGAGCAGATTCTGGCTCAGACTGTGGGGTTCTGCTTGGATATACCATATTTCAAGATGGGGATTCTGTTGGAACAACACTTGATCATGGATATAGCGTGCTTGATGCAGAGTGGGATCAAGAATATTGTTATAATGTGATGGCAAGGTATACTCAAGGGAACTCAGCTTTATCCGATACGATTTGTACGTCGCTTATTACACCTGTATTTTGCCCCCCAAATAATTTTGTAGCAGATTCAGACTATGATATGGTTTATTTAGACTGGTATCCATACGATGGTACTTTGTGCGGGTCATTTCTTGGATATGCAGTGTACCAAGACGATGTGCTTATCGATACTGTAACAGTTTCAGAATATGAAATACCAAACCTGTCCTATGAAACAGATTATTGTTTTTATGTTACTGCACTATATGGTGAGGGAGAGTCTGCAGCTACAGACACTATATGTATTTCGAGAATAACACCTCAGCTATGCTTACCTGGTAACGTCGGTGTTGAGCCTGGAGATAATGAATTGATGGTATCATGGCAAGCGCCTTATAGTGCTTTAACGAGCACCGATTTACAATTAAACGATAAGCGTTCAGATGAAACTGAAAACAGTAGATCAGAAATTATTTCACAAGAGAATGTAGATGATGATTGTGGTTCATTTTTAGGATATATTATTTATGTAAACGGTGACAGCGCAGCTTTTGTCGCAGATAGCGTCACTAGTTTTACAGTGGAAGGATTAGAAAACGGGGAAGAGCATTGTGTTACCATGTCAACGCTATATGCACAAGGAGAATCTCCACAGTCCGATGAATTATGTGCCATACCTTTTGCGGTTCGTAGAGATCATTATACAGGTATACTACAGGTAACAATAACAAATGAGGGAAACATTGGATATACCAACTCCAGCACATCACCAGACTCACTTGATATTGACTCCGTTGGTCTTGGCTTTGTATATATAAATACTAACTATTTATATGAGGGCGGTTTAATGGTGGGAACAGATCCAGACCATATATCTGATTGTATACGGAATGACACAGATGGATGGACACAGGATGAAGATTTTATTGAAGCAGAAGACACATATCTTTATCTAGACACCGCTCACGCGCTTGCAAATGAGGTTGGGGTTGTGTCGCTTCGAGATGATGGAGCTGAAAACCCATTAGGAGTGCGCATTGAACAAAGAAGTTATGCTGATGATTCTTTTGAATTGAGAAACGGAACCATTTTTCATTATACGATCATAAATGAAGGAAATTCTGACCTAACCGGTCTGTATGCGGGACTGTTTGTTGATTGGGATATAGAGGATCATGTGAATAACAGCGCTCATTATAGCGCTGATTATAGAATGGTGTATGCTCAAGACCAAGAAGGGAACCCCTCTCATTTCGCAGGATTACTAATGCTTAATCAAGGATTAGGTATGAACATGAGCGCTTTAAACAATAATAGCGATGGTGTTTATTTGTATTCCAACGATGAAAAGTGGTCTCACATGACCTCCGGAGTAAATGATGGATCCGTCTTAAATGCAGATGTCTCTAATTATGTTGGAGTTGGTCCTGTAGATATTGCATATGGTGATTCCATTTCTTTTGGTATTGCTACGCTGGCAGCAAACAGCATTTATGAGTTAGAGTATGTTGCAGGAGAGTTGCATGCATTTTGGGAGACAAATTTTCCTGAAGAGTTGGGGTTTGAAGATGAAGCAATATTACCAATAGAGTTTGCAATGCACCAAAATTATCCAAACCCTTTTAACCCGGTTACAAGCGTTCGTTATGATATTCCAACTACATCGAATGTTACTATAACGGTATACAGTTTGTTGGGGCAAAAAGTGAAAACATTAACAAGCAGCGTTCACCAACCAGGATTTTATTCGACACAATGGAACGGAACAAACGATATGGGTTCGGCGGTTTCATCTGGTGTGTATATTTGTAAAATTAACTCTGATCGCTATACGGCCATTAAGAAAATGATATTGATGAAGTAGAGTATATATTAGGGCGATAAACTATTCATTATGAAAAAGTCTGTTTATCGCCCATACACATATATAGTAATATTTATAGTCTTATTTTCTATCCCCTCATTTATATATGCTTATCTCGGAACATCTGGCCGGGTATTTGTTGATACAAACGGTGATAGCGTTCAACTACGAGGTTTTGGGTTGGGCGGTTGGCTTGTACAAGAAGGGTATATGTGGAACACAAGCGGATTTTATGGATCCACATCTGTAATAGAACAAAAACTTATTGAATTAGTAGGCGATAGCTCTGCCCAGAATTTTTATCAAAATTATTATTCTGCATATGTTGCTGAAGAAGATGTTGCTCAATTAGCTGAACGAGGGTTCAATTCATTACGTCTTCCTTTTCATTATAAGTTTTTTTCTACCGATACTGGAGTATTTATAAATGATGGTTTTGAAATTATTGATCCATTACTGCAGTGGTGTTCAACGTATGGAATATATCTTATTCTGGATATGCATTGTGCCCCCGGCGGTCAAAACAGAAATGATTTTTCCGATGGAAATGGGGAAGAAGCGGGCCTATGGGTACATGAATATAACCGTGATTGGACAGTTAGTATTTGGAAACATATTGCGGACTATTATTCTGAATCACAATGGATAGGGGGTTATGATTTAATTAATGAACCGGTGCTTGAAGGAGGTTTTTCATCCCCTGACCTTAGACAGTTTTATATAGAAATTGTTGACTCTATTCGCACTGTGGATCAAAATCATATTATTTTTATTGAGGGCAATTGGTATGGAAACGACTTTGCAAACTTAACCCCACCGTTTGATGATAATATGTCCTACAGTTTTCATCACTATGTTGGCCCTAGCACCCAAACAGCGTGGGTTGACCAATATACAAGCATGAGCGAATCATATAATGTTCCCTTATGGGTTGGTGAGGTCGGTGAAAATTCAAATCATTGGGGGTATCATAAAATAAAACTATTTGAACAGCACAACATTGGTTGGAGTTGGTGGAACTACAAACATAATGGCAGCATATCTGTTTTAATGAGAGTTGAGGAACCTGATGGGTATAATTCGATTTTGAAATATTGGAGCAATCTTGGTCCAAAACCCTCAAAAGTAAACGCAGAAAACGGACTCCAAGATTTAGTTACAGCCTATCAATTTGAAAACTGCGTATCGAATACTGGTTTAATAGCAGCATTTAATGATCCTAATTTTTCTATCAAACCGACACCGTTTGCAGACCACCATATTCCAGGTTCACTTGCTGTGGTAGAATACGATATAGGAATGAATGGTGTTTCTTATGAAGATGAGGTGTTCGAAGATCCAGATAAATTTGGAGGCAACTCGCAATCCTGGAACACAGGGTGGACATACCGAAATGACGGGGTTGATATTCAACGAAGTACAGATAATGTTGGTGCGGAGTATAATATAGGGTGGGCTAACGCTGGTGATTGGACAGGATACACTCTTCAAACAGACTCATCCGGCATATACACAGTTAGCGCACGAATTGCTTCGAACGTTAGCGGAGGTCGGCTTCGCCTGTTGTACAACGACGAAACCATTGGCGAAGTAGTTACTATTCCAAAAACAGGAGGATGGCAGGATTGGGAATATGTATTTGTGGGAGAACATTATATTGAGCAAGGCGATGGATATTTACAACTCCACGTAGTTGATGTGGAGTTTAATATAAAAGACATCAGCTTTGTGTTTGTAGGAAAACCGAACATTGCTGATGACCGTTATGGTAATTATCCAAACCCATTTACGTATGAAACAACAATATTTTTAAGCATACCATTAGAAACAAACGGTTCGCTAACTATATATAATTATAAGGGGCAGCTTGTAAAAAGACTGTTTAATGGAAACTTTTCTCCAGGGAATATGGAAATAACATGGAAGGGAACCAATCATCAGTATAAAGCGGCTGGCTCAGGTGTTTATATTTATCAATTAAAGACAGATCTATTAACAAGGTCAGGTAAAATGCTCTTGATTAAATAGGCGTACCGCTATTTTAAAAGTATAATTTTCTGGGCGTACCGATACCCATTAGATGTAACAATACAATAATATACACCAGAGGGAACAGTCTGATTGTTGTTATTGGAACCTCCCCAAGTAACGGCATGTTTACCCGACTCTTTAAATTCATCTACTAGTGTATTAACATGTTTTCCAGATATATCAAATATGGAAATATCTATCTTTCTTTTTTGTTGAGTTTGATAATGAATTGTTGTGTTGGCGTTAAAAGGGTTTGGGTAGGAAGGGTGTACAATGATATCGCTAGGTGTTATTACAGGATCATTTTCATTACTAATTCCCACCTGTTGATTATTTACAAAACGAATTGCGTCAAAGGCGACAAAAGAACCTGAAGGTGTAGAGTCCACCACGTCTCTTAGAATAATCGCACAATTTGACCCTGTTCGCAAACTTACTGTGGCAATTGTAATAAAATTATTGGGATTACTTGTTTGGTCAACAATTATTGTGCTTTTAGTATTTATACCAGCGGTATCCTTTATAATGATTTCATACTGCGCAGCAGTAGCTAGATCTGGAACATCAGGTAGAAACACGTCAATATTGAATTCTCCGCTATCAGCGAGCTCAGGCACCCATATAGCATAATGAGCGCTGTTTTCTTCATCATTAGAAATTGGAACAGTCCACGAATCATCATTATACCCTATGTTTTGATATGACCAGTTCGGACCGTAAAACCGTTGAAAGGAAACATCCCCATCGTCTACAATCCAGTTGGATTTCCATAGCCACTCATTTTCAAACCCCCGCAAGCTAATAATTGGGTCTGTATAATCACCCCACCATCCGTATGGGTCAACTACCCAGGGCAACTGTTGATCAAAGAAATAATTTTCTTTTCTAACCTCAAAATGTAAATGAGGGGAAGACGCACAACCTGTCATCCCATTAAATCCGATAGTGTCGCCTACCGCAACTGTTTCACCAACAATAACGTTTAGTGGTGGGTTCAAATGTAGATAACAAGTAAAGTAATCATTGTAGTGATAAATAATGATAATACCAGTATCCCCATTGGGCGCTATGCCCCCCGGGCACGGGTCTGCCCCAGGAGAAAATGAAGACCAAATGACATAGCCATCAGCAGCAGCTAGGATTGGTGTGTTGAGCGGCATATGATAATCGTTTCCCGCATGACCATCATAACAGGAAATTCCAGCTGGGCAATTGAAAGCTACAATGTTATTATTAAAAATACGGCCATCAAACCTTGCATTGACGCCGTTGGTGGTTTGTGTTGGGTGGTTATGATCCGTATGGTGTCTTATTGGGTATTGTTGAAAATCAGGAGATGCATACGGTAAAGATTCCAGAAAAGGTGTTTGGGCAACAATTATTGTAACGAACATTATTGCGAACAATAAATACGGATGTTTAACTATATTCATGATTAATTACTTGGATAATGTAAATTAAAAGCACAAATAGTATACACCTGATATTTTCTTAATATTCTAGAGGATCGTCTTGATGAGAACATATATTAATACAATCATGATTTCTTTAAGCTTCACGTTAATCATAGGCGCGGAAGTAGACAGTACGTTTTCAGTAAAATGGACAGATTTACCCTGGGGGAGCGGAGGAACACATCCAGATGGGCCGCCCTGGAGCATGGTTGGCCCCTACGATTTTGATAATGATGGGTTTGGTGATTTTATAGTAACAAGTAGTTATACAGGTAGCTTTTGCAATGGCGTGTATCATTTTGAAGCAACAGAAGACGATACTATTGCTTTACAGTGGTATTATTATTTTGGTGATCTAAGTTGTTCGTTTGATAACTATTCTAGCGTTACAGTTGGAGATGTGGATGGAGACAGTGTGCCAGAAATTCTCGTCTTAGCAGATACAGAACCAGGGACACCAGGTGGGCATGGATTGCAAATTTTTGAGTGGAATACTGATTCTCTTTTATTTCCGTATATGCCAACCACAACATGGGATATGGGTTTGGATAGCGTTTGGGAAGCTGGGCAGATAGTTGCAGCTGAGTTAGACGGAGACGCAAATCAGGAAGTTATTGTATCAATAATGAATGGACCGTGGGGAACCACAGGCAGCAGTCATTTCATGATATTTGAATTGGAAAACAGCAATTTGGATTCCGCGTCATGGCATATTGAGTATACAGATCCAATAACAACAAACTGGAGTGGATATAATATTTATGTGAATGATTTAGATCAAGATGGGTTTATGGAAATTTATACGGTAGCCTATGAGTATTATCGTTTAATTATTTATGAAAATATTGGTTCGGAAGATTTATATGCCTTTCAGACAGATTTCTATGTTAGTAACGAAGTAAATGAGCGAGCGAACCAAAGTTTAATTATGGCAAATTTTGATGGGAACAATACAAACGAATTATATGCGGTTACTTCTGGGACAAATACACTAGCAGGAGAGTTGCTGACACCAGGTTATTTTTATGCAATAGAAGGAACCGAAAATGTTAGCCAACTTACATTTTCTAATTTTCATTATTTTAATCATTACCAGGGTGGCTTAAGACAAATAAATACAGGCGATGCCGATA
>LWDU01036324.1_pt1 | contig 10843 bp, 6 predicted proteins | sample 727161 | NCBI WGS metagenome assembly LWDU01 (sample SAMN04566230, study PRJNA314399) | hydrothermal vent metagenome | isolation source: deep sea hydrothermal plume seawater | place: Mexico: Gulf of California, Guaymas Basin | collected 2004-07-11 | reverse complement strand
CGGCCGCTGTAACTCGATCCTGTCAATCGCCACAAACTCACCGTTTGCGGCGAAGTCGTTCAGGACGCTGAGTCGCAGAAAACGAGCAGCGCGATCGGCGGCGAATTTTCCGGAACCGTGTTCTGTAAATTTCAGACTGTCCGCAGTCCGCGATGCGATTTCGTAACGATCGGTGTCAACGTCGACGGTTAGTCGCAGGACGATCGGCGATTGTAGTCGGGCTCCCTGTGCAAGAATCGTCGCGGGCACCTCGCTGCCTCCGCCGAGTGCTTCTCCGCGGACGACGATGTTCCCCTGACCGTCCCTGCCGAAGATCATGCGGGCGGTCACGCGGGGCGTATTGTTGTCGTCGTTGGTAAAGCCGATTCGCAACTGTTCGTTGCGTCGTTCGCCGGAAAACTGTGCCGCGTCGATCTTGACGGTGACCATAATCCGGCCGGAAGAGACTGTCTGTGTACCCAACGGCAGGTACGAATCAAGTGGCTCGTCCGGCGCATCGCGTTGTACGACGAACTGGTCCTTGCCGTTGGACGTGCAACCGGCGATGTCGGCCGACCACTGCGTCTGCAACTTTCCGGCGTTTTCGGTTGCCGTGAGCCCTTTGCCTGCGGCCTCTGAGAAATCCCAAACGGCCAGCGTGTCGGTGGAGACTGAGGCTGGGCGGCCACTGCGACGGTAGTCAGCGACGCCGATGAACGTGCCCGTTGCGTGATCGACACCAATGCTATGGGCCGACCCCTGTGTCGTCCGGCTTCCCAGACTATGTCCTGCGCGGCGGAGCGATTCTGCGATGTGCGAATGAGGCGCGTCGGCGAGATCTTCCAGGTCAAGCCGGTCGGGGAACCATTGATGGTGTTGTCGCGGGGCCGTCACTGCCGAGGCGACGTCCATTCCGAATTCCGTGAAGTTCAGAACGATGCACAGGACAGTGTTGATGATCGTTCGGCCGCCGGGACTGCCGGTGATCAGCTGCACCTTGCCGTCTTTTTCGACAATGGTGGGACTCATGGAACTCAGCATCCGCTTACCGCCAGCCAGCAGGTTGGCATCCGTACCGATACGTCCGGTGCGGTTTGTTTCTCCTGGAAACCAATTGAAGTCGCCCATCTCATTGTTCAACAGGTAGCCAGCGCCTCGAACAACAATCCGGGATCCCCAGCTTCCTTCCAGCGTATAGGTGTTGCTGACGGCCATACCGTCTGAGTCGATTACGGAGAAGTGAGTCGTGTCAGGACTTTCGGCCGTCAATTCAATTTCAGGGGTGACGTCTTCACTTTTCGTGGCCGCATTCGGATTAATCGACGCCGCGACCTGTTTTGCATACGGCTTCTTGATCAGGTGTGGCGGAATCCTGGTGAAATCCGGATCACCCAGAAATCTTGCTCGATCAGCAAATACGCGGCGACACGTTTCCGCAATCAGGTGGACGTTTCGCTGATCGAATCGATCATGACGTGAAAGATCAAAGTTTTCCAGGATATTCAACGCTTCAATAACACACGTGCCACCGGAACTCGGCGGCGGAGCACCAATCACCGTAAACCCACGGTATGTTCCTTGTAGCGCTGGACGAGTTATTGCCTTGTACCTGAGCAGGTCCTGGTGGCTGATCAATCCATCACCCCGCTGCATTTCTGCGACCAGCAGATCTGCCAGACGGCCGGAATAGAAAGCCGCAGGATCATTGGCGATCGCCGTCAATGTTTCTGCAAGGTCCGGCAACACCATTCGGTCCCCCGCCTGCCATGGCGTCCCGTCAGGTTTGCCGTACACGCGTCGCAACTCGTCGTATTTTGAGTCCGACTTAACGCTGCTGATTTTCAGCACGCCGTTGACCGACCGGGCAAGGGCCGCAGTCACCTGAAATCCGCTTTTCGCCAGGCGAGCCGCCGGCAGGACAAGGTCTCCCCAGGGCAGTTTCCCATATTGAGTGTGAGCAGACGCAAGCCCATGAACCGTGCCAGGCACGCCCACAGCCTTTTGCGAATGCCGGCCATCGTCTCGGTTGAACGACGTATTGTTCATGACCATCGGAGCTGTCTCGCGGTAATCCACGCAAACAGGGTCATTGCCATCCAGCGGTCGGACAATCATAAAACCGCCGCCCCCGAGATTGCCGGCTTCCGGCCATGTAACGGCCAGCGAAAAGGCTGTGGCGACTGCGGCGTCGACTGCATTGCCACCCTGCATCAGGATGTCTCGTCCGGTGCGACTTGCCAGAGCGGAATCACTAACAACCATGCCTGCATTGCTGCGATCGACGTGAACTCGATCATCGCCGACAGTCGAATTCGCGTGCCAGACAATCGTAAGTAACGCGGTCAGCAAGGTGTAGGACTTCTTCGACATATCCGGTGGGCACCCGTTTTCGGTTAATTTCACGCATCCTCAGGTTGTGAACTCTGACAGATGAGTCGGGCGTTCTGCAAGCGTTCGATGGAGACAAATGTAATGAACATGTCCCGCCGGACTACTCCGTGTACCGGGTCGTGGGCGGTCGCAGATTCCCTTCAATCACGAATTCCATCAGCGTTTCTCTGGAGCTTACCCCCAGTTTCTTCCAAATGGCGGCCTTGCGAGACTGAATGGTTCGCAGGCTGAGTTCCATTTCCTTCGAAATGGATGAACTTGTTTTTCCTCACGCGAAAAAATTGAGAATCTCGCGTTCTTCGGCGGTCAGCAGTGCTATCCGGCTTTCAAAAGCTGCGCGCCTCTTACGTTCACTGCGCCGTCTGGCGTCTTCAGCCAGCGCCTGGCGAATTGCCGCGATCAGAGCGTCGATCTCAAACGGCTTTTCGAGCATGGTAATTGCGCCGACCTTCATCGCCTGCACACTCATGGGAATGTCGCTGTGACCCGTGATGACAATGGTGGGAATTGAGTCTCCGGCAGTAACCAACCGCTTCTGCAAGTCAAGACCGCTCATGCCGGCCATGCGGACATCCACGATCAGACAACCATGCCGATCATTGCGGAAGGCGGTCAGGAATTCTTCTGCACCTGAATATATTTCCGAACGCAGGCCCAGGGTCTGCGCAAGAGTGCGAAGTGAATCAAGGACACTGGGATCATCATCCACAAGAAAGAGTGTAGGCTGGTCTTCCATCGTTCGTCTCGCCAATTACCATCTTCGTACGGCAAGAGACAAACGCAACGCCGTTCACGTTCCTGCAAGGATAACTCAATGACATTCTCTTCGGTAGTCGTTCCGCCCGCCGCAATGGCATCCGGAAAATCTTAACATGCGCGAACGGTGGCGTAGCGTTAATATCCAAGCACGTTACGTTCAAACAGAGCACGGCGTACAGCGTCGGGCCAGGTAACGAGCGCGGGACGTCAGGTAAATCGGCGGTGCCAGTGATATACCTGCACAAAACGTGCAAAGCCTCTGGAGGGGGGGGGGGCGGCAGTTAAAGGTCTCCGCATCTGGCACGACTTCGATCTGCTTTGTGCGGTGTGTGCGATCAAAGGGCTGGCTTAAGGTTCTGCTGTAGGCTGTCTGAGTGACGGAATGACGTCTGGTTTGACGTTGGCACAGAAATCAGCGTTGCGCAAAAGCTGCAAAACGATTGCGAAAAACGCGGCAACGTCCGCGCGGTGTGTACAAATGTTTATCCACGACGCGCGAAGTGTGCAATCTGGAAAGTACGTCCGAAATTGTGCACAGTTTATTGCTAGCATCCTCGATGAATTGTTGGGATTGAGGTGTGCGAATCTGCACGAAGCGACTCTGTGGCATGCAAACGAAATTTGCATCGAGACCGCGAGGCCAACTGCAACATCGGAACAGCAAGTGAGGAGCACGGACACCTGTCTTCCGCGCCGGCCAGTGTTTTTCTTCACCTCCATGCGAGCGTGACGCACAAATATTTCAGGCATTTATTCCGCGAGGTCCACGAATTATGCAGCGAGCAGTAAAATACGTCGGCAAGGATGACGATTTGCTGACACGGTTGAAGAATGATGCACACGCGAGTCACTGGCATTGGACAGAATTCGGTGCTTACACGGATTTGGCGTCCCATTTGCGTAGCGAGAAACAAACTGAGTTTCCGGACAAACACACAAGTGGCAGAGAGTTTCAGCGTTGGATGCGCCATCGGTTCGCTCCTATTCTACTGGATATCGACTTCAGTGAACCAGGGGCAACGGAAATCGTTCGCAGCGTTCGGCAGATCGATGGCGGCGTACCACTAATCGTGATTTCCAGTCCCGGCTCCCTGCGAGCCTACTCGATCGCGCGGATGGACGGAGCGGACGCATTCTTCAAAAAATCATCCAGTAACCTGGGCAGCTTGATTGGTGGGGTAGAAGCAGCCTTTGACAAGATGGATCGCTGGGAGCGCACGCTGCTTCAGTTCAAGAACAAATCCCAATCGGCACAGCTTCACGCTAAACCGTCGCGGACAGGGTGCGCTGACAGGTCATGAACGGCTCCGAACTGCTCTGAACTGAACAGTACGCTCTTCTGTTATGACCAGAGATTCGCCCGAGTCAAAGTGGCAGAACGGATGTCAGTTCAGCTTGATTGCAGTCTTCCTGCGATGAATTTTTTTACGAACCAGAGAGGATTGAAACGTGCAGGACAAACGCGGCGATGACAGCCTTGTCAAACTGTTGAATAGCGGAACTGAACTGCTGGACAATGCACCGAGTGGGGTTGTCATCATCAATCCACAGGGGATCGTCCTGTACTTCAATCACGCTGCAGAGGCACTTTTTCAACGCGACGCATCAGCTGTCGTGGGGGAAAATGTGAGTGCACTCATACCCGAACCGCTGCGCAACACCACGACGACTATCTTCGTGATTACCTCGCCCACGGCCGGTCGCAGATCGTTGGCGTTCGTCGTGAGGTGAAAGGACGCCGAGCGGATGGGACGCTGGTTGACCTCGACCTTCACGTCAGTACTCTCCAGACCGACGGGCAGACAGTGTTTCTGGGCTTTGTCAATGACATGTGCGAGCGTCGCCAAATGGAGCGTCAACTGGAAAAATATCTGAAAAACCTGCAGCAGCAGAATGACAGAAGCCAGCAACTCAGTGTGATTGCCGAAGCCGCCACCACGGCGAAGAGCCAGTTTCTGGCGAACATGAGCCACGAAATTCGAACTCCATTAACCGCTGTTCTTGGATTCGCGGATGTCCTTCTCGGCGACGAACTTTCTGCTGAAGACTCTCGCGCAGCCGCTGCAGCAATTGCCCGCAATGGCCGCCACCTTCTTGAACTCGTTCAGGACATTCTGGATTCGGCAAAAATTGAAGCTGGACAGATGCGATTTGAGTGCGTGCCATGTTCACCCCTGGAAATCGTTTACGACGTTCTGGACACACTGCGTTCGCAGGCCGCGAAGAGGAACATTCGCCTGGTCATCGAACAGCAAACAGACGTGCCCGAGACGATTCAAAGCGATCCAACCCGCCTGTCACCGTCACGAGCGTCCCCGGCGAAGGCAGCACCTTCAGATTCACGGTCAGAACCGGACGATTGGAGAATGTCAGGCTGCTCAGCAGACTGCAGGAATCGCAGTTCGGTCCAGAATCCATGCAGAAGCCAGCGGTGCCGCAGCAGTGGGGTCGTCACAATTACAACCGGAGCGATGAATGCCAACAATGCCTACCTGTCGGAAACATATCTCGATGAAGATCTGACGGAGGGAGCCTACGTGTTTCTGGAAGTGTCGGACACGGGCTGCGGCATGGATGCAACAACGAAGGCCAAACTCTTCGACCCGTTCTTTACCACCAAGACCACAGGGCACGGATTGGGCCTGGCGGCAACACTTGGAATCATACGTGGGCATTGAGGGGCCGTTAAGGTCTACAGTGAGCCGGGACATGGCACCAGTTTCAAGATACTCTTTCCATCCAGTGATGCACCGCCCAAAACATTGCCACGGACATCTCTCCTGCCGACGCAACGTCTGACGGATGCCATGGTACTCGTCGTGGATGATGACGAGACGGTTCGAACGCTTGCCAAGACAATGCTGGAACGATCAGGGTGTCGCGTTGTCCTTGCCAACGATGGCAGGCAGGCAGTTGATTTTTATCGTCAAAAAGGTCATGAAATTGACGTCGTCCTTCTGGACATGTCGATGCCGCATCTGAGCGGAGAGGAGACGTTCCGTGAATTGCGTCGCATCCAGCGCGACGTGACCGTGGTTCTGTCGAGTGGATACAACCACCAGGACGCCATTTCAAGGTTTGCGGGCAAGGGGCTGGCCGGTTTCATTCAGAAGCCGTATGGGCCGGACGAGTTGTTTCCTGTGATGCGGCAAGCACTGTCACAGTCACACGACACCGTGCGTTCACGAGAGGTCGTCGAAACAACAGCTGCGGGTGACACCGCCCGCCAGGGAGATGAAACGATCCTTATTGTGGACGACGAGGAAGTTATTCGTGACGCCTTGCGGTTAATTCTGAATTTGCACGGGTATACCGTTCTGGAAGCCGGGGACGGGGTCGAAGCGCTGCATGTTTTGCGCAACAATTCCAACGAGATTGCTCTCGTCATTATCGACCGGAAGATGCAGCCGATGTCTGGTGAACAGACGCTTTCCCGGATGAAGACGATCGCTCCGGAACTGAAAGCGGTGTATTCCAGCGGGGACGATGCGACTGTGAATTTGTCAGGCAGCGAGTTGGGAAAGGCAGCGGCAATTCTGCCAAAACCCTACAACCCGGAAGATTTCTGGCGTGTGATACGTTACATACTGGATTGATGAACGCGTACAACCAGGACAACCACGTTGACGCGGGCTGACTGACTGACTGTGTGCCGAATGCCGAGTCAGCGGACACAGGATCGTCGTGTACTGACATCGTTGATTCCAGAGGAACGCTGGCATAGTACCGATGTGCATGATTGAATCAGCACCTGAGGTGCTTCGAATGCCGTTCACACGAGCAGTCACGACCAAATTCAGTAGCACGCGGTCATTGTTTGACTTGGCGCCGATAACGGATTTTCGAGGACGCAAAAATGCTGCCCATAGTCACAGGATATGACGTGACCGAGACGCTGTGTGAGACCACGGGTTCGCTTCTGCTGCGGACCGGGCCGGTTGGCGGGCGTCCGTCCACGATTCTCAAACTGCTGAATAAGGCCTATCCGTCGCCACAGGAGCTTGCTCGGTTTCGACAGGAGTACGAGATCACCCGCAGGCTGGATGCGCCGGGAGTCATCAAGGTTTATGGACTGGAGACGTATGAGAATTCGCTAATGATTCTGATGGAGGACATTGGCGGCGAATCGTTGTCTCGGTGGTTGCAGGAACGCACTCTTGATCTGGAAACGTTCCTGTCGCTGGCAGTTCGAATTACCGAAACGCTCGGTGATATCCATTCCGCGAGCATAATCCACAAAGATATCAGCTGCTCGAACATTATATGGAACGCGACGACCGACGAACTCAGGATCATTGACTTCGGCGTTTCCACACGCATGTCCCGGGCGAATTCGGTCTCCGGAGAATGCGAAACGCGGGATGGGACGCTGGCGTACATGTCTCCCGAGCGAACCGGACTTATGAACCGAGGTGTCGATTACCGCACCGATTTCTATTCGTTGGGTGTGACGTTCTACGAGATGCTGACCGGTCGGCTGCCGTTCTCGACCAACGACACCGTGGAACTCGTACATTGTCATATTGCCAGAACGCCACCACGCCCAAATTCCGTTAATTCCCCGGTTCCGGTCGCTGTTTCCGAAATCGTCATGAAACTAATGGCCAAGGAGGCTGCGGATCGCTATCAGAGCGCCAAGGGTATTCAGGCTGATCTGGAGTACGCTCTGGCGCAGCTGCGAGCAACACAACACATCGATGAGTTCGAGTTGGGGCGTCAGGATTATTGCAGCCAGTTAAATGTTTCTCAGACACTCTATGGCCGGACAGGCGAAGTGAAAATCCTGCAGGATTCCTTCCGTCGTGTCGCGGCCGAAGGTCGGCCGGAAATGGTTCTGGTGGCGGGCTATTCGGGGGTCGGTAAGACTTCTCTGGTCCGCGAGATCCATCGAACGATCACTGAGAGTCGGGGACTGTTCGCCGCAGGGAAGTTCGATCAGTTCAACCGGAACATACCTTATTCTGCAGTTGTGCAGGCATTTCAGGGATTGGTGCAACAGTTACTTGCCGAACCCACGGAACGCGTTGATGAGTGGCGTCGTGTGCTGTTGGAGAAACTGGACACCAGCGGCCAGCTAATCGTCGACGTCATTCCGGATGTTGAGTTTCTGATTGGCCCGCAACCAGCCGTGCCACCATTGGGGCCGACCGAAACGCAGAACCGATTTAATCGCGTCTTTCAGGACTTCGTCTCCGTCTTCTCGCATAAGTTACACCCGTTGGCGTTGTTTCTTGATGATCTGCAATGGGCCGACGCGGCCAGCCTGCAGCTGCTTCGGGTGCTGTTGGGAGAGTTGGGGACTTGCCATCTGCTGGTCATGGGCGCCTATCGTGACAATGAAGTCGGTCCCACGCATCCGTTGCTGTCAGTGGTCGACGCCCTTGAAACCGAAAACATTGCGGTTAACACCGTGGTTCTGCAGCCGCTGGCAGAAGCGCACATCGCACAGTTACTAAGTGACACCCTGAGCACGCCGCCGGATCGTGTTCATTCGCTTTGCCAGCTATTGCTGGACAGGACCGGAGGCAATCCCTTTTTCCTTAACCAGTTTCTCGTCGATTTGTACGACGCCGATTTGCTGAACTTTGATCGAGGGCAGATGGCCTGGGTGTGGCAAATTGATCAGATCAATGCAGATAAGACGACCGACAATGTGGTCGAGCGATTGATCCTGAAAATCGGTGAGCTGCCAGCGGACACTCGCGAGTCGTTGAGGATTGGAAGTTGCATTGGCAGCACTTTCGATCTGTGGACGCTGTCGATGGTATCGGAGCAGGATTTTGCGTGGACCTATCAGGCCCTCTGGCCGGCGGTGGAAAACGGTTTGTTGTTGCCAACGGGTGTGTCGGGCCGAGAACTACAGCAATCCGAGGTCCTGGCCGAAGACGATTTGGCAGGTGGGGACACATCCGTTTCGTTCCGTTTCCTGCATGATCGCGTGCAGCAGGCGGCCTACTCCTGGGGCTCTCGTGAGGCCCGACCCGAAACGCATTTGAATATCGGACGGTTGCTGTTTGACGCCATGAATGCCGAGCGACTGGAACACAGTCTGTTCGAGGTGGTCAACCACCTTAATCAAGGCTGCCAATTGATTGAGTCGATTGACGAGAGACGACGAGTAGCCGAGTTAAACCTGCGAGCGGCCCGGAAAGCCCGGCTGTCGTCAGCTCACGGTCCGGCGCTGCAGTATATCACCACAGGAATCGATCTCCTGCCGGGCGACTGCGGGGACAACGACTATTCGTTCGCACTTTCGTATTGGCTGGAAAAAGGAGAAATCGAGTATCTCAATGCCAAATGGGACGATTCCCTGGCCACACTCAACGAGGCGCTTGACCAGACCGCCGATCTGCGGGATCGCTGTGCGATCAATGAAAAAAAGAGCACGCTCTACCGGATGAAAAATGACCTGCGTAGTTCGCTCAACGTAGCGTTGGTCGCTCTAAGTGAGTTGGGGATCGATCTGGAAGCATTCCCCGATGAGACGGCGACTCGTGCGGGCCTGCGGGAGTCAACGTGGACGGGCAGCTTCTGAACGCTGACCCCGGCAAACACGGAGCCAGTTCAATTATTGAATATACTGCCCGCACCGGCAGACGACTGGTGCTGGACGATGCAACGAAAAGCGAGCCGTTCGGCACTGACCCGGAGCTGAAACGAAGACAGGTCCTTTCTGTGCTGTGTCTTCCCCTGATGCTTCATGATCGCCCAATAGGTTACGTCTATCTGGAAAACAACCTGACGTCACATGCGTTTAACGCAGAGAGTCTCGGTTTTGTCGAGGTCCTTGCGGCCCAGGCGTCGGTCTCACTGAGCAATGCAAGGGGCTACGAAGCACTCAGGGAAAGTGAAGAAAGGTTTCGCGAGCTGGCCGAAAAGATCCCTGAGGTATTCTGGATCACGTCGCCCGATTACCGGGAAATGATCTTCGTCAGTCCGGCGTTCGAACAGATTTGGGGGCGAACTTGTGAGAGTCTGTACGACGATCCACGTTCGTGGTCGTCGGCCATTCACCCGGAAGAACGTGATGCAGTGAAACAGGCGTTGCTTCGAGACGTTGAAACTGGCTTGTTCGACGAAGAATATCGCATCATTCGTCCCGACAAATCGATTCGATGGATTCGTGATCGCGCATTTCCAATTCGAGACGAAGACGGGACGTTACTTCGCATCTCTGGTCTGGCTCTGGATATTACCGAGCAAAAAGCGATCGCCCATGCGTTGAAGAAATCGAACGATGAGCTGGATCTGAGAGTCCAGGAACGGACTGCCGAGCTCGCCAGCACGAATCAGGAACTCACCAAAGAAATCAAGCAGCGCGAACAGGCCCAGATTCGAGAGACGGAATTCGGTCGAATTCTGGATGAGTCGCTGAACGAAATCTATGTGTTCCATGCAGAGTCTCTGCGGTTTATCCGCGTCAACCAAGGCGACCGGAAGAACCTCGATTACTCGATGGAAGAACTTCGTGAATTGACGCCGCTGGACTTGAAGCCCGCAGTTTCTTCAAGAAAGTTTTCCCAACTGGTGAGTCCCTTGCGAGAGGGGGGAGGTGCAACCATCAGCTTCGAGACCGTTCACCAGCGGAAGAACGGGACCGAATACCCGGTTGAAGTGAATTTACAAATGGCGTCCTTTGAGAACTCTCCGTGTTTTGTCGCCGTCGTCCTGGACATTACAGATCGAAAACTGGCGGAACAGGAACAGCTGTTGT
>LWDU01041156.1_pt1 | contig 10846 bp, 10 predicted proteins | sample 727161 | NCBI WGS metagenome assembly LWDU01 (sample SAMN04566230, study PRJNA314399) | hydrothermal vent metagenome | isolation source: deep sea hydrothermal plume seawater | place: Mexico: Gulf of California, Guaymas Basin | collected 2004-07-11 | reverse complement strand
TAGATGCTAATTCAATCGCCCATAATTTAATTATCAGAGATAATTTTGTTTATGTTTCTTATTATCATGATGGCTTGCAAATCTTTGATATTACAGATCCTAATAATCCTATAAAAGCAGGATATTATGATACTTACTTACCAGATAACCACAACGGTTTTGCAGGAAATTGGGGGGTTGATCCTCTGCTCCCTTCAGGTATTATTTTAGCTTCAGATGTGCAGTCGGGCTTATTTGTATTGGAGTTTGACTATAATCCGCAATCTATTTGTGAGGGAGATAGTATACTACTGGATACTTCATATATAAATACGGATGGTATTCATATTTCACATGCATTAGATTCTATGGGATATGCAGATATTATTGTAATGACCCTTTCTACAAATATGAATACTTCTTCAACTCAAAGTATTGCAATTAATGATGGCGACAGTATATTATTAGGAGGATCGTTTCAAACTACAGAAGGGATGTATACTGATACTCTGCTTAATCAATTTGGATGTGATTCGATTGTGGTCACAATGTTAAGTATGATCCCAACATCTATTCATGAATTATCTCAAAAAATTAGAATTTATCCTAATCCTGCTAAACATTTAATTCATATAAACTCTGAAAAAGCAGGAGAGTTAATCTTATTTTCAGTAGCTGGGGAGATAATGATAAAAAAACAAATTGGTACTGAAGATGTTTTAGATGTTTCTAATCTGGCAAAAGGAATTTACTTTTTACAAATTAACAATTATAAATCAAAATTAATAATTGAATAACATGAAAAAAATACTCATACTTACACTTATCATTTTTACAGGATTTCAATCTTTTGCACAGGAAAATTCAAAAAAACCAAAACTAGTAGTGGGTATTGTAGTGGATCAAATGCGTTACGATTATATCTATCGTTTTTGGGATGCTTTTGGAAATGATGGTTTCAAAAAACTGATTGGTGAAGGTCACTTTTTCAGAAATGCACAATTCGGATATGTTCCTACTTATACAGGTCCCGGTCATGCAAGTATTTATACAGGAACTACTCCTGCTGTACACGGTATAATTGCAAACGATTGGTACGATAAAAACTCAGGAGAGTTCATCTATTGTGCGGGAGATGGTGATATGCATACAGTTTGTAATTGTGAAGAAAAAAATGTAGACGTACAATCTGCTGACGGGAAGATGTCTCCTCATCATATGCTAACTACCACATTTGCAGATGAGCTGAAACTATTCAGTGACGAAAGTAAAGTAATAGGAATTTCTTTAAAAGATAGAGGAGCTATATTGCCTGCAGGACATGCGGCTAATGGAGCGTATTGGATGAGTAGTGATGGGAAATGGATTACATCTTCTTTTTATATGGAATCTCTTCCGGATTATATTCAAACAATAAATGATAACAATACTGCCTCCTCTTTTCTGAAAGGAGAGTGGAAAGCGGAAAATGAATTTACGCATAATTTAAGTTTGATGTATGCAACAAGTGGCGGTTCTGCAATAAAAAAGACTCCTTTTGGGAATACTATTTTAAAAGATTTGGCTATTGAAATCTTGCAAAAAGAAAAATTAGGTCAAGGGGAAACCACCGATATACTTGCAATCTCTTTTTCATCAACTGACTATATTGGTCATCAGTACGGGCCACATGCTCCGGAGATAAAAGATACTTATATTAAGTTAGATGACGATTTGGCAAATCTGTTAAAAGAACTTGAAAAAAATATTGGCTTTGAAAATGTAGTGGTTTTCTTAACTGCTGATCATGGTGTAGTTTCAGAACCAAAAGAACTTTTAGAAAGAAATATTCCTGCTGGTTATTTTGATGGCTCTATCATGAAAACTGAGCTACTCACTCATCTAAATGCTATATATGGAGAGGGAGATTGGATTAAAAATTACTCAAACAACCATTTGTTTTTAAATCATAATTTGATTGTAGAAAAGAATATTAATTTGGAAGAAATACAAAGAAAATGCGCACAATTTTTCTTAAAGTATGAGTGGGTAAAAAATACTTACACAGCTACTCAGTTGAACGAAAATGAATATCAAAATTCATTTCATTCCTTAGTTCAAAGAGGTTTTAATCAAAAACGAGCAGGAGATGTAATTGTAAGTTTACAAACAGGATGGCTCTCATCATATTGGTCTGCCGGAGGCACTACACACGGTTCATCTTACAGTTACGACACTCATGTCCCTCTTATCTTTTGGGGAGGAACAATCCCGCAAGGACAAACTGATAGAAAGGTAAATATCCAAGATATTGCTCCAAGCATCAGTACCATTTTGGGCACTTCATACCCTAATGGCTGTACCGGAAATCCGCTTGTTGAAATAACGGAATGAAAATAATCCGATCAGACAATTATGATGTATGTATTGGAGAAAAATCTTTAGTACACTTTAATTTTTCGGACTATTCTACTCTTGCTATTTTGGTGGATGAGAACACAAAAAAACATTGTCTTCCTCTTTTGTTAGTACAACTTCCTGCACTTTCAAACTCCCTAATAATTGAGATACAATCAGGAGAAGAAAATAAGAATCTCTCAAGTTGTAGTTTGATTTGGGAAGAACTTAGCAAACATAATTTTGACCGAAATTCACTGCTAATTAATTTGGGGGGAGGTGTAATTGGTGATATGGGTGGTTTTGCAGCTTCTACCTATAAAAGAGGGATTGACTTTATCCAAATTCCAACTACATTATTATCTATGGCAGATGCTTCTGTTGGCGGAAAATTAGGAATTGATTTTAATGGACTAAAAAACCAAGTTGGATTATTTAAAAATCCAAAATCAGTTCTTATTTATCCTGAATTTTTAGAAACCCTTGGAGAAAATCAGTTAAATTCTGGCCTTGCAGAAATAGTGAAACATGCGCTAATTGCTGATGCTAACTTATGGAATAAGCTAAAAGAAACTTCTTTTTCTGATGTAGATTGGGAAGATGTAATTGCAAGATCTGTTCAACTAAAAAATAAAATTATTTTAGACGATCCTTTTGAGAAAACTACAAGAAAGCAGCTTAATTTTGGACATACTTTTGGGCATGCTATTGAAAGTTATTATCTGGAAAAAGGAACCCCTATCCTTCATGGAGAAGCAGTTTTTTTAGGCGTAATTTTAGAGTCAGAATTATCAAATATTACCAGGCAGGAGAAAAGTGAAATTAAAAATTTCATCCTCTCTAATTTTGCATTACCTCATTGTCCTTCCAAGTCAGAAATTGCAAAATATTTAACAAACGACAAGAAAAACCAAAGCAAAAAAATAAATTTTTCTTTATTGAGTGAGATAGGAAATTGTAGTATCGATAATTTATTTTCTATTGATGAATTATAAGGTTTCTCATCCTACAAAAATTGTGAATTGTGAGATTGATTTACCATCTTCCAAAAGCATTTCTAATCGGTTGCTTATAATACAAGCACTTTGCAAACAGGATTTTGAAATTAAAAACTTATCCAATTCTGACGACACCAATAGTCTGAAAAATGCACTAAGTGATACTAAAAATACAATTGACGTAGGTGCGGCAGGGACTTCTTTTCGTTTTCTCACTTCTTACCTTTCTACACAAAAGGAAAGGGGATTTATCTTAACTGGAACAGATAGAATGAAAAAAAGGCCCATCCAAAATTTAGTAGCTGCTTTACAACTATTAGGCGCTGAAATTGACTATTTAGAAAAAGACAGTTTTCCACCTTTAAAAATAAAAGGAAAAACAATTTTAGGAGGAGAAATAACAATTGACGCCTCTATAAGCTCCCAATTTATCTCTTCCCTTTTATTAATAGCTCCTACTTTAGCAAACGGATTAACCTTAAATATCTCGGGAAATCTCGTGTCAAAATCTTACATTCAAATGACCTTGAAATTAATGGATGAATTTGGCGTAAAGCACTCTTGGAATGACAATAAAATAGTGGTAAATCAGCAGAATTACATTGGAAAAAACTATGCAGTAGAGTCGGATTGGTCAGCAGCTACATTTTGGTTTCAAATAGCTGCCTTAACTGAAAACTGCAACATCCAACTAAACGGTTTATATCAAAAATCTATGCAAGGAGATGCAAAAGTGAGAACTATATTTAAAAATTTTGGAATCGCTTCTGTTTTTGAAAACAATGCTTTAACCTTAACGAAAAATAATAATCAGAACTTCCCAAAAGCAATTGATTTGACAGAAACACCTGACATGTATCAATCCTTAAAATGCACTTTATTTGCTTTAAATAAAACTACTGAAATAACAGGGTTTTCTACCTTAAAAGACAAGGAAACGGATAGAGTAAAGGCGGTAGAAAATGAACTAAAAAAACTAAGCACTAGTAACGTGATTGAAACCTATAAGGATCACAGAATGGCTATGAGTTTTGCTCCTTTAAGCCTTAAATATGGAGAACTTACAATTAAAAATAGTGAAGTGGTTTCAAAATCCTATCCTAATTTCTGGAAGGATTTAAGTAGGGCAGGATTTATAATAAGGTCATAAGTTCACTCAAACAAAATATTTCATGCACCACTTCTTCCTTGTAATCCTCCTTATTTGGGTTAAAATAAATTCCTTGCACTCCTGCTTTTTCAGCACCCAATATATCTACTACTAAATCATCCCCTATCATGATGCTCTGCTCTGCTTTTGCATTTGCTTGTTCAAGTGCAAATTCAAATATTTTAGCATTAGGTTTTTTAACTCCCGCTTTTTCGGAAGTAACAACTACATCAAAATATTGTTTTAAATCAGCAGCTGCTAATTTAATATGTTGTACTTCTTCAAAGCCATTGGTGATAATATGTAAAGTGTATTTATTTTTCAAATAAGATAATACTTCATGAGAGAAAGGAAATAGGTTAGTTTGTAATGGCGACTGTTTTATGTAGGCCAAGCCAAACTGTTCTGCCAAATTCTTATTATCAATCCCATATTCCGCCAAAGCCATCAGGAATCTTTTGCTTCTTAATTCCTCTTTTTTAATCTTATCCTCTCTGTACAAATCCCACAGCCTTGCATTATGAATCTTATACTTTTTAATAAAACTCTCAGGAGTATCTATCCCTTTTCCTATCAAATTGAAATGAGATATAAGTTGCAGTAAAGTAGTGTGAGAATTCTTTTCAAAATCCCAGAGGGTGCGGTCTAAATCAAAAAAAATATGTTTTATCATTATTACTACAAAGCAGTAAGTACAAAAGAAAGCACTAATGACCACCCTACAACAGAAGTGATGAGAATTGGAATGGTTTTTCTTTTTTCAGGGAAAAAATAAAGTGCTAAATAAGTGCCAATAGGGATAGAAAAAAGGATTGGCGTCAGAAAGGCAATACCTATCAACCCATATTTTCGAGCAGTTATTATTCCAAATGCCTTTTTCACACTTCTTTTCTTTATCTTGTTTTTCCTTCTTTTCTGTATTAATTTGTAAATTTTATCACTCAAATAAGAAAACGCGCAAATACTTATCACTCCTCCTGCTACTGAAAAAAGAAAGGTTTGGGTAAAATTAAAATCATACTTTATTGCCGAAAGTGGGATAGCAATCATAAATTTGATGCCACTTAAAAAGATTACAACTAATATTTTAAATGCGATTAACATAATTACTTTTCGTTTCTCTGTACGCAACTTAGACTAAGAGGGTTGCTAATTTCGTGAAAAAAATTATGATAGCCTACTTGCTTTAATAAATTTTATGTGTTCAGCTTTTTTCTCCAAAGGCTAAATCCCCAGCATCACCTAAACCTGGAACAATATAAGATTGTGAAGTCATTTCAGCATCTTGAGCCCCTAACCATAATGTACAATTCCTAAAAGGTGTATTTTCTTTAAGATATTGTACGCCTTCATTACTAGCAATAATAGCTACAATATGAATGTGTTTTGGTTTTCCGTTTGAAAGTAGCGCCTTCATTGCCAATGTCATTGAATTGCCACTTGCCAACATAGGGTCACATAATACAACTGTTTTTCCGTCTAAACTTGGAGAAGACATATATTCAATTTTTATCTCAAAATTTCCTCCTTTTTTATGCTTCCTGAAAGCTGAAATAAAACAATTATCTGAACGATCAAAATAATTGAGCAAACCCTGATGCAATGGAAGTCCTGCTCGTAAAATAGTTGCAAGTACTGGTTTTTCTATCATTAAACTTTCTGTTGAAATACCTAATGGCGTAGTAATATCTTTGTTTTCATATTCCATTTTTTTGCTTATCTCATAAGCAAATATTTCTCCAATTCTTTCTATGTTTCTTCTGAAACGCATAGAGTCTTTCTGAATATTTACATCCCTAATTTCTCGGATAAAATGATTGAATATTGAATTCTGTTTTCCTAAATTAATTATTTCCATTTCTAAGCCTTTATTAATTTAACCATGTCCTCATATACATTGCGCCAGCCTCTCCACACTCCTTCCTCGCTAAAGGTATCGTTATGCCAAATGCTTATTAGCGTTCCGTTTACCTGTTTAACTTCTTCAATAATACCACTTATTTTCCCAACTACCTCATCAGCACTTAATTTCATATTGAAGTTTAAGGTGTCATCAATTATTGCAAAAGGATGAATAGTAATTGGCAATATTTGTTCCGTGTCCAAATTATAAAAGGCAAAAGGACTTGCAATGCCGGCTCTAAACCCTAAAACTGAAGCATAGCCCATGGTAAAATCATTCGTAATTCCAGCTTCAAGCAATCTTTTATAGGTTTTAGGTAAGGATAGCTGTAAAAAATGCTGCCTGCTAAAATTTACTTCTCTTTTCTGAATATCTGCCAAGCGCTTTACTTCAACGGCTAATTTTTTTTTATTAATATTAGATCCAAAAGAAGGATGAATACCAACAAGAGCTAAATCAGCTAATCTTTTTACGAGTACCTGAAAACTACTATTAGTATGCGATAGATTCTTATCGTTAATTCCATAATCTCCCAACAACATAAAATAACGCACATCCAGATTATACTTTTTCTGAAGATTAAACTGTAAAGAATAAGTGTCAAAAGGGTCCTTTCTTTTATTTGTAGTGACTAGAAATGCCATTTTTATGGCCTCAAAATTAAATGTTCCTATCGCTTTCAGTAAAAAAGCAATTGATCGAACAAAGCCTTTTCCTCTATATAAATAAGCATTATCAATATCAATAGTTGAAATGTATTTGAACTTGGGATGTTGAATATTGATGTTTGGAAATTGCTCTTTTAATTTCTCTATAAATTCCTTTATCCAGATATTTACTATTGGTTTTTCTAAAAAACCATGTTTAAAAGCCAAACTTTCCTCAGCTTTATATCTGTTGTATTTATCCTTTAAATGTGGAAGGTACTCCTCATACCTACTTATTAAATAAAAACTAGCTGCAAAAAGGTCAAACGGATATGCATTTTCATTAGTCGCCGCAAAGAAAGCGGATTGATTATTAATTAATTGAACATTGATATCAATTTCATTGATTTCTTTTTCACTAAGCAAACCATTACTTTCAATAAAAACCTCATCAATACAAAGGTTGTTTTTCGAATAATTTAATTTAATATCCTCTGAAACCAAATAAGCTGCTTTATCATCTGTTAAGGAATATTCAATAAAATAAAGCTCATTAAACAATACTTTAAAAATATATTGATGCCTCAGCGTAATATTTGGAATATAGATAAGTAACTTATTTTGCATAAGGCAAATATAAAAAAAGGGTTTATCATTACGATAATCCCTTTTATTATATAACTAAATTATTTATTTAAGCAAGAGCATTTACATGCTTAGCTAATTTTGATTTCAAATTAGCTGCTTTATTCGTATGAATAATATTTCTTTTTGATAATCTATCTAACATAGCCGCTACTTTAGGGAATAAAGCTGATGCTTCTTTTTTATCTGTTAATGCACGCAAATCTCTAACTGCATTTCTTGCCGTTTTGTATTGGTACTTATTCAACAATCTTCTAGTTTCTGATTGTCTTATTCTTTTTATTGCTGATTTATGATCTGCCATAGTTTTAAATTTTATGTAGCCCGACGGAGAATCGAACTCCGGTTACATGGATGAAAACCATGCGTCCTAACCACTAGACGACCGGGCCATAGTGTCCTCAAAATTGAGGGTGCAAATTTATACTTTTTTTAAAATCTCACAAAAGATTAATCATTTTTTGTTTCAGAAGAAAATTTATAACCCATTTGCTTAGCCGTTTTTAATTTTTGATTACTATTCATATCTAGTATCTCATGAACTGAAACCACTTTTACTTTATTAAAATTTGGAGCCTGTAAATCAAAATGTAATGCATAAATCATAGCTTCATTAATGATTTTTTCAATCTCATCTGTATTTATTTGTTGATTTACAAAATCATTAAACAAGAACCCTAACTGTTTATCTCCTTCAACAAAAAAATGTTTTTCTTTATTTATAAAAACACGAGCGATTAAATATCCCGCATCATTTAAACGATTATATTTTAAAGAATCGGAAAGAAAATTATAGATATTTATCACTCCACAAAAGGGCCTTAAACTATCTTCTTTAACGTATTTTGTTTTTTGAATTGAATGTGAATTTGGAATCTCAAATATATTAGAGTGCATATGAAACAACAAAGTGTCTCCAGAAAATTTTAATTTTGCCTCAAAATCTCCATCTGAAGAATAGACAACTTGCACCTGTTTATTAACTATTTCAGCATTAATAATTTTCGCTTTATCTCTTAAATTTTTCTGAAAATCAGCAAAGATTTCCTTTGTTTTTCTGTACACTTCTTGCTTTGTAGAAGCTTTACTTTTTAACAACTCAATAATTTGATCTTCTTTTCTCATATCGCTAATATGCTTTAGCAAACAACACTCTTTTACTAGAAGGATTGCCTGAAAATAAACAAACTCCATCTTCCTCTTTTGCATCCAAAGGGATGCACCTGATTGTTGCTTTAGTTTCTTGTTTTATTAATTCTTCTGCTTCAGAAGTTCCATCCCAATGCGCATAAACAAAGCCGCCCTGTTCAATCAGCTTTTTAAATTCATCTTTAGAATCCGTTTTATAAGTTTTTTCCTCACGAAAAGTAAGCGCTTTTTCATAAAGATTCTCTTGAATTTGCTCCAATAACTGTTCTACTTTAGTTTCAATATCAGTAATTTGATACGTTTCTTTCTCTAAAGTATCTCTACGAGCAACCTCAATGGTCCCGTTTTCTAAATCACGAGCTCCTAAAGCTAAACGCAATGGCACCCCTTTCAATTCATATTCTGCAAATTTCCATCCTGGCTTATGTGTATCTCTATTATCAAACTTAACAGTAATTCCTTTAGCTTCTAAAGATTTTTTCACTTTATTAGCAACTGCTGAAACTTGTGCTAATTGTTCGTCACCTTTATAAATTGGCACAATAACCACTTGAAAAGGAGCTAATTTTGGAGGTAACACCAAGCCATGATCATCAGAATGTGTCATGATTAATGCGCCCATTAAGCGAGTAGAAACACCCCATGAAGACGCCCATACATATTCTTGTTTTCCTTCTTTAGTAGCAAACTTTACATCAAATGCTTTAGCAAAATTCTGACCTAAAAAGTGAGAAGTTCCTGCCTGCAAAGCCTTTCCGTCTTGCATAAGGGCTTCAATGCAATAAGTTTCTTCAGCTCCAGCAAAACGCTCATTGACTGACTTTACTCCTTGCACAACTGGCATTGCCATAAATCGTTCTGCAAAATCAGCATAAATACCAATCATTTGTTCAGTTTCCTCTATTGCTTCTTTTTTTGTTGCATGAGCCGTATGGCCTTCTTGCCATAAAAACTCTGTTGTTCTTAAGAACAAACGAGTACGCATTTCCCACCGAACTACATTTGCCCATTGGTTTACCAAAATTGGTAAATCTCTATAAGACTGTATCCATTTACGATACGTATCCCAAATGATAGTTTCTGAAGTAGGGCGCACAATTAATTCTTCTTCTAATTTTGCAGTAGGATCCACCACTACCCCACTTCCATCTTCCGCATTTTTCAATCGATAATGCGTAACTATTGCACATTCTTTCGCAAATCCCTCAACATGAGAAGCCTCTTTACTAAAATAAGATTTTGGGATAAAAAGAGGGAAATAAGCATTTACATGTCCTGTTGCTTTAAACATTCTATCCAATTCAGCTTGCATCTTTTCCCAAATTGCATAACCATAAGGTTTAATAACCATACAGCCTTTTACTCCTGAATTCTCAGCTAGATCTGCTTCTTGAACAATTTCATTATACCATTGAGAATAATTCTGCTCTCTTGATGTTAGTTTTTTTGCCATTTAATCTTAAAATGTGTAATTTTGTTGTGTTATTTTCGTTTACCTAATAAAGACAGCGCAAAACTAACAAATTAAACTAGCATAAGTTTATGAGTGCCAAACAAAAAAATACTACTATGAGAACTTTACTTTTCCCCTGCATTGTTTTGCTTTTTTTATCATCCTGTATCACTACAACACACGTACATTATAGCGACCCTAATTATTTAGGAAGCACAGAATTTAGTAGCTATGATAATATTGTAAGTGTGCCTTCTGAAGAATTAGAGACAACAGAAGATACGACTACTTCAGCTGACAACTATTATTATGATGACAATTATCAGGCTAATGATTATTATGACTACAGTTATTCTTCAAGAATAAGAAGGTTCCGTAGACCAATGTACTACTCTAATTATTATGGGGGACTTTACACGGATTACTATTGGTATAATAACGATCCATTTTACTGTGGCACTAGTATTTACTATGGATACAACTGGTATTCTCCTTATTATTCCTACTATTCTTATTCCCCTTATTATTACAGCTACTACAATCCTT